>Ga0209344_10000135_pt1 | contig 148800 bp, 143 predicted proteins | sample Cruoilmetagenom6_FD_187293 | JGI IMG/M metagenome (GOLD analysis project Ga0209344, IMG submission 187293) | Oil polluted marine microbial communities from Coal Oil Point, Santa Barbara, California, USA - Santa Barbara Oil Seep Sample 6 (SPAdes)... | ecosystem: Environmental > Aquatic >... | reverse complement strand
CGATATTACGGCAGCAAGTGGACCGGGCAGCCACCGCGAAAGCACACGAGCCAATGGCCCTGCCAAAACAAGAAGTCCTGCCGTGGCCAGCACCGAAAGAATGAAACCGTAGTCGCGCGACAACCAGGGATCGGCAACCAAGAGGGCAATGACGGCAACCGAGAGAACCGCTAGGCCGCGAGTGGGTCTCCCCGTCGCGAGCGACCCCAGGACAAGCGCTGCCATCACCGCCGCACGAAGCACGCTTGCACTTGGCGTGACGAGGACGACAAAAGCAATCAGCACGACCAACGACACCACGATCCGACTTCGCCGCCGCGCACCAAGTCCGCCCATCACGAGCATGACAAGTCCGACAATCACGGCACAATTCGCTCCAGATACCGCCGTCAAATGGCTCAACGAGGTGACCTTCATCGCGTGATCGAGAGGGTCACTCACAGCGCTGGTGTCTCCGATTGACAGTCCGGGCAGCAAAGCTCCGCCGTCACCCGGCAATTCGAGAGCGAGCTGGTGAAATCCTTGCCGGAGTTCATTCGCCCACTCCACGAACCACGGTGGTCCTGAATCCAGCGCAGGACGCCCTCGCGCGAAAACGAGGAAGCGCACCCGATCTCCCGCCTGGGCAGAGCTCAGAGTGCCGTTCACCACAATCGACGCGCCAAGGCCGACGGCGGGTACCTCGCCAAACACGAGAGCCGGAATCGACACGTTGTCTTTGTGCTTCGCGCCCACTGTTGCGGACGTAATGGTCACCGATGTGGGACCGCCGTGTACCTCGGACCGAGTGTCGACATCGAGGACCGCAGTCAGCGTGAGGTATCGGTGGTGCTCTGCTGCATCGTTGAGTAGCGCGGAATTGCGCGCCGCATTTATGCTGGCCGCGCTGGAAACCAGGAGCGCCGCAACGGTTGCAACCACGATGAGAATCGCAAGCACACTGCGGGTGCGCGGTAGCACGACGGCAACCGCGAGCCCGCCCGCCGCTGTCAACCACAAGACCACGGCGGTCGGGGCAAGAAGATCTGGGACGCCCACAAGCACCCCCACGGCACACCAACCAATCACCGCGGGGGCAACGAGGCGTGCCTGGGATCTCACACCGATACCAAATCCCGCAGGCCCTCGAATGTTTTGTCTCCGATGCCGGAAACACTCATGAGGTCTTCAATTGAGGTGAACCGCCCGTTGGCCTCGCGCCACGCGAGAATTCGGGCTGCGAGCGATGGCCCGACTCGTGGGAGGGATTCCAACGCCGCCGCGTCTGCCGTGTTCAGGTTGATCTTTCCGCCTGAGGCCCCCGGTGCCGCGCCACTAACTTGCCCAACTCCCGAGGCCACTTCGTCGACAGTGGGAACGTAGATTTGTTCACCGTCAGAAAGAAACCGCGCAAGGTTGAGCTGGCGGCGATCAGCACTCTCTGAATAGCCGCCTGCGGCAGCGATCGCATCGATTGCCCGGTCGCCGTCCCGAAATTGATAGAGCCCAGGAGTCACCACTGCGCCAAGGATGTGCACGAAGATTGTCGACGCCACCGTCGAGGGCGCAGCACTGACTGTTGGCTTCGTCTCTTCGGCTCCGACGACTGTGCTGTTGCCCGCCGTGGAGCTGATTGCAGACACGAGAACGGCCACGGCGACGCCCACGAGGAGCAGCACAATGGCAGCCCCGAGCCCCACCCGAAATCGGTTGGTGCGCGAGGCCGCGAGAGGATCGGACGGCGGCATTCGCCGAGGTTATCCTCGGCTGAGACCAGCGCGGCCTAGCGCACGAATGAAGTGTGCGCCAGCCATGTGGCAGCCTGCTGTGAGGGAGCGGTGTCCCGTTTAGCGGGTCACGACATTCACCAGCCGCGGCGCACGCACCACAACCGTCGCAATCTCACGCTCGCCAACAGACCGCGCCACCGCGGGCAGCGCCCGTGCAAGTGCCTCAAGTTCTGCAGGGGCAATAGACGGGCTCACCTCGAGTCGGTCGCGCAGCTTTCCATCGACTTGCACAACACAGGTCACCGAATCGGCCACGAGAAGAGTCGGGTCGGCCTTCCGCCACCCGAACAGTGCGACAGAGGGTGGGTAGCCAAGCGCCTCCCACATCTCTTCCGCCGTGTACGGCGCGAACAAGCTGAGGCCAAGTGCCACGGTCTCTGCGGCTTCGCGCACGGCGGCATCCGCCCCGCCAGGGCCACTGTCAATCGCCTTGCGAGTGGCGTTCACAAGCTCCATGATGCGGGCGACAACAACATTGAATTTGAACGCTTCGATAAGACCTGGAGCGTCAGCGAGGAACTGGTGGGTCACACGGCGAAGCGCCCGATCCCCGTTCTTCCACTCAATATCGGGCTTGCTCGTGACGTCGTGCGCGAGTCGCCAGGCACGAGCCAAAAACTTGGCCGACGCACGTGGGGCGACATCCGCCCAGTCAATGTCGTCCTCCGGCGGGCCGGCAAACGCCATCGTGAGACGAATCGCATCCACGCCGTGCTCGTCAAGTTGTTCGCTCAGCCGCACAAGGTTGCCCTTGCTCTTGCTCATGGCCGAACCGTCCATGAGAACCATGCCCTGATTCAGCAGCGCAGTGAACGGCTCCGTGAACGAGACATACCCCAGGTCATACAACACCTTGGTAATGAATCGGGCATACAACAGGTGCAGAATCGCGTGAGTCACGCCGCCCACATACTGATCGACGGGTGCCCACTTTTCGGCCTCGGCCGGATCGAACGCTTGGGTCGGGTCGTTGGGATTCAGGAACCGCAGGAAGTACCACGAACTGTCGACAAAGGTGTCCATCGTGTCTGGGTCGCGACGCGCGGGGCTGCCGTCGACCGGGTTCGTGACGTTCATCCACTCTTCAGCTCCACCAAGCGGCGAGGAACCCTTGGGGGTGAGGTCCAGTCCCTCTGTTGACGGCAGCGTGACGGGCAGCTGGTCTTCCGGAACCGGAATGAGCTCGCCGTCTTCGCCGTGGATGATTGGAATCGGGGTGCCCCAATAGCGCTGACGAGAGATCAGCCAGTCCCGCAAGCGGAAGTTGGTTGTGGCGCGGCCTGTGCCTCGTGACTCCAAGAGTTCGAGTGACCGAGCGATCGCGTTCGTTTTGCTCAAGCCATCGAGCGGACCCGAGTTAACCATGCGGCCATCGCCGACCAACGCTTCACCGGTTGCTGCCGGGTTCAGGGTTGGCTCTTCCTCGGGCGTCTCGCCCTCCACAATGATCGGGATAGTGCCAGTGACCGGCGCAGAAGTGTCGACAACAACTCGGATCGGCAGGTCAAATTTTCTCGCGAAATCGAGATCGCGCTGATCGTGCGCGGGGACCGCCATGATCGCGCCATGACCATAGTCAGCCAACACATAGTCTGCGGACCAGATCGGAACACGCTCACCGTTCACCGGATTGATCGCCCACCGACCAAGGAAAACCCCCGTCTTCTCGCGTGACGCGTCCTGGCGTTCGATCTCCGTATTCTTCTGCACCTCAGTCAGATACGCGGCGAAGTCGGCCTGCACGTCGGCGCTGGCACCCGCGGCGAGCTCCGCTGCGAGTTCTGAGTCGGGTGCTACCACCATGAACGTTGCACCGTACAGCGTGTCGGGACGTGTGGTGAACACGGTTACCGGTTCATCCCTGCCCTCAATAGCGAAGTCCACATCCGCACCCACTGAGCGACCGATCCAGTTGCGCTGCATCGACAACACCTTGGAGGGCCACTGACCCTCCAGCTGGTTCAGGTCATCCAAGAGGCGGTCGGCGTAGTCCGTGATCTTGAAGTACCACTGCGTCAACTTTTTCTTGATGGCGAGGGTTCCGCAGCGTTCACAACGGCCGTCTTCCACCTGCTCGTTTGCGAGCACAGTCTGGTCTTTCGGGCACCAGTTCACCCAGGAGTCTTTTCGGTAGGCCAGACCTTTTTCATACAGTTTCAGGAATAGCCACTGGTTCCACTTGTAGTACTCAGGATCACTCGTGTGCAGTACGCGGGACCAGTCAAACGAGGCAGCGTACTGCTTCATCGACTTCTTCTGCTGCTCAATGTTGTCGTACGTCCATCCGCGCGGGTCAATGCCGCGTTGGATTGCCGCGTTCTCAGCGGGCAACCCGAAGGAATCCCACCCGATCGGGTGCAGAACGTTGAACCCCTGTTGCCGCCAATACCTCGCGATGACATCCCCAAGCGCGTACGCCTCGGCGTGGCCCATGTGAAGATCACCCGAGGGGTACGGGAACATGTCGAGCACGTACTTGCGCGGACGCTTGTCGTCTGGATCGCTCGTGCTGAAAGGCTGAAGTTCGTCCCAGACTGCCTGCCACTTGGCTTGAATGCGGGCAACGTCGTACCCGGACTCGTCATCAGTGTGTTGGTATGCCACGGCGGTCTCTCTTCGTGCGGAAGGTGTGCGGGCGATCGCCATTGATCTTCGACACGCGAGTGCCTGCCGAGACCCGAATTACTAGGGTACCAATCCGAGCACGCGCAACAGTGCACTCGCTTTGATCCTGGTTTCTTCCAGTTCCTCGGCCGGCACGGAGAGTGCCGTGATTCCCCCGCCGGTCCCAATAGTTGCGCCCTCATCGTCAAGCACGATGCTCCGAATCACCATGGCAAGGTCGACGCTGCCGTCCAATCCGAAGTAACCGAAAGCGCCGGAGTAGATTCCTCGTGGACGCCGCTCAAGCCCTTCAAGAATCTGCACAGCGCTGATTTTCGGGGCACCGGTCATGGACCCAGCGGGGAAACACGCCTCGACAGCGTCGACCGGGTTTGATCCTTGCGCCAGGCGGCCGCGCACGGTGCTGACCAGTTGGTGCACTTGCGCATAGCTTTCCACCTCTAAGAGGTGGGGCACCGTCACCGATCCGATCTCGCACACGCGCGAAAAATCATTTCGAACCAGGTCCACGATCATCAGGTTCTCAGCGCGCTCTTTGTCACTCGACACCAGTTCGCGAAGCAGTTCATCATCGTGCAGGGGCGTCTCGCCCCGCTTCCGCGTTCCCTTGATCGGCTTGGATTCGATACGACCGTCGGGAGAAACCGTAAGAAACTGCTCCGGAGAGGAACTCAACAGGCTCACTCCCCCGATGCGAACAAAGCCACCGTGATGGCTGGGGCTCAGCTGGCGAAGCCGAAGATAGGTCGCCACCGGGTCTGGGTGCACTGTCGCGCTGATTTCGGTCGTCAAACACAGTTGGTACGCATCCCCCGCGCGGATACGTTGCTGGCATTCATCGATCATGGCCAGATATTCCGCATCGGTGTATGCCCACACCGGTTCACTCCCGGATGTTGACGGCGCTGCGACATCGAGGTCATCCCCGCGACAACCAACCATCGAGGCAAGGACACGCTCGGTTTCCTCACGCCAGGCAGAAAGCTCAGCGGTCCAGGAGTCGCCGAGGGCAACGAGCGACACCTCGTGGGCGTCATGGTCGAACACGACCGCGCGGTCTGCAAACAGGAATGCTGCATCCGGGTAGCGCGAAACGTCGCCAACCGCCAGATCAAGGGAGACTTCCCGCAGTTCGTAACCCAGCCAGCCCACCCAGCCCAGCGGAAAAAGTTCATCGGCCAAAGGCTCGATTGAGGTCTGCGCCAACTCGCGGCGCAAGAAGTCAAAAATTGAACTGGAGTGGGTCGCGCCCGATGGCCATTCCGTGAGGCCTCCCGACGAGGCCGCGGTCACCGTCGAACTACCGATTCCGAGACAGCTCACACCGCTTCGTGCGTCAACGCCTGAGTCCAGCCAAAACGCGGGCCCCTCCCCGGCACAGACTGCGGAAAACGCCGAAGAGGGTTCAACCCAAAAGTCCAAGAGTGTTGAGATCACCCGGTGGCGCATAACCTAACTCTATGAGTAATGCCGCGCTGTATCGCTGGGACGGAGCCAAATTAGTCACTATCGATCACGGCGACGCCATCAACTACACGATCGAAGTGGCCGACTCCTTCCTCGTTCGTGACGGGCGGGCGTTTGCGCTTGAACTGCACCGCGAACGATTTCTGGAGGCAGTTCACCAGGTTGGGCATGGCCTCAACGGACTCTCTGACCTCAATCCTGAGATTTTTTGGCACGCGGCACTGGCAGAGATTCCTGCAGACTCGACATGGTTTCCTCGCGTCGAAATGCAATCGAAGGACGGGGATGCTTCGCTACTTTTGCGCTTGCGTACCGCTCCGGAACTTTCCCGCTCAGCTGTTCTCGCCACACATCCGCTCGCCGATCCGCGACACACTCCCATGATCAAAGGACCAGACTTAGTGGCGCTCGTGGAGGCACGGACGGCGGCCAGACGAATTGGCGCAGATGACGCCGTGATCTTGACGCCCGAAAACTACGTCATCGATGGGACCACGAGTGCCATTGTGTGGTGGCGAGGAGACATTCTGTGCGCTCCACCAACAGCCGACGACGCACCAGAATTTGCCCGCGTCAATAGTGTGACGGCGAGAAGTCTCTTCGGCATGGCCGCGGTGCTAGGCGTGGACACGCATCGGGAACAGGTGACTCCGACGGAGCTCGAAGGGACCGAGGTGTGGGTGCTGAGCGCCCTCCACGGACTGCGCATCGTGACGAGCTGGATCGACGGGCCAAGCTTGGCAGAACTTCCAGGCAGACTGAGATTGTGGCAAGAACGGCGTGCTGCACTTGTTCGGCCGATCGGAGCAACCACAACGTGAACGATGCGCTGACGTGGGTCATTGATCTCGTGCAGAACGTAGATCCTGTCCTTCGAATACTTCTCGCCGGTATCGGGATGCTGTTGGAAACATCGGTGCTCGTCGGACTCGTTGTGCCAGGCGACACGGTCGTTATCGTCGCGAGCGTTGGTACCGAGAATTGGGCTCAGTACATCGCCCTTACCCTGACCGTCATCGGTGGTTCGCTTGCGGGGGAAAGCATCGGCTTCGCCCTCGGGAGGTTCTTCGGTCCCAAAATTCGCGCGAGCCGCCTCGGCAAACGTATCGGGATCCACAATTGGGTTCGTGCCGAAAACTACCTCGACCGTCGCGGTGGAATTGCCGTGTTCGTGTCCCGATTCTTACCGATCATGCATTCCCTGATCCCGCTCACCGTCGGAATGAGCACGATGAGCTACCGCAGGTTCTTGGCGTGGACTGTTCCCGCTTGCACGGTGTGGGCAGTCGGCTATGCCTCAGTGGGTTGGGCTGCGGCCGGCACGTACCGGGAACTTTCCGGTCAATTGCACTACGCCGGGTATTTTTTCGTCGGCATTATTGCGTTGTTTCTCTTGGCCGTGTTGGGTGTGCGAAAAATACTGGAACGCAGCCAACACCGTCACATGGAAATCCCGGGTGATGGCGATGCCACCACCCGGGAAGATCTTCCATAGAGAAGAGGGTTTACAGAAGGCCCATCTTGGTGAGCCAGTCCGTCGCAACCTTCTCCGGAGACGGCTTTGAGTCTCCGGCGCTAATCTCGTTCAAACTCATCAGTTCTTCGGTGGTGAGCTTGTTCGAGACCTTGTCGACGAGGTTGGCAAAGTTGACCGAGTACACCTTCTCGTTGAACAGCGGAACGATGTTCTGGGCAGCAATGAGACTCTCGGGATCTTCCAGAACAACAAGGCCGTTCTGCTTGATCGACGGTGTTGTCGTGTAGATATCCGCGACCTGGATGTTGTTGCTCAGAAGGTCGCTGAGGGTTCCCGGTCCGCCGTAGTCGTCAATTGCTTTGAACTTCCAGCCCTTGACTCCGTATACCGATTCGAGGCCTGCGCGTCCGTAGGAGCGACCCTCGAACTCGGTGTTGGCGCCGATGGTAATCGTTGACGCGATGGGAGCGAGGTCGCCAATCGTGACCAGCTCATTCTCGGCGGCGAACTCTTTCGTCACGACCAACGCATCCGCGTCTTCGGCCAGTGCAGCGGAAGAAACGGCCAAGCCGAGCGGCTCGAGTGCCTTCGGCAGTGCCTCCATCACGTCGCCGGACGAGGTGGCTGTGGCTTCAGGGTCAGCTCCATAGAGCAGGTTTCCGGAGTAATCCGGGATGAGGTCAATCGAACCGTCCTGAAGTGCAGGAATAAATGTTTCGCGCGATCCAATGGACGGTGAGTAGTTCACCGTGTAGCCACCGGCGGCCAATACCTGCCCGTAGAGCTGAGCGAGGATGTCGCTCTCAGCAAACCCTTGCGAGCCGACTGTGATGGTACCTAGGTCCACCTCGCCGTCTCCGCCGAGAGGGTCTCCTGATGCACACGCCGCCAAACTCGCGGTGAGTCCGATCGCAACGAATCCGGCGGTAATTCGCTTAACTGTTGGTGATTGCATTCCTTTATCCTTCCGTGATGGGTGCCCTAGTCATAGCCGACGGTATGCTGCGTCGCTTCGACTTGGTTGTGGTGCGTGCCGACCCGCGGGACACCCCGTGCGGGACAACAAGTTTTTGGAGTAGTGCGAGCACGCCATCTGCTGCCAGGGCAAGCCCGGCAACCAGGATCGCGCCGGCGAAGGCGATTGTGTAGTCATGATAGGCCAGCCCCTCGATGAGGAACCTGCCGAGCCCGGTCAGACCGACGTACCCGGCGATCGTTGCGGTGGCAATGATTTGCAACGTCGCCGATCTCACGCCACCGAGGATGAGCGGCAAAGCGAGAGGAATCTCGACTTTCCCAAGTATTTGCCATTCGGTCATTCCAATGGACCTGGCCGCGTCAATCGTCTCCCGACTCACAGAATCAAGTCCGGAATATGCCCCAGCGATGATCGGTGGAATCGCGAGAACGGCAAGTACAAACACGAGCGGCCACAGGCCAAGCCCGGTGAACAAAATGATGAATAGCAAAAGCCCAAACGTGGGGAGCGCACGGAAGGAACCGGTGAGGGCAATCACAACATTCTTGCCCTTTCCGGTGTGACCGATGAGCAGCCCGATCGGGATCCCCACGAGGAGAGCGGCCCCAAGGCTCAAACCGGTGTAGAGCAAGTGATCCACCAGTCGCGGCAGGATGCCCTTGTCTCCGAGCAGGTTTTCCGGATCGAAGATGAAAAGTATGGCGGCGACGAACAGCATCAGACGCCCCCCGCCACTGGAGCTGCCACGCGAGCAACAGTTTTTGACCGTCGCGTCCACGGCATGAGAAGGCGCCCAATTCCAACGAGCGCCTGATCGAAAGCGATCGCAATCAGGAGGGTAAAGACGATTCCAATCATCACTTCGGTGGGGAAATCACGCTGGTATCCGTTGATAAATAGGTAGCCAAGGGCCCCGTTGCCGACCAACGCTCCAACACTGAGCAAACTGACTGTCGTGACCGAAACCACTCGAAGGTTGGCCAAAAGCACCGGTCCGGCCAGCGGAAACTCCACGGTCCAGAACCGGGAGATCGAGGAAAATCCCACGGCCGTCGCGGACTGAATCACGTCGCGTGAGACAGAGTCAAATGCATCTGCAGCGCCTCTCACCATGATGGCGATCGCGTAAATAGTGAGGGCAACAACCACGTTGATCGGATTCAGAATCTTTGTCCCCAGCACCGAGGGAAGAGTGACAAAGAGTGCCAGCGACGGAATCGTGAAGAGGATCCCAAACAGTGTGAGTTGGATTGCTCGCGTCATCCGATAACGATTGGCAAGCCACCCCAACGGTATGCAGGCTATGAAACCAACAATGATCGGGACGATACTGAGGCGCACGTGTTCGAGCGTCAGTCCGAAAACCAGATCACGGTTCTCCCATAGCCATTGCATTAGGCATCGCCCGCCTGGTCAGTTTTGTTTGAGACGCTGCGGGACTTGGGACCTGGATCCGCGTTGGTGATTATTCCGCCCGGCGCGTCCACGACGCCGGCGGCGTTCCCCGCGCTATCGACAAGCACGAGATCATCTCCGCCGGATTCAACGCTGACGTCAACCGAGAGACGGCGCTTTCCACGCCCAGCACCAATGAAGTCGGCCACAAAATCATTCGCGGGGTTCGCCAGAATCTCGCTAGGCGTGCCCTGCTGCGCGATCTGGGCTCCCACTTCCAAAATGACGACTTGATCGCCCAAGAGGAATGCTTCATCAATGTCGTGTGTCACGAACACCACGGTCTTGCCCAACTCCTGCTGCAAGCGATTGAGTTCTTGCTGCAGATCGGCGCGAACAATGGGGTCCACCGCACCAAATGGCTCATCCATGAGAAGAATGTTGGGGTCCACCGCCAGTCCGCGCGCAACGCCGACGCGCTGTTGCTGCCCACCGGAAAGCTGACTCGGATATCTGTTGGCGAGCGAACGATCCAAGCCAACAGTGTCGAGAAGTTCCAATGCCCGCGCGTGAGCCTCGCGCTTGGGAACGCCTTCCAAAAGCGGGACCGTCGCCACGTTGTCAATAACTTTGCGGTGAGGCAAAAGTCCGGAATTCTGCATCACGTACCCGATGCTCCTGCGCAACTTCACCGGATCGAGAGTGGCAATGTCTTCGCCATCAATTTCGACCGTGCCGCGCGTCGGGTCGACCATTCGGTTAATCATGCGGAGCAGTGTGGTTTTCCCGCAGCCGGATGACCCTACGAGCACGGTCGTCTTGTGCGAGGGCACTACGAGGCTGAAGTCATCGACGGCCAATGCACCGTCGCCGAACTGCTTAGATACTCCGCGGAACTCGATCATGATTAATCAGGCCAATTCCTCGTCGGACATATGGTGTGCAACAAATTCGGTTCGAGATGAGGAAAACACGTTACCTCAGGTCCCGGCAACAAAGTCAAACGTTGTTCGGGGTGTGTGGCATTCCCGATTAGTCAGACTTTTCGAAAATTTACTGTGCTTCCGGCTCGCCGAACGCCTTCACCAAGTAAGTCTTCACGATTGCGCGAGCTTGATCAATATAGGGCTGGTCACCGGTGGGTTCGAAGACAAAGGCGCGCGCCAGGAGTGCATCAACAATTGTGAACGCTACTTCCAAGTGGAAATAGAGTTCTTCTCCGTCGGTGAGTCCGTAGTCGGCTACGAGAACCGGGCCAATGTGGGCAGCAACTCTGCTACTGCCGGTTGACGCATTTTCCCGCGGGCGCAGGTCCAGCACGTCGCCGAACCGGATGGCAGCGAAGGCGGGCTCGTTCTCCATTGCTCCAACACCCTCGAGGACGAGAGCATCAATGGCTTCCCACCACGAAGCGAATTTCTGGGAATCAAAAACCTCGTCGACGCGGGTATTGAATCGGTCAATGGCGCGAGAGGCTACGCTCTGCAGAACGGCGATTCGATCAGGGAAATACCGGTATACCGTTCCAATCGAGGCTCCGGCGCGCTCGGCGACCATAGCTGTGGTGAGCCGCTCATAGCCGACCTCATCGATCGCAGCAGCGGCAGCATCGAGCAGGCTCGTGAGGCGAGCGTTGCTGCGTGCTTGCACTGGTTCATTACGTAAAAGTGTTGTCTCCACGGACACAACTGACTCCGATTCTGTTGAAGCCCGCTCGGTTTTTGCGCGCATAAAGGTTAGAGGTCAAGAATCTTATCGCGCCCCCGTGGCGGGGGCATTCATAAAAACGAGGAAATGTGCGAATACACAGGTTCAAGAGAATAAGCAGTCGAGCCTCCGGCAACTTCCGCCGCGGGCACTGTGTGCTCCACCGATCATGAAAGACTGTGAGCATGACCGGGTCCGCGACGCCATCCGATCCCTCAGCCACCGGGGAGCCAGTGCTTCGCCTGCCAGCCAGATTTGAAGACTACGTTCATCGTTTGCGGGAACGGCTGGCTCGGAAACGCGGTCTCTCCGCCGTCGTCATCCCCTATACCGGGTACGGTTCCACCTCGTGGATTCGCGTCCTGTCGCGAGTTCTCCTTGCTCGTCCCGACGTGAAGGCTGATCTCCGTTACAAAAAGATTCGCGGATGGCGAAGCTTCACGAGTGTTCCGGTGGGCGATGCCACCGTCTTCGTCGGGGTCGACGGGGTCGAGCACGAGTTGACCTCTGATCGAGGCGGTGTTGTGGATGCAGAAATCGCCGTGAGCCTTTCGCCCGGTTGGCACACCATCACCCTGCGCACCGAGAATTCACAACCGGTGAGTGCACCCATTTTCATCGTGGATCCGAACGCCACCATTGGGCTGATCTCCGATGTCGACGACACGGTCATGGTTACGGCACTACCGCGACCGTTGGTTGCCGCGTGGAACACGTTCGTTCTCGATGAGCATGCCCGAACTCCTGTCGCTGGTATGGCGGTATTGCTGGAAAAACTCGTGCGGGATCATCCAGGCGCGCCGATCATCTATTTGTCTACCGGCGCATGGAATGTTGCCCCCACGCTGTCCCGCTTTCTCTCTCGGCACCTCTACCCACGCGGACCGTTGCTCCTCACCGATTGGGGACCGACCCACGATCGTTGGTTCCGGAGTGGCCGAGCACACAAAGAAGAGAGCTTGCAGAGACTCATCACCGAGTTCCCGCACGTCAAGTGGATTTTGGTCGGCGACGATGGCCAGAGTGATGAAGAGCTCTACGGGTCTTTTGCCGAAGAACATCCCGACCGAGTCGCAGCCGTCGCCATTCGCCATCTTTCCGGCGGAGAGGCCGTGTTGGCCGGACGTCGCTCGAAAGGCGACCATCCTGAGGTACACGGAACAGTCCCCTGGGTTCGCGGCTCGGACGGTGCCGAATTAGCCGACGAGTTCGACCGACTTGGGCTCCTCTGACTTCTGCTTGCGCTAGCGTGGGGAATTGCTCGAGCGCCCAATGCACGCCTTGGGCCCAAGCACACAGGAGTTCCCTTTGATTGAACCCAGGCAACTGGTGCCTCACGACGCTGTCGTTCGCTCCCTCACCGTCGCCCGCGTAACCACCCTCTCCCCCGGGTTTTCGCGGATCACCCTCACCGGTGCGGAACTCGACGGGTTTGCGAGCAGTGGACCCGCCGATCACGTCAAGGTTCTGCTTGGCGACAATGATCGCCGCGACTACACGCCACGATCCTTCCGACCGGCAACATCCGGCGCGAATGCCGAACTCGACATCGACTTTTACCTTCACGGTGACGGGCCGGCGTCAACGTGGGCAGCGAAGGTACAACCGGGAGACCCGGCCAAAATTGGTGGGCCTCGCGCGTCACGGCTTCCCCCGAAAGGGGCGAGCCGCGTCGTACTTGGTGCGGACGAATCCAGCCTGCCCGCCTTTGCTCGGTGGATTGAAATGCTCCCAGAGGGAACCGAAATATTTGGATTCGTCGAGCTCGACAATCCTTCGGATGCCGCATACCTCGACCCCGATCACGTGAACACCGCGCGAATTGTCTGGCTCGACAAGGCGGAGGGTGTACTGGAACGGGCCATCCGCGGATTCGGCTCCATCGACGAGAACACGTTTGTGTGGGTGGCTGGCGAAGCGACCACGCTGATACCGATTCGTCGCTACCTTCGGCGTGATCTCGGTTTGCCCAAGACGCAAGTTTCTCTCGACGGCTATTGGAAACGTGGCGAAGTCAATCGCGACCACCACGCACCTATCGATCCCAGCGATCCCGACGACTAAGAACTCACCCGGGACAGCGCGCTATTTACTTCGCCAAGATTTCGGCCCGCTTGACCCTGCCGGATACGTTTCGAGCTTGACCGAATTCTTCTTCCACGCGCTGAGAACCGGCTCAACAATGCGCCAACATTCCTCTATCTCGTCGGAGCGGACCGACAGTGTCGGATCATTTGCCAGTAACCCCGACAGCACTTCGCCATAGGGCTTGAGCTCCCCCGCAGCGAACTCTGTGCTGAGCACCACTCGGTCGATTGTGAACGGATCACCCTCACCGTTGATGTTCAAGTCCAGACTGATCTCGTCAGGACTCAATGAGATTCGAAGCTCAGCTGGGCCGGTCTTCCCGGCAAACCCACTCGGCAAGTGCGGAACATCCTTGAACGTGATGATGATCTCTTTCCGCGAACGCGCCAGGGCCTTACCTGAGCGCAAGGTAAAGGGCACTCCCGCCCAACGCCAGTTGTCGATAGAAAACACGACCTCCGCCAAAGTTTCTGTCTTGTTCTTCGGGTCAACGCCGGGCTCTCGAACATACGCCGGTAGCTTTCGGCCTTTGATGGTCCCCGCCGTGTACCTCGCTCGACGGCTGGATTCTTCCGCCCGACCGCCGTAAACATTTGTCGCGCGCAGCACCTGGGCCATTGCACCGCGCAGGTCCTCCGCACCGATACTCGACGGGGGCTCCATCGCGACGAGTGCCATCACAAGCAGTAGATGGCTTTGAATCATGTCGATGAGCGCGCCTGCCCGGTCGTAATACCCGGCACGGCCTTCCAGCGCGAGCTCCTCATCAAAAATGATGTCGACCTTGTCGATGTTGTTTGCATTCCACACCGGCTCAAGGATTCGGTTCGCGAACCTCAGCCCCAGAAGATTAAGGACAGTCGATTTTCCGAGGAAATGATCAACCCGCTGGATCTGCTGCTCTGGAATGATCTTCACGAGTTTTCGGTTCAGAGCCTGGGCGCTGTGCAGGTCGGTACCGAAAGGCTTCTCAAGTCCGAATACGGTGCCGTCCGGAAGCGAAATACGAGAAAGCGCCTCGCACGCGGCAATAGTCACTCGCGGCGGAAGCGCGAAATAAAACGCGGGGGTTCCGACACATTTTTCCACGAGCGCTTCAAGCTCGGCAGGTTCAGTCACGTCGGCGCGGATGTACTCCGACTTGGCCGCCAGAGCCTTCGCGCGCATTCCGGTTGCACCGCTTGAGGCGAAAGATTTCTCCACCCGCGCCCGCCATGCCGAATTCGAGAGCGCATCCACCCCGACACCGAGCAACAGGAAGTCGCCGCTCCGCCCAGAATCAACTAATTGCCCAAGCCCCGGGAGTAAAAGGCGCTTGGTGAGGTCGCCACCGGCACCAAAGATCACAAGAGTTCCGATTTCTTTGGTCATGCGCCAAGGGTAGCGCCAGTCACCGGTGACAAGATGGAGAGATGCCACTAGACATCGAGGACTATGCGATGATCGGCGATTGCCACACCGCAGCGCTTGTCGGGCGCGACGGCAGCATCGACTGGTTGTGCTTGCCGCGGTTCGACTCCGCCTCCACTTTCGGCGCGCTACTCGGCAACAAGAATCATGGACGTTGGCTTCTGGCCCCGGCTGGCCGAGTGCGCGAAACCACCCGAAGCTACCTCGGTTCAACCTTTTCGCTCGTCACGCGTTGGATCACCGAAGACGGCGAAGTCGAAGTTACCGACCTCATGCCACACGGCGGCAGGCGCGCGGATGTCCTCCGCCGCGTAAAAGGCATCCGCGGGTCGGTGGAAATGACCCAAGAGTTGCGAATTCGGTTCGGCTACGCCGACGCCATGCCGTGGGTGCGGCAAATCACCGATGACTCAGGCCACGGGATTATCGCCGCCGCTGGGCCGGACGCGGTCGTGGTGCGCGGTCCAAAGCTGACGGCAACCGATCATGCCCACGTCTCAACATTCACTGTCTCGGAGGGCGAAACGGTGGATATTTCGCTCACCTGGTTCCCCTCTCATCGAACCACACCGTCCGCGCCTGACGCGGACGACGCCATCGAACGAACCACTGCGTGGTGGACGGATTGGGCAGCATCTTGTGTGCATCCTGCCGATCGCTACGAAGACGCAGCACTTCGCTCGCTGTTGGTATTGCGCGCACTTACCCACGAAGACACGGGCGGAATCGTCGCTGCTGCTACGACGAGCCTGCCTGAGCACTGGGGCGGTGTGCGGAACTGGGACTACCGATTCGTGTGGCTACGCGACGCCTCTGCAACATTGGAGGCACTCCTCAGTCGAGGCTTCCACAGCGAAGCAACGACGTGGCGCCGCTGGCTCCTTCGCGCCATCGCCGGAGATCCAGGCGATATCCAAATCATGTACGGGCTGAGCGGCGAGCGAGAACTCACCGAGCTCACGGTCGATAGCCTTCCCGGGTACCGCGGTGCAGCACCAGTGCGCAAAGGCAACGGCGCCTATACCCAGTACCAGGGGGATGTGTTTGGTGAAACCATGCTTGCCCTGGAGAAAGCGCGCGATGTCGGGGTGGAAGAGGACGAGTTTTCCTGGCCGCTCCAGCGGGTGATGCTGGACTTCGTAGAGGAAAACTGGCAGCGACGCGACCACGGAATGTGGGAGATGCGTGGCCCGCAACGTGCCTTCACCCACTCCCGCGCGATGCTGTGGGCGGCGGTGGACTGCGGAATTCGCGCGGTTCGAAACCACGGTTTGGATGGCCCGGTTGAAAAGTGGGAACGGTTGCGCGACGAGATCCGGGACGACATTGAACGGCACGGATTCGATTCCAAACGCAACACGTACACGCAGTATTTTGGCAGCACCGGTGTTGACGCAACACTGCTCCAACTCGCACAAATCGGCTACATCGATTACGACGACCCACGGATGCTCGGCACGGTAGCGGCCATCGAGGAAGACCTCCTCAAGGACGGACTATTGCTGCGATACCGCGCAGAGGATTCAGACGACGGGCTCCCACCGGGCGAGCATCCGTTCTTGGTGTGCTCCTTTTGGCTTGTTGAGCAGTATGCGCACAGCGGCCGAGTGGCGGAGGCCATCACGCTGATGGACAGACTTGTCGGCTTTTGCAATGACGTGGGATTACTCTCGGAAGAGTACGACATGGAGTCGAATCGCCAAGTCGGAAACGTGCCACAAGCGCTTTCGCACCTTGGCCTCGTTCGAGCCGCGAGTGCGATTGCGTCGGCAGAAGCGTAACCAGTTCTACAGATTCGTGCGTGCGTGGCGTTGCGACGCAACAATCGCCACCGGCACGCACGGCAACGGTCGTTGATCAGTCACTATTCATGCGGTATCGTTCTAGAGCACCTCGGCGAACCCCCTGAACAGGGTCCATCGTGTGCACAGTTTCCGTTACCCGAACGGGAACGTTCCTGACTCCCCCGGAAGGAACAGCCGGCAATGCTTGCTGAGTTGAGTTCTGCGTCCACCCCAGGCGCAATAATCCCCGTCCCCTTTGTCGCGACACTCGTGATCGCCGTTATCGCGCTGGTGGGAATCGGTGTTGCCGTCCGCCGTCAGCGCGCGGCAGGCACGCTCACGCTGACGAATGCGACAACGAGCGCTGCAGCAGCCTCCTTCGTGGTTGCCGCCGCATTCTTGGCCGTGACTTCCACAGGCACTGTATCCACTGCGGTCGCAGTGCCAGCGGTTCAGTCCACGACGACGACTACTGTCGCACCATCGACTGAGACCTTTCAACCGATCGAGATTGCAAACCTCGAAGGATTCCAGCTACCAACAGAGTAGAGATTCTTCGGCGCCACTGACCTGCGTACAGTGTTGTCATGCGTGCGGTAATCATTTCTGAACCTGGTGGACCCGACGTTCTTCGCGTTGCCGACGAAGCTGACCCGGTCCCTGGCCCCAACGAGGTTCTCATTTCGGTGGCTGCCGCCGGTGTAAACAAGGCAGATATTCACCAGCGCGAAGGAAACTACCCTCCCCCTGCCGGCACTCCTGAATGGCCTGGACTCGAAGTCTCCGGGACCATTGTTTCGCAGGGCCCCGGCGTCACGAGTACGCACGTGGGTGACCGCGTCTGCGCACTACTATCCGGTGGCGGCTATGCCGAACGTGCGGTCGTGGATGCCGGGCTCGTCCTTCCCGTTCCGGACACCATGGACTTGGCAGACGCTGCAGCACTGCCGGAAGCAGTCTGCACCGTGTGGTCAACCGTTTTCCTGAGTGCACACCTCAGCGCGGGAGAAACACTTCTCGTTCACGGAGGCTCCGGAGGAATCGGCACGATGGCCATCCAACTTGCTCACGCCTTAGGTTGCCGGGTCGCCGTCACCGCGGGTTCGCAACAGAAGCTTGACGCGTGCCGCGCGCTTGGTGCCGACATTCTCATCAACTATCGGGAACAAAACTATGTCGACGAAATTATGGCAGCGACCGATGGTCGCGGGGTTGACGTGATTCTGGATGCGATCGGGGGAAGCTATCTCGACAAAAACATTCGAGCACTCGCCCCGCACGGCCGAATTGAACTTATCGGAAACCAGAGCGGTGAACCTGGTGCGCTCAGCATCGGCCGCCTCATGTCAAAGTGGGGCGGAATTCACGCCAGCACCCTTCGCGCCCGCACGCTTGCTGAGCGGCAAGAGATTGTCGCTCGTGTGCGTGAACACGCGTGGCCGCTCGTCGCGGCACAACAGGTACGGCCGGTCGTCGACCGCACGTTTTCGTTCAACGAGGCGGGGCTCGCGCACGCGGCCATGGAACAAGGCGAGCGGTTCGGGAAGCTCTTGCTCATCCCTTAAAACAATCTGAACCTCAGAACTTTAGTGTGTTGCGTTCTGGCCTGCACCTAGGCGGTCTGGGAGCCCGTCAGCAGCGGGCGCCTCGGAGTTGCTGACTTCTGCGTTTCTGATCCCGACCAAGGAAATCAGTCCGCCAACGACAAGAAGCGCGGCACACGCGATGAGGGATCGGTGCATCCCCTCAAGGTCGAGCCTTCCCACCGCGATGATTCCCAAAACAGCGACCACGACGAGTCCGGCTACCCGCGCAATGGCATTGTTGATCGCCGAACCGATTCCCGACTGCCTCTCGCTAATAGATCCGAGGATCGCCGCCGTAAGCGGGGCGACGGTAATCGAGAGGCCAAGTCCAAACAAGACGATTCCGGGGAACAATTGCCACCAATAGTCCACCTGTTCAGTGACGTTGAGCATGAGCAAGTGCCCAACTCCGGCAACGATCGGGCCCACCGACATGAACAGTCGGGGTCCGTATTTGCCGGAAAGTCCACCGAAAAAGGAGGACAGCAACATGAGGATGACGGTCACGGGGAGCGCTGCAATACCAGCCATGGTCGCCGACCATCCTCCGGTTTGCTGCAGGTAGACGACCAGGATAAAGCCCGACATCCCGAGCGCGCCGTAAATGAAGAAGGTGGCCACGTTTCCGACCGCGAAATTGCGAACTCGAAACAGCGTGAGGGGCATCATGGGCTGTTTGGCAGTGGCTTGTCTCCACACGAAGCCGGCGAACGCGAGCACACCAAAAACCATGCTCCCCCAAATGACGGGACTGCTCCACCCGTAGTTCCCTTGCTCGATCAGAGCAAAGACGGGTGCGCCGACACCAACAATTGCCAGGATCGCCCCGGCGAAGTCGACCTTCATACTGCGATCCCGTTCACCCACGCTCTCGATTCTGAGAAGGAGGACCAGAGTGAGCACAATCGGAATCACATTGATGGCGAACACAAAGCGCCACGACAGTAGATCGACAAAGACTCCGCCGATCACTGGTCCTGCAATAAAAGCGGCGCTCGTCCACGCGGTCCATGAACCGATGGCCCGAGCTTGGGCCGCGCCGCGGAACGCCGACATGATGAGCGCGAGAGAACTCGGCACGAGAAGGGCACCGGCAACCCCTTGCAGACCACGCCCAACGATAAGAATCTCCGCGGTGGGCGCGACCGCGCACAGGAGTGACGTGACCCCGAATCCCACGAGGCCCCATCGAATAACAAGGACGCGGCCGAAGACGTCCGAGAGCGAGCCGGCAACAAGTATGAGAGCACCCAGTGTGATCAGGTACGCATCGACAACCCACTGTTGAGTTGAGAGGCCACCGCCAAGTTCTTCACTGATGGCGGGAAGGGCGACGTTCACAACGGATCCATCGAGGAAGGCGACTAACGAGGCGAGAACGGCAATCGAGAGCACCAGACGTTGTTGACCGGTCATATCTTTAGTAAACACCCGGAAAGCAAGCCGTGCAGGATTTCAGTCCGCACTACAACTGGCCGACATCGGTGAGCGTGAGAACCGCCACACCCTGTTCGGCCGACGCCGCCAAATCCACTACGGCGCTGATGCCCCAATCGTGGTCACCTGCCGGGTCGGCAAAAATCTGCCGTACCGACCACGAATCGGCACTCTTCTCAATCATGAGCATGGCCGAACTGCGGGCATCCGCATCGATGCCCATATGGTCGTGTACTGCGTAGTACGCGTCGAGTGCCTCACCCCAGCGTTCCGCAGTGAAACCCGCCTCGGCATCCAACTCACCGAGCGCATCAGCGTCATCGAGCGCCGCGAGCTGCACCCGGCGGAATAGTTCGTTGCGAACGAGAACTCGGAATGCGCGCTCATTCGTGACAACCGACGGCGGCGCTGGCGGCACCACGGGGGCCTCTCCGTGGGCGTCGGCTGGGTTGCTGAGTTCTTCCCACTCTTCAATGAGGCTCGAATCCACCTGGCGAACGAGTTCGCCAAGCCACTCGATAAGGTCCCTAATCTCGTCGGTCTTCGCCGACTCAGGGATGGTCTGTCGCACGGCACGGAAGGCATCAGAAAGGTACCGAAGCAGTAGCCCCTCGGAGCGAGCAAGCGTGTAGAAACCGACGTACTCGTTGAACGTCATGGCGTTTTCGTACAGGTCGCGCACGACAGACTTGGGACGCAATTCGAAGTCCGCAGCCCACGGCTGGGATGCGCTGTACGTTTCGAAAGCAGCATCGAGCAACTCTTCGAGAGGCTTCGGGTGAGTAACCTCCTCTAGCAATTCCATCCGCTGGTCGTATTCGATCCCCTCCGCCTTCATCGCGGCGACCGCTTCACCGCGAGCGCGGTGTTCTTGAGCGGAGAGTACTGGCCTTGGATTGTCGAGCGTCGCTTCAATAATGGAGATGACGTCTAGCGCGTAGCTGGGCTCGTCTGGGTCGAGAAGGTCGATGACGGCGAGCGCAAACGGTGAGAGTGGCTGGTTGAGCGCAAAATTTGGTTGCAAGTCGACGGTCAGGCGAATCTCGCCATCCACTTGCTCGACAATGCCTGCCGTGCGCAGAGTGCGGTACATCGCCAGCGCCTGCCGCGCGAGCTCGAGTTGTCTCGCCCGCGGCTCGTGGTTTTCCTCGACGAGTGCCCTCACCTCGGCAAACGCGTCGCCACCACGGCCGATCACGTTCAGCAGCATCGCGTGACTCATGCCCATGCTGGAGACGAGTCGTTCAGGATCAGCGTCAACAAGTCGGTTGAAGCTTGGCTCCCCCCACGAAACGAATCCTTCAGGAGGCTTCTTTCGCACAATACGTTTGAGCTTCTTTGCATCGTCGCCGGCCTTGGCGACAAGTCGAAAATTCTCCACTTCGTGTTCCGGTGCCTGCACAGCAACCGTTCCCGCGGTATCGAAGCCGGCCCTCCCAGCGCGACCCGCGATTTGGTGAAACTCGCGGGCATTGAGCTGCCGCATCCGGGTGCCGTCGTACTTGGTCAGCGCAGTCAACACGACAGTGCGGATGGGGACGTTGATGCCCACCCCGAGAGTGTCAGTGCCGCAAATGACCCGCAGGAAGCCGCGCTGGGCAAGCTGTTCGACCAGACGCCGGTACTTGGGCAGCATGCCGGCGTGGTGTACACCAATGCCCGAACGAATGAGCCGGGAAAGTGTCTGCCCGAACTTGGTCGTGAACCGAAAGTCACCGATCAGGTCAGCGATCTGGTCCCGCTGCTCACGGTCGATGATCTTCACGCTCGTGAGCGCTTGGGCCCTCTCCAGTGCTGCCGCCTGTGAAAAGTGCACAACGTAGATGGGAGCTTGACCGGTTTCGAGCAGTTCCGCCACCGACTCGTGGATTGGCGTCGTGGAGTAATAGTAGTTCAGTGGGACTGGGCGATCCACTCCGGTGACGGACGCTGTTGGCCTGCCGGTGCGCTTCGTCAGGTCCTCCGCAAGCCAGTCGATGTCGCCGAGAGTTGCCGACATCAGGAGAAACTGTGCCTTGGGCATGCGCAACAGGGGCACTTGCCATGCCCAGCCGCGCTCGGGATCTGCATAGAAATGGAACTCATCCATGATGACCAGGTCAGCTGGGGTGTCTTCGCCGTGCCGCAAGGAAAGGTTCGCGAGAATCTCCTCAGTGCAACAAATGATCGGGGCATCCGCATTCACACTGGAGTCACCGGTCACCATCCCCACTCGTTCGGCACCGAAAATTTCGACAAGCGCGAAGAACTTCTCGGACACGAGAGCCTTGATCGGCGCCGTGTAGAAGCTGCGTTTACCTGCCGCAAGCGCGAACACGTGCGCGGCGACGGCGACCAGGGATTTGCCAGTTCCGGTCGGGGTACTCAAGATGACGTTGGCACCGGAGACGAGTTCCATAATTGCTTCGTCTTGAGCGGGGTAAAGCGTGAAACCTTCCTGTGTCGCCCAGTCAACGAAGGTGGAATAGACAAGGTCCGGATCGTCGCTGTCGGGAATGTGCACCCCTTAACCGTTGCACACTGCAGGGTTTTCGCAGTGCGCCAACATATGCTGGCTGAATGCCCACGGCAATCGATGACAGTAAAGAGCATCCGCTACCAGGCGCACGCACACGTTCACGACGGCGCGCGCTCTTCGTCGGCGTGGCTGCGGTCAGCGCTGGACTCGGTGTTGCCGAAGTGCTCGCGGTGATACTTTCACCTCAATCAAGTCCGCTTTTTTCTGCGGGTTCTCTGGTCATTGACCTCGCGCCGGCCTGGCTCAAAGAGATCGTCATTAGCCTTTTTGGCACGGCAGACAAGTTCGTCATAATTTTCTCGGTGGCTCTCCTGGTCGCGATCCTTGCGGCAGTGGCGGGGCTCGTGGAACACATCAAGCCACCCTGGGGCCGAGTTATTGTCGCCGCTGTCGGCGCGCTCGGACTGTTCGCGGCGCTCACGCGCGCTGGGTCTTCTCTCGTGTCAGCGATTCCTTCGATAGCCGCAATTCTCATCGGCGTCTGGGTTCTGGCGATCTTGTCCAGAAGGTCACAGGCGGTGGACGATTCGGTTGGCGCCTACAGTCAAGGAATCGCCCGACGCACCTTTCTTGTGAGCGCAGGACTCGCGACGGGGCTCGGGGTTCTCGCCACCGTTGGCGGTCGAATTGCCTCTACCAGCATCCAAGCCGTGAATTCGGCGCGTCGGATGTTCACTTTGCCGCGTCCTACTGTTGTTGCCGCCCCGTTGCCGCCTGGAGCCGTTCTCGACGTTCCCGGTATCGCACCTCTTGTCACGAGCAACACCGACTTCTACCGAATCGACACTGCGCTGATCGTGCCGTCAATTGATCCGGAGCAATGGGAATTGAAGATCACGGGGCTCGTGGACCGTGAAGTCACTCTCACCTTTGAGGATCTACTAGCGCTCCCCCTTGAGGAGAGCTACGCCACTCTCGCGTGTGTTTCCAACGGAGTGGGCGGCGGCCTCATCGGCAATGCGCTGTGGCTCGGCTACCCGATTCGGCACTTGCTCGCGGAAGCGGGACCGAAGGCCGGCGCCGACATGGTGCTCTCGCGCAGCACCGATGGGTTCACTGCAGGGACCCCGTTGACCGCACTCACCGATGACCGCAATGCGATCCTCGCGGTCGCGATGAATGGCGAACCGCTGCCACCAGAGCACGGCTTCCCGGTGCGGATGGTGGTGCCCGGACTCTTCGGTTATGTTTCTGCGACCAAGTGGGTTACCGAATTGAAAGTGACAACTTTCGCGGATGATGCGGCCTACTGGACGAATCGCGGCTGGAGCGCTCGCGGGCCGGTCAAATTGTCGTCACGAATTGACACTCCGCGAAACTCGCGGGAAGTGACCGCTGGAACCGTCATGGTCGCGGGCCTTGCGTGGGAGCAGCACGTTGGGATTTCTCGAGTCGAGGTGCGGGTCGATGATGGGCAGTGGTCGGAGGCGGTTCTCGCCGAGGCCATTTCGGCTGACACGTGGCGCCAGTGGTCATTCGAGTGGGCTGCGACAAGCGGTCAGCACGAACTTTCCGTGCGAGCGACGAGCGCCAATGGTGAGGTACAAACGGCAGACTATGCGGATGTCGTCCCCGACGGAGCAACGGGCCACCACACCATCACGGTGAACGTCGTCTAAGACGCTACGTTCTGGTAGCTCTCCAACACGTAATTCCAGAAACCGGCGACATCGAGTTTCACCGGAACGAGCGCGTTCGGGTTGTCTACTCGAAAGTCGGTCACGGTCATTCCGGCAGTCCACTGGCCAGCGGTCTCCACCTCAACCCGCGCAGGCATGCTCGTGAATAGATCCGGGCGGCTGAGGTAGGCGACCGCGCACACATCGTGCACTGCTTGGCCACCCCACTCCGGATCTTGTGGATCGTTCCAGAACGTTGCAAGCGGCACGACAAGTTCTTTGCCGAGTTCACCGAGATCCAGCATCCGCTGCCTGATTTCGTCATCAACGAGGGCCTGCAGCGTCAGGTCGAGTCCGACCATCACAACTTCCCAGCCCGCGGCGAACACCTCGGCTGCTGCTTCCGGATCCGCGTAGATATTAAACTCGGCGGCCGGGGTCGTGTTGCCGCGCGTGAACGATCCTCCCATCATGGTGAAGGATGCTGCCCACGTGGCGATTCGTGGTTCTTTCCGGAGTGCGAGCGCAATGTTTGTCATCGGCCCGATGGCCACGAGGTGAATCTCACCGGGAGCGTCTCTCAAGGTTTCAATGATGAGATCCACCGCACCGCGCTCATCGAGCGGAAGCGTCGCGGGCGGCAAACTGACGTCGCCGACACCACCAGCTCCGTGAACTTCTGCGGCGTTCTTCGTTTCGCGCACGAGCGGCCCGGCAGCACCCGAGGCGACCGGTACCGAGGTGAAGCCAAGAAACTCACGAAGTTCCAGAGCATTGCGGGTCGTGTTTTCGAGGGCGACGTTTCCACCGACCGTTGTGACCGCGACAAGTTCTAACGAGGGATCGCTGTGGGCGAGGAGAAGCGCGAGAGCGTCGTCCAACCCTGGGTCGCAATCCAACAATAGTTTGGTGGTTTTCATACGCCAAGCCTAGGGCGGGCGCCCGTGCACCCTCGCCCTATTCTCAGCACTACAGTTATCTCATGACCTTGTTGGCCTGCCGATAACCAGTGGGAATTGTCGTCGCCCTCGCCCTCGCGGCGAGCCTGTTCTACGGAGCCTCCGACTTCCTCGGCGCTTTCACCGCTCGTCGACTCACCGTGCTCAAGACAAGCACCATGGTCTACCTTGCCGCCACGATTGTCGCGACCGTCGTCCTGTTTCTTCTCAACTGGGAGTACAGCGACCAAGCGCTGTGGGCTGGGGTGATCGCCGGGGCGTTGGCAACCGTCGGAATGGTCACCTTCTACGCAGCTCTCGCGATCGGACCGATGAGCCTGCTTGCCCCGCTTATCGCACTAATCCAAACGGCGATTCCGGTCGTCGTCGCGGCAACAACCGGTCAAAGCCTGAGTCCGATGGCGTGGGTAGCGGTCGGACTTGCCCTCATCGCGACCACCTTGATTTCCGTCCCAGCGCGAACAGAGTCTGGCGCACCAGCCCTCGAACGAATCACTGCGCGAGGGGGCCTGCTCGCGCTTGCGTCGGGAGTCACTCTGGGGCTCTCCGTCGTTTCTCTGGATACCGCGCCTGCCGCATCCGGTGTGTTTCCAGCTTTTCTCGATCTTGCAGTCGGACTTGTACTGTTGCTTCCGCTGCTTGCCGTGCGTCGATTCCGCACGAGTGATGACTGGTTGAACGGAACGAAAGCGGCTCCAGCTTCGACTTCGATCGCGCCGCCTGCGCCCGCTGGCGTTCGCACGTGGGTGTTGAGCGCGCTTGGCGGCGTGTTGCTTGGAGTCGGAAACATTCTGCTCGTTCTTGCACTACACAGCGGGAACCTTGCTGTTGTTGCGGTGCTCGTGAGCCTGTATCCGCTCGCCACGGTGGTTCTTGCGTGGTTCGTACTGAAGGAACGACTGTCGATCATCCAATTCCTTGGAGTTGCACTGGCAATCACTGCGGCAGTCCTGTTGGGTTTGTCCTAGACCGGTCGACCTCGCTACTCGGCGCAGGCTTCCCCATGTAACGCCGGTAGAATCGTGCAGTGCTTGGCGACCGGGGAGTGTGAGCGGACTATCGACATCAACGACCCTGCGGGTCTCGATCCCGCCGAACTCGACACCGTGCTGAGAGTGCTCGCGGCCATGGACAAGCTAGACGAAGAACACCCAGATTTCATTGCTGTGCGACAAGCGACAGCACGGATGTTCAAGGCAGTAAAGAAAAACCGTCGACTCGAAAAGCGTGCGGTGATCGCGGAAGCTGATCGAGCAGTCGTTGCCGCGACCGCAACGGGAGCGCCAGACCGTATCGACGACGAAACTCGGGGCATCCCCCTGGCCACGCGCGTAGCCGCGCCCACAGCCGGTGAGCTGATCAAGTCCCGTGCCTGCTACATCTGCAAACAGCACTACACGCAAGTTGATGCGTTCTATCACCAGCTTTGCCCTGATTGCGCTGCCTTCAGCCACGAGAAACGTGACGCGCGAACCGACCTCACGGGCCGTCGCGCACTGTTGACAGGTGGCCGCGCCAAGATCGGAATGCACATTGCGCTGCGCCTGCTCCGCGACGGTGCGCACGCCACAATCACGACACGATTCCCCCGGGATGCCGCTCGGCGCTTCTCCTCCCTGCCAGATTCTTCAGACTGGCTCCACCGTTTGCGAGTGGTGGGGATCGATTTGCGTGATCCCGCTCAGGTACTGGGGCTCGCGGACTCGGTTGCGGAAGCCGGCCCACTCGACATTCTCATCAACAACGCTGCACAGACGGTGCGTCGCTCACCCGGCGCCTACGCGCCCCTTGCTGCTGCCGAGCTAGAGCCGCTGCCCGATGGCCCTCTGCCGGACATGCTCACGTTCGGCCACACGAACGACGCCCACCCGCAAGCTCTCGCGGCGTCGGTCGCCGCCCACCCGCTTCTCGCTCGCACGGCGGGAGTGACCGCGGACGAACTCGCCGAACAAGCCATGAGGGCAGGCTCCTCGTCGCTCCAGCGGATGGCCGCGGGCACCGCGATCGACGCCGGCGGACTCGTCCCCGATGAACTCCACGTCAACAGTTGGACCCAGCACGTGCACGAAGTCGAGCCACTCGAACTACTCGAAGTGCAACTGGCAAATATGACGGCACCGTTTCTGCTCATCAGCAGGTTGCGCCCCTCAATGGCGGCCAGTACGGCCAGGCGAAAGCACATTGTGAATGTCTCGGCCATGGAGGGACAGTTTGCGCGACGATACAAGGGCCCAGGGCATCCGCACACGAACATGGCCAAGGCAGCGCTCAACATGCTCACCCGCACGAGCGCAACCGAAATGCTGGAGACCGACGGGATTTTGATGACGGCGGTGGATACCGGTTGGATCACCGACGAACGACCTCACCACACCAAAGTGCGGTTGGCCGAGGAAGGTTTTCACGCCCCGCTCGACCTCGTGGATGGCGCGGCCAGAGTGTACGACCCGATCGTGCGCGGCGAGGCCGGTGAAGACATTCACGGGGTCTTCCTGAAGGACTACCGCCCCGCCGCGTGGTGAGACTCCCCCGCCCACACGGCAGTCTCCTGGCGAACACTGTGGCTAGCCATTTCCCACACACGCTTCCGGTCTCAACGACACCGAGTCGAGCTCCACGGTAGACTTGTTGCTTGGATTGCCGGGAAGTCTGGTCGGCGTTCCCTCGGCGACCCTGTCGCAGGGGCCCTCGCCCAATGGAGTTGTATGCCTGAATCCCGCCCCGTACGGTCTCGTCGTAAGCGACTACGTCATTTTCTGACGCTCGAAACGACGAGCGGTGGATTGCTCGTCCTTGCCGCACTCATCGCTCTTGTGTGGGCGAATTCGCCGTGGCGCACTGGTTACTTCGAGCTGTCCGAAACCGTAGTCGGGCCGGAGAGTCTGCACCTTGACCTGTCTTTGGCGTCGTGGGCTACCGACGGACTCCTTGCCGTGTTCTTCTTTGTGGTGGGGGTGGAGCTCAAGAACGAATTCGTGGCGGGCAGCCTCCGTCATTTCAAAGAAGCTGCGGTTCCCGTGTTTGCGGCGATCGGCGGCATGGTTCTTCCCGCCACTCTGTTTATCGCGTTTATTCTCCTCAGCGGTGACACCGATTCCCTGCGGGGCTGGGCGATCCCCACAGCCACCGACATCGCGTTCGCTCTGGCCATTTTGGCGATCTTTGGGCGAGGACTCCCCACCGCCTTGAGAACGTTCCTGCTTGCTCTCGCGGTGGTGGATGACCTTTTGGCGATCATCATCATCGCGGCGTTCTACACGGCCGTCATCAACGTTGTTTCCCTTGTACTGGCTCTCGCCACGGTTGCCGTTTTCGCGTTCGCAGTTCGAATGCGCAAGCCTCGCTGGTGGGTTCTCCTCCCCCTCGCGGTTTTGGCGTGGGCGCTCATGCACGATTCTGGAGTACACGCCACGATCGCCGGGGTCATGCTCGGGTTAGTCGTTCCGGCGAAGCTTATGCACGAAGAATCTCTGCCCCGAACGCACCACTACGAGCACGCCGTGCGCCTGTGGTCGGCTGCCGTTGCGCTTCCCATCTTTGCGTTCTTCGCAGCAGGCGTGTCCATCGTGGACGCCGGTGGCCCGGCCGCTTTGTTCTCGCAACCGGTCGTGTTCGCTATCGTGATCGGCCTCGTCGTTGGAAAACTCGTCGGCGTTCTCGCCACCACCGCTCTCGTCATACGGTTCAGCGCACTCCGCTTGCCTGAAACTCTCAGCCTTCGAGACTTGGTTCCGGTTGGGCTGCTCGCGGGCATCGGATTCACAGTGTCACTGTTGATAGCCGAATTGTCTTTCCCCGGAGCAATTCAATCCGATGGGGCGAAGGTCGCCGTTCTCAGCGCCACCATCATCGCAGCAGTTCTTGCCGCGGCGACTCTGCGGTGGGACAGCCGCAAAGTCGACTAGAGAACCGCTAGGACCTCGTTGCGGAACTCAATGAGTTCTGGATAGTCGTCGAAGAATCGCAGTTTTTCGTCCACGATTGTGTCGCCGCTTGGTTCAGCCGATTCAAGGATCCATTCGGCAAACACCTCGGCAATATCCTCGTCCGGGTTTTTTGCCGCGTACTCGGTCACAAAGGAATCTTTGTCGTACCGGCTGGCGATGGCATCCTCTGACGAATCGAACTCGGGGCCTTGAACGTCGGGCCAAAACTCGGAGAGATAGGCAAACAAATAGGAATCATCCAGAGGGCACTTCGGGTCCGCGTAAACCGGGCAATCCGCAGCGCTCGCTTCATCCACATCTACTTGCCCATCCCGCAGGGTCAATAAGTGTGCGTACTCGTGCAGCATGGTGCGATCCAGCGTCGTCGGGTCTACAGCGCCCGAGACGTCCAAAGCGATGTACCTCTCGTCTGGGCGCAGACCGTTGGCCTGCATTGCGCCATCAGTGCCACCAGACTTCTCGGAGTCGATGGCTACGAACATGGTGACCTCCGGCCGCAATTCGGCTGGGATGAGTTCTGCGAAGCGTTCCCACACGGCGGCGTATTCGGCAGGCGCCTCGTCCAGCATCTCGTCACCCTCAACGTTGTACTTGCCCAAGACGAAGAGGCTGTCATCGTCGAGCTCTGGGTCATCGTTCAGGCCCTGCGGGTCTCCGGTGGATTCGGAGCTGGAGGGTTCCGGCGCCGGCTCGGCCTGCGCGGTACAACCAACAAGTACGAGCGGCAGTACCAAGATCGCGGCGATCAGAGTCTTCTGCAGGGATTTCTCGGGCATCCTCGTGTCCTCACGAATTGTGAAATGTCGATTTGACTCTAGTGGACAGAGCGCTTCGAAAATCCACGCAACCCGAATTGTGATCGATCTCGATTGTGGTGGAGCTGAGGGGATTCGAACCCCTGACCCCCTGCATGCCATGCAGGTGCGCTACCAACTGCGCCACAGCCCCGTACCTTGCGATTGCTCGCAAACAACTTCCTTAGATTACTACACCCGGAAGACCCCGCCGAATCCCCTTAGCTGTGACCCATGTTCACTGCGGCCTCGGTTGCGGTTTCGAGCAAGGGGTCAAGCGACGTGGCGGTGGCAAAAACCAACAATTCGAACCCGTCAACCAGTGCGTGAGCGGTCCACACGCTGCCGGTACTCTCATTCACGTCTTCGAAATAGCAGGCGTCTAGGAACGGAGAACACTCGGTGAATCCGGCGCCTTCCCACAGTGTGACCTGTTGCGCGTCAGTGTCGGGGCCTCGCTCGGCAGCAAACACCTTGACGAAACCTGCATCCGACTGCGGAATGCCCCAGAGACAGGTCAAACCATTCCGGGCAGCAAAATCCTGTGCCGCCTCATCGCCGAGGTCAGCAGCGAAATAGATCGACTCAAAGGACGGAGAAAACTGCTCGTGGATAACGTCGATGGGGACGAGCTCGTCACAATCAAACGGCAACTCCAAGGCGCTGCCTGACGGCGACGGAGAGGCGCTGGGGCTAGGAGAAGCCGCACTCGGACTCGCGCTGGGAGCAAGTGTCGGAGGCGCTTCAGGTTCAGGCGCGCACCCGACCAGAGCGAAAATCATCACGGCGGGAACGACGAGTGCGCGAAACTTCATGTGAGGTCCTCCGAGGTTCCCGGTCTGTGAAAGATGCAGGCCCATTCTCGCACGACACGTCAAACACATCCTCAACGCTTCAGTGATGACCCGTCGAGATCGCGGCCTCCTGCGGAACGACGCAGGCGGCTGATGATCGCCTGTTCATCACAACCCGATCACCTCGACCGACGGAGAACCTCACGAACGTTCGATGAGTGCTTTTCGCAGCTTTCGCATTCCGTGCACTGCCGAGCGCATTTCCTGGGCTAAGTGCATCGGCAAGAACTTCTGGGTGTGTTCTCCAAGGTCATTTGCCGCGGCACTCACCGCCACGGTTTCCACTGAACACCCGAACTCCATACCAAATACCTCCACCGCACCCGCCGCCTGGTACGGAACATAGGCGGAGGTTGTTATGACCAAGATTGAGGCGATGTTTTCAGTTCGGCTCGCCCAGAAGCGATACGTATCGATGGTGTTCGCGCGACGCTGCTGTGGTTCGGATGATGGCGCCGCGACGACACGGAGCACCTGGTCGTTCCACAACCAACTTTCTTCCCGCCACTGAGCATTGCCGATGCCTTCTTCTGCCTTCGGCACTGAGGCCTTTACGGTGTCTGGCTCTCCCAGGCCAAACGCGAAGCGCATTCCCGCTGTCATGGAGTCGAACTCATTGTCGCCCTCCACCCCAAGCACACCCGCGAGTTCCAGCTCATCGCCGGCGAAGGGTCGGAATCCACCAAGAAACACTGCTTCGCCCCACCGCAAACCCGTGTCATACAACTCGCGGAGATAGCGAGGCTTCACAATGCCGGCGCGCACCATTCCCCCAGTCAAAATGACCGCGTCGTACGTCTTCCGTTGCGGGGGCGGAGTCCCGTCAAGCCCAAGAACCCCGGAAGCATTCTCAATTGCACTGCACTGTTCCGGGGAAAACTCCTGCACTGTCGCAAGGTTACGTTCACGACCGTGGCGGGAGTCCCAGTGTTCCGCGGCGAAAGCATCGAGCGCGTCGAAAAGCTTGCTTCCGTTCAGCTGTGCCAGAGCGATGGCCATCGACGGCGAAAAAGTTTCGATGACTCTCGAGTCGAGGAGCGTATTCGCCCACTCATCTACTGTTTCGAGACAACGTTGGAGATCACCGGGACGTGCATCCCAGTGCGGCAGTTCAACCGCGCTCACTGTCCGAGCGGAATGGCCGGACAGTCACTCCACAGTCGCTCCAGAGCGTAAAACATGCGGTCGTCATCGTGGAACACGTGAACCACAAGGTCACCGAAATCCAAGAGAACCCATCGGCCTTCAGATTTGCCTTCACGACGCAGCGGCTTTGTGCCATTCTCAATGAGCTTGTCTTCGATCTCGGAGGCAATCGCTGACACTTGCCGTTCGTTACGTCCGCTCACAATGAGGAACACATCGGCGAACGGCAAAGGCCCGGAGACATCCAGTGCAACCGCGTTCTCGGCTTGCTTCGCGTCGGCAGCCTCCGCAGCAATGGCGAGAAGTTCGAGCGCGCGATCAGTAGCGGTCACAGAGGCCTGTCCCAAGATTGGAAGAATCGAATCACTAATCAAAAGATCTTGAAAATCATTCCGGCAACAACAAGAACTACAACGCCGACCATCATGACGCCCGCTGTGATCGACAGCACCATGGGGAGGTTGCTGTCCCTAGGCCGCTTTGTGGCAATGATGCCCTGCGACGATGTGTACGTGCTCACGGCGCGTACGGCGCGAACTGGCGCGGAGTCGGGAGCCGCATCTTCGCGGTCACCAGCATCAATAATCGAATCGATATCGGATCGGTCGTACCGTGAAGGATGAAGCCCATTGATACCGAGGCTGCGTGGTAGATCGATCGAACCCGTCATGAGAATCTGGCCGGTGCCACTGATCGGGCCCGTAGTCGGCCCGGTCGCAGAGAAGTTGGGCATCACGAGCGCGCTTGTTGTGATCGCGTCGCTGGCCGAAAGGTCACGCTTGTGCGGACCACTTCCGTCATCGGCCTGGTCGTTCGCTTCCGCCTGGGTAGACCAGTGCCCGGCCGGTGCCGAATACACTTCTGGCGCCGACACAACCTCGCGAAGCGGCTCGGCCGCGACAGGAGCAGAGTCAAAGGGAGGCGCGGGAGCTGAAGCGGGAGTTGCCGCTCTTCGTGCCGACGCTGGCGCCGGCGCGGAGGCAGGAGCAACTGTCGCGGCGGGCGTAGGAGCAGAGGCTGGAGGTACTACCGGTGCAGGAGGTGTCGCAGCAGCCGCAGGCGTAGGAATTGGCGCGGGAGGTACTACGGGTGCAGGAGCAGCCGCCGCGGGCGCTGGAGCCGCAGGCGCGGGCGCGGCTTGCTCGGGTGGCGCGCTAGAGGTTTCGGGCACCGGTGGAGTCACAACCTCCGGGGGGACCTGCACATGAGAAACTGGCGCCTGTGGCGGTTCCACAAGGGCCGGAATTGCCTCGGCCCGGAACTTCGAATCGAACTCCGCCATTGCCGCGGCAAGTTCAGCGCTCTGAATCGGCGTCCGCTCCGTGTGGAGTTGCGCGGGAATTTCAACCGGTTCCTGAAGGGGCGCCGGGGCTTCCGCCGCCGCCGCGTCCCGCCGTTCACGAAGCTCACGACGCGTCAGAGTGTGTTCCTCCGGCACAGCAGGTGGCGTCGGTGACGGTGCAAAATGTGCCGCCTGCGCCTCGACTGGTGTGACCACGTCTGGGGGTACTGAGTATGACTCAGGTGAGGGTGTTTCGGGTGCCTCATTCACCTCAATGGACGTGCGATAGTCAAGATCTTCGCTACCTGAAGATGGCGGAGTCCAAGGTGCAGGCTGCGTTGACGAAAACGACGTACCGCGTGCTTCAGGGCTAAATTCGCGTAGCCGGTATCCAGCAGATTCGGGATCGGGCCGAGACGAACCGGACTGTCGCGGGCGACGCAACGGAGCCTCGGGTTCTGCGCTAGCTCCGCGCGCTTGGGTCTCGTAGTTGAGCGGTTCAGAAATCGAGTTTTCTGACCAAATTTGCTGATCAGCGGCACTTTCTGCCTCGGGCGCTTCACTGGCTTCTGGCATGGTTGCATGGGCGAGCGCGCGCTCACTCTCACGCAAAGCTCGCCGACTCAACGGCTGCTGATCTTGCCAGGTTGTCACGTAGAACTCCGATACAAATGGTACTTGGCGATGTATTGAACTACCCCGTCGGGAACCAGGTACCACACCGGGAAATCCCGGCCGACCCGGCTTCGACAATCAGTTGACGAGATAGCCAGCGCAGGCACTTCCAGCAAGCTTACGTGCTCCTCTGGCAATCCGGAAACGGTGAGCGGATGTCCCGGCCGGCTCACAGCTACGAAGTGCGCAAGCGAGAAAAGCTCTGGAGCATGCTTCCATTCCAAAATTTGAGCCACCGCATCTGCACCCGAAATGAAGAAAAGATCAGCTTCTGGATGTGACGCATGAATCTCGGTCAACGTGTCGAAGGTATACGTCGGACCCTTGCGATCGATGTCGATACGACTCACCGTGAAGGCCGGGTTCGATGCCGTCGCAATGACCGTCATCAGGTAGCGGTGCTCCGGCTCAGACACACCCTGCTTCGTGTACGACTCGCCAGTCGGTACGAAAATTACCTCGTCGAGGTCAAAGTGCTGACGAACCTCGCTCGCGGCCACGAGGTGACCATTGTGGATTGGATCGAAAGTGCCGCCCATTACCCCGATTCGGGCACGCTTCTGCGCGGTGGCGGCCATGGTGGACGACCTTAGTGGCCAGTACTCTCGCCTGCACCAGAGTGGGCTGCGTCATGGTGACCACCAGCCGCATCCACGCGGTGTGCGTGACGGTTGGCAACGTCACGGAAACTCCACGTGACAAGCCCCATGATGAGGAAAATGATGAAGGCCGTCAACGCGAAAGCCCAGTTCGGCATAATGAGGGGCGCAGCGTGCTCCTCAGCAGCAGCGACAGCAAGCAAGATCATTTCTTCTCCGTTCAACTGGCGCAGCCCGCGTGAGAGCCAGCGCCTCCACCAATCTAGCGTGTACGAGCAGTACTCGGCACGTTTTCAGCTGCAAACCAGGTGCCAAGTTGCTGGCCGGCAAGCGCTTCGCCGATGAGGTGCGTCGATGTCAGCAACACGGGTGTTCCCGATGAAGACGCAAGCTTCGCTGCGGCCACCTTGGTGCGAGCACCGCCGGTGCCAACTCCCGTCGACCCAATTCCGCCGAACTCGACACGGTCAAGCACATCGTCCACGGCAACTTCATCGATTCGTTCGGCACCGGGATCCTCCGGTGGCCTCGTGTACAGGGCGTCGACATCGGAGAGCAACAGCAACAGATCGGCGCCGACTAACTGCGCGACAAGGGCCGCCAAGCGGTCGTTGTCACCAAACCGAATCTCATGCGTGGCAACGGTGTCGTTCTCGTTCACAATCGGCAGGATGCGCAGTGCGAGCAGCCGCTCCATCGCTTGTTGCGCGTTGCTCCTGTGTCCAGGGTTTTCGAGATCGCCAGCGGTCAGCAACACTTGTCCCGCAACGATGCGATAGCGGTCAAGGCTCTCCTGATACCGAAAGATCAAGACGTTCTGGCCCACCGCAGCTGCGGCCTGCTGAGTTGCCAAGTCGCTGGGGCGCCCGTCGAGTTTCAGATACGGCATCCCGGTGGCAATCGCGCCGGAGGAAACCAAAATAACTTCGGCGCCACGCTCGTGTGCAGCCGCCAGTGCGTCAACCAAGAGTGGAATTTGGGACGCGTTCGCTCCGCTGACGGAAGAAGAACCGACCTTGACGACAATCCGACGGGCAGTCGGAATCTGCGAACGACTAGTGATCTGCCTACTCACTATCGTTCACTTCGCCCTCGCCGCGGTCAACCGCGAAACCTTCATCATCAGTCCAGACGCCAGCTTCACGTTCACGAATGAGTTCGGCCCGCGCGGCGGCCTTGGCATCCATACGGGCGAAGTAGTCGTCGCGTCGCTTGCTTCTCGTCGGTCGATCTGATGCATCAATCCGAGTGTCGGCACCACGCGGTCCTGTCATCAACTCGGCAGTCGATGTGAGCGTCGGCTCCCAGTCGAAGACGACACCATTGCCCGGCCCAATCACGACGGTCGAACCGGCGACAGCGCCGGCTTTGAACAGTTCGCCTTCAATGCCAAGCTTTGCGAGGCGGTCCGCCAAGAATCCGACGGCTTCGTCGTTCGTGAAGTCGGTTTGCGCAACCCAACGATCAGGCTTTGCGCCAATTACGCGATACGTGTTTCCACCAGAGCCACCGTCTACACGAATGTGGAATCCGCCCTCGTCCACCGCTTTCGGGCGAATGACGATTCGAGGGCCGGCCTGCTCAAGAGTGACCCGCGCAGATTCGACGAGCTCCGCCAAGGCGTATGAAAGAGGCTTGAGTCCTTCTCGGCTCACCGTGGAAATTTCAAATACCTTGAACCCGCGGGCTTCGAGGTCAGGTCGCACCATGTCCGCCAGATCGCGGCCTTCCGGAACGTCAATTTTGTTGAGAGCAATAAACTGTGGTCGCTCCAGGAGGGGAAGTTGGCCTTCGGGTACCGGATACGCCGCAAGCTCCTTCAAGATCACATCAAGGTCGCTGATCGGATCCCGACCCGGCTCAAGAGTGGCGCAGTCCAACACGTGCACGAGAGCCGAGCAGCGCTCGACGTGGCGGAGAAACTCGAGTCCGAGACCTTTGCCCTCACTTGCGCCCTCAATCAAGCCAGGAACGTCAGCAACGGTGTAGCGAACCTCTCCCGCTTGCACTACACCCAGGTTCGGATGAAGCGTCGTAAACGGGTAGTCAGCAATCTTTGGCTTCGCCGCTGACATCGCCGCGACAAGGCTGGACTTTCCTGCGGAAGGGAACCCCACAAGGGCAACATCGGCAACAACCTTGAGCTCAAGGACGAGGTCGCCCTCCCAGCCGGGGGTGCCGAGAAGAGCGAAACCGGGAGCCTTACGCTTAGTGCTCGCCAGCGCAGCGTTACCAAGACCACCATGGCCACCTGCGGCAGCAACAAATCGAACGCCGGGTTCGGAGAGGTCTGCGAGTTCGACGCCGTCGACAGTCTTGACCACGGTGCCGAGCGGCACAGGAAGAACGAGTTCGGGAGTACTGAAACCGCTGCGATTGTCGCCCATGCCCGGTCCGCCATTTTCAGACCTGCGGTGCGGGCCACGATGGTAGCCCAGGAGCGTGGTGACTTGCGGATCGCTCACGAGCACGATGTCGCCGGCGTTTCCGCCGTTGCCACCGTCCGGGCCCGCCAGCGGTTTGAACTTTTCCCGACGCACGGAAACGCAGCCATCTCCGCCATTGCCCGCGCGGAGATGCAGCGTCACCTCATCAATAAAGGTCGCCACGGGTTCTCCTCGCCCTTAAACGCCGCAAGGCGAGCCGAAGCTCGCCCGCGGAGAAGTTGAATGTTGTGAAGCTAAAAAATGCTATTCAGCAGCGACGATGTTGACGACCTTGCGGCCGCCCTTCGCGCCAAACTCGACCGCGCCGGCCTCCAGTGCAAACAGCGTGTCGTCACCGCCACGTCCGACGTTCACGCCGGGGTGAAAGTGAGTGCCGCGCTGGCGGACGATGATCTCCCCCGCGCTGACAACCTGACCGCCGAAACGCTTGACGCCGAGGCGCTGCGCGTTTGAATCGCGACCGTTCCGAGTGGAGCTTGCTCCCTTTTTGTGTGCCATGAGTGCGAGCCCCTTTACTTGATGCTGGTGATCTTGACGCGGGTCAGCTCGGAGCGGTGCCCCATGCGACGCTTGTACCCGGTCTTGTTCTTGTAATTCTGGATATTGATCTTCGGCCCGCGGAGGTCGGTGACAACTTCGGCCGTCACGATGATCTTTGCCAGTGCTTTGGCGTCGTGGGTGATCTTGTCACCGTCGACGAACAGCACTGGTGCGAGCTCAACGTTGCCGTCCTTGTCCGCCTTAATACGGTCAAGAACGACAACAGTGCCGACCTCGACCTTTTCCTGCCGACCGCCGGCGCGCACAACTGCGTAAACCACGTGGAACCCAATCTGTTGAAAAGACTGTCTCTGAATCAAGACCTTGGCGTTGAAAGCGGGCTCAGCCCAGCACACACCAAGAGTCAATACTACGTGACGATTCGCAATACGGTCAAACTAGGATTCATTCCCGCCCTGTGGGAGGCCCGCAGAACGATCGCGTAGCCATCCCCAAGTCACAACACAGGCCAAAACCACGAGCGGAATGAGCGCAATAGTGTTGCTCACGGCAACGAACAAGGCGTTAGAAAATGCCCACTCCGCATTCGACGACAGCGTCGTGCCGATGCCTGCAATCCAGCCAAAGACCAACCCACTCGAGCGGTCAAAATTCTGGAACAACGACGCGGCGAGCTGAATGATCAACACTGCAACACCGCCCGCCACGGTGGCAGTGAGCGACCGAACGATCACCCGTCCTATGCCCAACTCGGCGGTGACCGGAGCAAGTAGCCACAGGCTCAGAAACACGCCGACAACGAAGGCAAGCGGGCCGAGTAGGAATCCTCCGACGAGATACGGCAAGGACGAGAGCGGATACAAATTCTGGATGTTGCCCTGCGCCGACATCATCCCCACGTTCAGCGCCATGCTGAGCTGTTGCAGCACGAGGTTGGAAAGCAACACGATGAGCGCAGCGCGAGCGGCCACACCGGCTCGGCGGCCCACACTCAAACTGACTAAACCTTGGTTACGCTCCATGCTTCTAGAATCCCACCAATGGCAATTTTAATCGATAAGCCGCGCTGGCCCGCCCACGGGACACTCTGGGCGCATGTCGTCAGCGATGAGACCCTCGACGAGTTGCACGACTTTGCCGCCGTGGTGGGTCTGCCCCCACGATCCTTCGACCGGGATCACTACGACATCCCGGAGCACCGGTACGAGGAACTCGTTGCTGCCGGCGCGCTGCCGGTCAGCAATCGAGAACTCGTCACACGGTTGCGGTCAAGCGGGCTCCGCGTTTCCCAGCGCGAGCGAAGAAAACCTACTCGGCTGGAGGAGCGATGATTCCGGCGGATGATGCCCGACGTGAGGTTCGCGCCCGCCCTGACTTCGCCGGAGCGCCGTCAACTTCTCCTGTCGCTGCTGGAACCTTCGCTGCACCGTCCTGAGCGCTTACCGCGGCTTCTGGGCCGCCAGGCAGCGCATCCAACACGGAGTCCAAGAGCTCTTCAGCATCCTTCGCGCTGATTTTGCGTCCTGACCGGCTCGATTTAGTTACTGGGATATCCAGAATCGCCATTGTCGGTTCCTCTGCCTGCGGCGCGTCCGTGTCAATGGAGGCACTCACGTCATGAGCCACGGGCGCGGCGGCCTCCTGCACTGGCTCATCAGGTGCCTCAGCGGGAACGGCGTCGCTCGCAAGATCAGCGGCAGGAGCAATCGTGCTTGCCGCAATTTTGGCAAGCGCGTTCTTGACGTCATCAGTGATGGCGTGGGTTCCCCCGTTGCCATTGCTATTGCCGCTGCTGTTGCTGTTCGCATTTTTCTGTGACTGCTGCTGATTCCCCTTGCGCGACCCGCGCTTGGGCTCAGGCTGAGGTGACTGGCGGTGCTTCGTGACCGGATCGTGGTGCACGATGATGCCACGGCCAGCGCACGCGTCACACGCCTCGCTGAAGGACTCCAACAGGCCAAGGCCAAGTTTCTTGCGGGTCATTTGAATGAGCCCGAGCGAAGTAACCTCCGCGACCTGATGCTTCGTGCGGTCTCGGCTCAAGCACTCGACCAATCGGCGCAGTACGAGGTCGCGGTTGGACTCCAACACCATGTCGATGAAGTCGACCACGATGATGCCTCCGATGTCGCGCAGCCTCAACTGACGCACAATCTCTTCAGCCGCTTCAAGGTTGTTATTCGTGACCGTCTCTTCGAGGTTTCCCCCCGAGCCGACAAACTTGCCGGTGTTGACGTCCACGACGGTCATTGCTTCGGTGCGGTCAATCACGAGGGAACCACCAGAGGGCAGCCACACCTTGCGGTCGAGTGCCTTTTCGATCTGTTCGGTCACCCGGAATTCATCGAAGGGATCGGTTGTGCCCGCGTGCCGGATCACGCGGTCTGCGAGATCCGGTGCGACTGCACTCAAGTAGTTTTCGATCGTCACCAACGCATCGTCGCCGGAGACAACAAGCTTTTGGAAGTCCTCATTGAAGACATCGCGAATAATCTTGACTAGCAAATCAGGTTCGCTGTGCAACAGGGCGGGCGCCTGGGACTTTTCAACAGCAGAACTAATCTGAGCCCACTGCTGCGTAAGTCGGTTGACATCCAGCGTGAGCTGCTCCTCGGTGGCACCTTCCGCCGCCGTGCGCACAATCACGCCAACGTTCTCAGGGAGCACCTCCTTGAGGATCTTCTTCAGCCGGGCACGCTCGGTGTCTGGCAGCTTCCTCGAAATGCCGTTCATGGAACCATTGGGCACGTACACGAGGAATCGACCAGGCAATGAGACTTGGCTCGTCAAACGAGCGCCCTTGTGTCCAACCGGATCTTTGGTGACTTGAACAAGCACCTTGTCGCCCGGCTTCAGTGCCAGCTCAATGCGGCGAGCTTGCTGTTTGCCCTCACCGGATGCCTCGGCAGCAGCCTCCCAATCGACCTCGCCGGAATACAACACTGCGTTTCGACCACGTCCGATATCAACGAAGGCCGCTTCCATGCTCGGGAGTACGTTTTGCACTCGACCGAGATAAACATTTCCGATCAGGGACGCATCCTGAGCCTTGGCAACATAGTGCTCAACCAGAACATCGTCTTCAAGAACACCGATCTGAATGCGGTCATCTTTTGACCGCACAATCATCGCGCGGTCGACACTCTCCCGCCGAGCAAGAAACTCGGCTTCAGTGATGACGGGGCGACGACGACCCGCATCGCGACCATCGCGACGACGCTGCTTCTTCGCTTCCAGTCGCGTGGAACCTTTGACGCGCTGCGGTTCGTTGCTTGGTGCCGGCTGTTGACGGGGTTGACGAACCTTGACGACATTGTTTGGTTGCCCGGATTCAGCGGTGCCCTCTTCGCCTGAGCGACGACGAGTACGACGACGAACTGTTGACTCTTGCCCATCGCCTGTGCGCTGGCTCTGCTTCGCAGGCATCGGCGGAAGATCCGGTGCTTGAAAGAGCGGAGCGAGCAGTGGCGGTGGCGCACCCGCCGCAGACAGCGGCTTCGACGCGGCAGCGTCGGCCGCGGACTTCGGAGCAGCCTTCTTCGCCGGAGCTTTCCTCGGTGCCTTCGTCGCGCTGGATGCTTGAGCCTTCACCGCAGTCTCCGGTTCAGGCACAACAACTGCCTTTTCGGGCTCGGCCTTCACCTCTACTGCAGGCGTCGCGACATCCTGTGCCTTCTTGGCACGGCGTCCACCAAAAATTCGTGACTTCTTCTTATTTTCGTTTGTCTCCACCATCGCTGGTGCACTCCTAGTGCCCGGTGCGAGAGGCCGCGCCACCCCGTCGGGTAATGCTCGTGCGGTCATTGACACCTAGCCAACGCCCACTAATTCTTTGCGTTTACACGCTTTCTCGTGCGAATCGCCGAGCGATTCGCCGTTGCCCGGTTCACAGACCGGGAAGCTTATTTCTGTCATTCCGAGCGCGGCCCGGATGACTGCAGCCATTATCGCACGCCTTCCAGCAAAGATGCCTCCGCCGCGTGCAATAATCCGAGAGTGATCCAGACAACGAAGACCTCCCGACCACTGGCACTGGCCTATTTCCTCATTATTGCGGGGGTAATCGGTCTCTACTCCTCGTTCGAACTCACTGTTGCAAAATTCGACACGCTGCTAAATCCAGACTCGAATCTGGGCTGCGACTTTAGCGTACTCGTTCAGTGCGGCAAAAATCTGAACGCCTGGCAGGGCTCAGTATTCGGCTTTCCGAACCCACTTCTCGGGCTAGTCGGCTTCATGGCTCCGCTCGTCGTCGGAGCGGGCATTCTCGCCGGCGCTCGGTTTGCCAAGTGGTTCTGGGTCACCTTCAATGTCGGCATTGTCGGTGCTTTCGCTTTTGTCTGCTGGTTGATTTACCAGAGCATCTTTAGTCTGCACACTCTGTGCCCGTGGTGCATGGTGGTCTGGAGCGTCACGATTCCGTTGTTCTGGGCTGTCACGCTCTACAACCTTTCTGCAGGGAACATCACTGTTCCGTCTCGCGCCAAAAAATTCTTCTCCGCAGCGTACGGCTGGGTGCCGCTTCTCACGTTGGTGAGCTACCTGGTTGTTGCGCTCATTGCCCAACTCAAACTGGACGTCATTTACTCGCTGTTCTACTAACCAAAAAGGGCGGCCACCCGAAGGTGACCGCCCGATTATGATCTAACGACTATTTGGTCAAGCCTGCAACGTAGTCCGAGTTGTCAGCCATCCAGTCAGAAACGATCGACTCGTAGTCACTTGAGTCAGCGCCACTGTTGTACAGGACGTTCTCCAGTGAGTAGAGCAGTTCAGAATCCATCTTGAAGTTCTTGATCCAGCCCGTCAACATCGGGTAGTCAGTCGCGAAATTCTCCTGGCCAATCGAGTGGATCGACTCAGCGGTTCCAAGAGTGCCCTGCGGGTCCTCAAGGTCGCGAATGTCGAACTCGTCGTATGCCCAGTGCGGACGCCACAACGTCACGGCAATGTTCTCGTTGTTCTCGAGTGCCGCGGTCAGCTCAGCAAGCATGGCTGGGGTCGAGGACGTGATGAATTCCATGCCATCGAGACCGTAGCCCGGGATGACCTGCTCTTGCGTGGCCTTGGTGAGACCAGCGCCCGGCTCGATACCGACGATGCGGTTGCCGAACGCGTCAGCATTCGCAGCCAACTCGTCGAGCGACGTGATGGGGGAATCCCCGTTCACGGCGATCGTGAGTGCAGCTTCGTCGTTCCATGCGCCGAGGTCGGTGAGCTTGTCGCCGTACTCGTCCATGTAGGACTGGTGAGTCAACGGAAGCCAGCCATCGAACGCTACGTCGTAGTCGCCGGAGGCAATACCCGCGAATACGGGGCCTGCATCTGCGTACTCGAGCGTGACGTTGTAGCCCTTTTCTTCAAGAACGAGCTTCCACAGGATCGAGGCAGCCTCGCCCTCCGGCCATCCGTTGAAGACACCGACGGTGAGGTCGGTCTTGTCGGTCATCTGCTCCTGGCCACCGTTGTCGGTGCCGGAGTCAGTCTCCGCAGCACAGGCACCAAGGCCCAGTGTCGCGACGGCTCCAATAGCTATAGCAGCTAGTAGACGCTTCTTCATATATCTTCCTTTCGGCCCCGCTGTGTTGGGGCGATTGGTGTCATGCACCTCGTCAGTGTGAGTGGCTTTCGCCACTTACCTGACGGGCACCGTGTCGGTCGACGAGGTGTCAACCGAGTCTGTGGGGGCAGGAGATTCGCCTGCCGATTTCTTCGCGAACTGCAGTAGCGCGCTACTGGGCCGCCCGCTTCCCAGCGTTGCTGTCAAGCGATCCAAAAGAATTGCCAGGATCACGACGGCGAGGCCAGCTTCGAACCCGAGCCCTACGTCAATGCGCTGAAGTGACTGAACGATCGGTTTGCCGAGGCCAGGCGCGCCAACCATGGCGGCGATCACAACCATCGAGAGCGAAAGCATGATCACCTGATTGACTCCAGCCAAAATGCTCGGCTTAGCGAGCGGGAGCTGGATCTGGCGCAGGATTCGTCCTGGCGAGGCTCCGAACGCGTTCCCCGCTTCAACAACCTCTTTGTCCACTCCACGAATACCGAGCTCGGTGAGTCGAACCCCCGGCGCCATCGCAAACAGAATCGTGGCCACAATGCCGGGAACAACTCCCACCCGGAACAGGATGATGGCGGGAATCAGGTACACGAAGGCCGGCATGGTCTGGAGGAAGTCCAGAATCGGCCGGACAATCGAGGAAACCATGGACGACCTCGCAGCCCACACACCGAGCGGAATACTGATCACCACCGCGATGAACGCAGCCACGAGCGTCAAGGCGAGGGTGTCCATCGCGTTGTCCCACTGGTTGACGAACTGGATCAACAACAGCCCTAGTGCCGCACCGAGACCGAACTTCCAGCCACGTGCGTAGAGCGCGAGGGCAACGATCAGGATGATCATGACCCAGAACGGCGGTGTTGCCACGACCCAATTCACTGCGTCATAAAACGCATTGAAAACATTCTTGATGACGTCAAAGACGATCGAGAAGTACTCAGTGATGAAGTCAACAAAGTCCTCCACCCACACGCCAAGCGGAATTCGCAAGTCAAACATTACTGTGCACCTTCCTTAGCGCGGTTCGCTTCGTCGGAATCGTCAACCCCATCGGTGGCCGATTCGAGGAGCATTTCCGTGATGACGCTGGTCGGGATTGTCGACGGCGGCTCCAGGGGGTTCTCCTCCCCGTCGGGGGTCTCGATGTTTCCCAGCGCCGCGAGGAGAGTAACCCGAGGAATCACACCAAGTAGTCGACGCTTGTCATCGACAACCGCAATCGGCAGGTCGTTTTCAACAGCGACCTCGTACAGGTCGGCAAGCGCAATATCTGGGGACACTGCAGCGACGTCCGTGTTGATGGCAGGCTCTATGTCAGTTTGCTTGTTTGTGACGAGCTTCATGACGTCACGGTCCCGAACAGCACCAATGAGTGTGCGTCCGCGTCCCAGCACAAAGGCAGCAGAGGTCTGCAGGTCGCGCATCTCGCGCAAAGCCGCGCGCGGCCCCGCGGTCTTGGACACGACAGATCGAGCGGGTTCCATTGCGCTGGAGGCTGTGAGCACTCGCGCCCGGTCGACGTCCTGAACGAACTGAGCTACGTAGTCATTTGCCGGATCCGTGAGGATGTCTTCCGGCGTTCCCACTTGCACGATGCGACCATCGCGCATGACGGCGATCCGGTCACCTAGGAACATCGCTTCGTTCAAATCGTGGGTGATGAAGATGATGGTCTTGCCGAGGTCGGCGTGCAACTCAATGAGCTGTTCCTGCATTTCGCGACGGATCAGCGGATCCAGCGCAGAGAACGCCTCATCCATGAGAAGAATGTCGGTTTCGGCGGCGAGGGCGCGAGCGAGCCCGACACGCTGCTGCATTCCACCGGACAGTTGACTCGGCAACTTGTCACCCCAGCCGCTGAGGCCAACGACGTCAATCACACGCTGAGCGCGCTCTTCGCGTTCTGCCTTCGCCACGCCCTGAACTTCGAGAGCATAGGCGGCATTGTCCAACACCGTGCGGTGTGGGAGCAGGGCAAAGTGCTGAAAGACCATCGAGATCTTGCGCCGGCGAACCTCACGCAGTTCACGAGCAGGAATGCCAGAAATATCTGTGGAACCAATAGTCACGGTTCCGGAGGTGGGCTCGAGGAGTCCGTTGAGCATCCGAATGAGAGTGGACTTACCTGATCCGCTCAGGCCCATCACGACAAAAATCTCGCCCTTTTTGACTTCGAAGCTCGCATCAATAACGGCGGCAGTGCCCATTGACTCCACTTCGTGTCGAGTCGATCCGGACTCCAAAGCGTGTACGGCGTCCTTGGCGCGCTTGCCAAACACTTTGTAGAGCTTGCTCGCCTTTACAGCAATCTCGTCGGATTCTGTCACGTGTCCGCCTCCACGCCCACAACAGTTAAATGCTGCTCAGGCGGCTTCGGTTTTAGGCCGGGTTAGCGTCGACTGCCCCCACTAAAACAACCACCAATGCGCCGGATTCTTCCAGAGTGGAGGTTGTTGGGGCTGAAGTGGTCATTGGGACCTAGCTTCATCGCGCCAACCATACGTCCGTTCCATCATCTGGAGTTCTCAGAGATCCCGAACGGACGCGGTCTGGTGCTTACACTCAACGGTAACAAGGAACCCGGGTGTTGTGCGGATGTGATACACCATTGGAACAAAGCATAAAAATGCCTGATCAGACTGCCTTTATCCAATTTTTCTCAATCGGCAACCTGCGGCCTTTGTTGCCGTTTCGTTATCTACGACGTGATTGCGGGTCTCTCTAAAAGAACCACAGCGCAAGTTCACGGGACGCGCTCTCGGGCGAATCCGATCCGTGCACGAGGTTCTGCTGAACGGCGAGTCCCCAATCGCGGCCAAGGTCGCCGCGAATCGTCCCGGGTGCGGCAGTGGTGGGATCGGTGGTTCCCGCGAGCACCCGGAACCCCTCAATCACACTGTTCCCAGCGATGCGCATCGCAACGATGGGGCCGCTCTCCATGAACTCCACAAGGGGCTCGTAAAACGGCTTGCCCTGGTGTTCTTCGTAGTGCTCCGCGAGCACGTCACGGTCTGCCTGCACGAGCCGAATATCGACCAACTGGTAACCCTTCGCTTCGATGCGGCGGAGGATCTCACCCGTGAGGCTTCGCGCCACACCATCAGGTTTGACCAAAACAAGAGTTTCTTCAACGGGGTCGTTCATGGGGTCTCCTTCACATCGAATTCAGGGGGTAACACTTTGTGGGCGTCGAGCCGACGTCCGGTGACAAAACAGTAGATCCAGAGTGCGGCAAACCCCGCTCCAATGAAGTACATCAGGGTCATGACACTACCGGTGGCAGTCAGCACAAGCTGCAAGAACCATCCAAGCCACACACCCGCAGGGTAGCGAACTAGCCATGCGGCCACAACGAAGAGGGCGAAGAGCACAGCACCGCCCCCAAAAGCCACGGGAGCCGGCACCACTCGCAGTCCAAAGGCAGTCACGGTAACGAAGAAAGTCAGGACTGCCTCCAGTCCAAGCACGATCGACAGAAGCGACTCCGTGGCGCTGCGCACTCGTCGAGGTGCACCCGCCTGCTTCTGGGTCATCGGTCCCACCCCTGCGCAGCGGCGAGCTCTATCGCTTCACCAATCAACGTGATGGATCCGGTCACGAGAACGGCGCGGCCCGCAGCCGCTGACGCCCATTCCCGTGCGTCGGCGAGCGCCCCATCGAGCGTGTCGAATTCAAGACGTGGCGCTTCGTAAGCCCACTTCTCGACGTCATCAGCGAGATCCTGTGCGGGAATCGCGCGATCAGATTGGGACTGTGTGACGTGGATGCGCGCGGCAAGCGGTGCCAACTCGTCCACTATCCCTCGCACGTCTTTGTCTTCAAGAATTCCCACGACCAGAACCAACTCACGGAAGTCGAAATAGGTGCCAAGCGAGGCCGCAAGCGCCTTGGCACCGTGCGGGTTGTGTGCTGCATCAATCACGACCGTGGGGTCGGTGCCTAAAATCTGCAATCGACCAGGTGAGGTGACGGTCGCCAAGCCTTCGGCGAGAATATCGTGATCGAGCGCCTGAGTTCCGGCACCAAGAAACGACTCAACTGAGGCGATCGCCACCGTAGCGTTGATGGCTTGATGGTCGCCAAACAGGGGAAGGAAGAGGTCACGGTATTGTCCTGCGAGCCCGCGGACATTGATGACTTGACCGCCAACGGCAAGCGTCGTGGATTCCAAAGCGAACCCTGCACCTTCGACCGCGAGGCTGGATTCCGTGAGCTCCACGGCGCGTTCAATGGCGGCCATCGCCTCCGGGACTTGCTGTGCCGAAACAACGCTGGCCGCCGGTTTGATGATCCCGGCTTTCGTGGCCGCAATCTGAGCAATGGTGGCGCCAAGCCTGTGCGTGTGGTCAAGGTCAATCGGCGTGAACACGGCGACATCCCCGTCAGCGACATTCGTCGAGTCCCACTCGCCGCCCATACCGACTTCCAGCACAACCACGTCGACCGGGGCATCCGCGAAGCACGCAAACGCCAGCGCGGTCAGTGCTTCGAAGTAGGTGACCGACACCTCTCCTGCCTCGTCTAGCTCGGCATCAACCATTCGCAGGTAGGGCTGGATATCGTCCCAGTTCGCCACGAGTGCTTCATTGCTGATCGGTTCACCGTCAATGACAATGCGCTCGTTCATTCGCACCAAGTGAGGGCTCGTCATAAGGCCTGTGCGCAAGCCATGAGCACGAAGAATGCTTTCAGCTATGCGGGCAGTACTGGTTTTTCCATTCGTTCCCGTGATGTGAAAGATCGAATACGAATGCTGCGGGTCGCCCAACAATTCGGCAACCTTGCGAGTCGGTTCGAGTCGCGGCTGAGGGTTCGACTCCCCCACGCGGGCGAGTAACTCTGCATAGACCCGGTCGGCCTGCACCTGAAAGAGGGCGTTGTTGCCGATCTCAGAGTCTTCTTCGTCACGCTTCTTAGACATCGATCCCCTTACCGTGGCGGCTCAGCTCGACAAGCACCGCACCCAGATTCGCAAACTTACCCGCAGCAATGGTTGCCCGGAATGCGTTGCCCGTGCCGTGCAATGCCGCCAATTCGTCCAACGACGCAAACGAACCGTCGAAGGACTCTGCCGCACGCACCTCAATATTTGTTGCGAGAGCTTCGTCGGCGATGACGCTGGCAAACGCTTCGACGCTCTCTGCCTCTACTGTTTCGGCGAAGTACAGCCTCAAATCGATACGGTCGCTCACGTCAAGCTCCGCCGCACGCCGCGTGTCTTGCACCGCACGGATGATGTCCCGTGCGAGGCCTTCCGCCTCCAACTCCGGGGTTGTCACGGTATCGAGAATGACGAAACCTTCGGACGGCAAGAAACCGACCGCGTTCGCCGGATCGGCGGACTCCAACACAAGTTCGAACTCGCCGTCGAGCAGTTCGGTCCCGCCTGCAGTCACCGTATCTCCGTCAAGACTCCACTCCCCCGACTTCGAGGCTTGGATGATGCGCTGCACGTCTTTGCCCACCCGCGGGCCAAGCGCTCGCGCGTTAACCGCAAGCCGCCGCGTGATGCCGAACCCGCCGAGGCTGTCCTCCGCGAGCGGCGAGAACACTACGGACTTAACATTCAATTCGTCTTGAAGGATTTCGGTGAACTGAGTCAACCCCGCACTGTTGCCGACGACGGTGAGCGTAGCCAGCGGAAGTCGGACGCGATGCCCGGTGGACTTTCGAAGGGAAAGGCCAGCGGAGGCGATCTCTCGCACCTGGTCCATGGTGCGGACGAGCTCGTCATCTGCCGGGAAGAGTGTTGCGTCTGGCCAATCTTCGAGGTGAACGCTTCGCCCACCGGTGAGGCCTTTCCAGACGGTCTCTGCCACAAGTGGGATCAACGGGGCCGCGACCCGCGACACCGTTTCCAGCACGGTGAACAAGGTATCGAACGCATCGTGGTCGTCGCCGGACCAGAACCGGTCACGACTGCGACGCACATACCAATTTGTCAGGACATCGGCAAAGTCGCGCAGCTTGGCCGCGGCGAGAGGCGAGTCGAGTACCTCCAGGTCTTCGGTGACGTCGGTGATGAGCTGCCTGGTTTTTGCCAACAGATAGCGATCGAGCACGTTCGTCGAATCTGTGCGCCACGTCGCCGTATAGTCGCCGGCATTCGCGTACAGAGCGAAGAAATAAAACGAGTTCCACAGCGGAAGCAAGAACTCGCGAACGCCTCCGCGAATTCCTTCTTCCGTGACGACGAGATTGCCACCGCGGATGACGGATGACGACATGAGGAACCAGCGCATCGCATCCGCGCCGTCCCGATCGAACACCTCGGAGACATCCGGATAGTTGCGCAGGCTCTTCGACATCTTTTGCCCGTCGCTACCGAGCACGATGCCGTGGCTGAGCACGTTGCTGTAGGCCGGCCGGTCGAAGATCGCGGTGGAGAGCACGTGGAGTGTGTAAAACCAGCCGCGCGTCTGACCAATGTATTCAACGATGAAGTCGGCCGGGCTGTGGCTGTCAAACCAGTCCTGATTCTCGAACGGGTAGTGCACTTGCGCGAACGGCATCGAACCGGAGTCGAACCACACGTCGAGCACGTCCTCGATGCGGCGCATCGTGGACTTCCCCGTGGGGTCATCCGGGTTCGGGCGGGTCAGCTCGTCGATGAACGGCCGGTGAAGGTCTGGCTTGCCATCGGTGTTGAGTGGCAACCGACCGAAGTCTCGCTCCAATTCCTCCAGCGACCCGTAGACGTCTACTCGCGGGTACTCCGGGTCGTCGCTCTTCCAGATCGGGATGGGCGAACCCCAGTAGCGGTTGCGTGAGATCGACCAGTCGCGGGCGTTGGAGAGCCACTTGCCAAACTGCCCGTCCTTCACGTTGTCTGGGACCCACGTGATGTCCTGGTTGAGGTCCACCATGCGGTCGCGGAACTCTGGCACCTTCACGAACCAGCTCGAGACCGCTTTGTAGATGAGCGGATTGCGACAGCGCCAGCAGTGCGGGTAGCTGTGCTCGTAGCTGGCGACCTTGAGGAGGCGACCCATGTCGCGCAGTTGAGCAGTGAGTGCCTTGTTGGCGTCAAATACTTGCAGCCCGGCGACGCCCTCGATCTCTGGCAAGAATCGTCCGCCCTCATCCACGGACAGCACGACGGGGATGCCGGCGGCAGCACACACAATTTGGTCATCCTCGCCGTAGGCGGGAGCCTGGTGCACGATCCCGGTGCCCTCGCCGGTCTCTACGTAGTCCGCGACGAGAACCTGCCACGCTTCCTGCGTGCCGTACTCCTCGACATCCGCGTAGTAGTCCCACAGGCGTGCGTAGCGAACTCCAGCAAGTTCGCTGCCTAAAACGGTGCGAGTGATCGCCGCGGTGGCATCCTCGGTGGAGTCATAGCCGAGTTCCTTCGCGTACGACGACAGGGTATCTGCAGCCAGAAGATAGCTCGCCGAACCATCGGCGGAGGGCACCACGGCATAGGCGATGCCCGGGCCGACCGCGAGCGCAAAGTTCGTCGGAAGGGTCCATGGTGTCGTCGTCCACGCGAGGGCATTCACTCCCGCGAGATCGAGGGATTCCGCTTTCTCACCGAGAAGCGGGAACGTGACCGTCACCGTCTGGTCTTGGCGCATCTTGTAGACGTCATCGTCCATGCGCAGTTCGTGGTTGGAGAGCGGAGTCTGGTCGCGCCAGCAGTAGGGCAGCACTCGGTAGCCCTCGTAGGCAAGGTCTTTGTCATAGAGCTGCTTGAAGCCCCAAATGACCGACTCCATAAAGTTCACGTCGAGCGTCTTGTAGTCGTTCTCGAAGTCAACCCAGCGGGCCATCCTCGTGACGTACTCTTCCCACTCCTTCGTGTACTTGAGCACGGAGTCACGCGCTACCTGGTTGAACGCGGCAATCCCCATCTCTTCGATCTGGCTTTTGTCCGTGATGCCCAGTTGGCGCTCTGCCTCAAGCTCAGCCGGGAGTCCGTGGGTGTCCCAGCCAAACCGACGGTGAACTTGCTTGCCACGCATGGTCTGAAAGCGGGGGAAAAGATCTTTCGCGTACCCGGTGAGGAGATGACCGTAGTGCGGCAGCCCGTTGGCGAAGGGCGGCCCGTCGTAGAACACCCACTCTGGGGCTCCTTCGCGCCGCTCCACGGATGCGCGAAACGTGTCGTCCTGTGCCCAAAAGGCCAGAACGCGCTCTTCGATTTCGGGGAACCGCGGGCTCGGGGTGAGCGGCTCGACGTCGTCGGAGTCGGAATGGAGCGGATAAGTCATGGTGGTCATTCCTCGTGTAGTGATCAACTACGAGGACGACAAGTGCCGCGGTACCACCTCGCTTGCCACTCCCAAAACACAGTCGTGGCCGCTCATTGTGGGCAATAACGGACCCACCCGTTCGGATCTACTGGGCGCTTTCACGCGGTTCTCCCGAAGACTCCCCGGTGATCGCCGGATCGGTGCCTCTGCTGCAAATTCTATCTGGTTTTTTGCGTGTCGTCGTTAGTGAGATTTCTGCCGCGCGAGCAACGCCGCTAGGACGCCTGCTCCGGTTTTTGCATCGTCCACGGTGACCACAAACCGCTTGCCGTTCGTGTGCGTCACCTCAATGCCCTCTCCCGTGCGCAGGATGATTCCGCTGCGTCCGTCGCCAGCCCAACGCCAGCCCCATCCGCCAAAGTCTCGCGTGGGATTCACATCAACAACCGCAGCGGATCGAATGTCCTCCACCGCAATGTGCTTTCGTGGCCAACCGAACAATCCCTTCACCATAAACCCCCGGTGGTCAGCGGACACGCGCCACCAGACCGTCGTGAGTGTCAGCACCGCGACAAGGGCAAGGAACACAAATCCGGGCGGCGCGAGCTCGGGAGAGCCGAGCGTAGCCATGATGACCAAGAGGAGACCGGTCGCGATCGCCACACTCACGAAAATCTGTACGGCCGTGCCCATTTTTGTCGAGTGAGTCCACGACACTCGCTCGGTCCCGTGAACATCCACCGGTTCGACGACCATGACGGACTCAACAACTGACTCTCCCGCGGGGAGTGCAAACCACGCGGCCACCGCCAAAAGAATGCCGAGGCCAGCGCCTGCTGCCAGTGACGGGCCAACACCAGGGGCATTGTGCGCGTCAGCTATTCCGCGCTGGAGCGCAACGCTACTTCCGAACCCCGCGGCCAGCAGCGTCGCCAACCACACATTGGTCACGACCAGGATCTTCTGATTCCAGAGGAGGCGGCCCGACGGTAGCGGCTTCCACGAGATCGCCAGGGTGAACACCGTGAACAGAAGAGTAATGATTATCGGGCCAAAGACAAACGGGAGTGCTTGGCCGAATCCGTCCGCGCCCGATCCGTTCCAGTGGACGGCAATCGGCTCGGGAAGCTCGGGGACCCAACTAACCATGAGCGCAGTGGCGACTGCGGCAATCGAGAGGGGAACCAGTCCGCCGATCAGAATGACGCGCACCCTTGAGGAGGTCACCTTTCGTGTGGTGTTCTGAGCACTGTCGTTCATTGGTAAGCCTCTCTAATGAGCGCCGTCAAAGCGCTGGGGGCGATGTCGAGTGTGCGTGCTTCGTGGATTACTGCCTGCACCGCCGAGTTGAGTGCGTGATAGTCGCCGGCTGCGCGGCCCGTGACGGTCGCTCCTCGACCGGGCCTGAGTTCGATAAGACCTTCGTCGCGCAGAATTTGGTAGGCCCGCAAGACCGTGTGCACGTTGATGTCGAGGGATGCCGCAAGTTCGCGCGCGGAGGGCAGCCGCTCACCCACCGTGAGTGTTCCCGCAATCGCGGACGCACGGATGCTTCCGGCCAGCTGTTCAAACATCGGAACGCCGGAGGCAGGGTCAATTCTGGTGAGCACGAGTCAATACTATTGTTCTAGTTTCACTAGCGCAAGTGCTTCACCAAGATAGACATCGAGGGGCCTTCGATCGATGCCGCCACGAATCCAGGCACCCCAAGCGGCGATGATGGCTCCCGCGAGCGCGTTGGCCCGCACAGTTACCGTCAGGGACCCTTGGGTTCCTGGCGCCTCTGCGGCGAGCGCCGCGCGAATGAGGTCCGCCACCTTCGCAACCCTCACGAGCCCGGACGCCAGGAGTTCCTCCCCCGTTCCCATGACATCAGATTCGGTGACAGCAAGCGGTACCCGTTCGGGCCCAACTTCTGCAGCGACCGCAAGCGCAGCATCCTCCACGCCTGCTCCCGATGCCAACTTCTCGGAGAAACTCTCGATAGCGCGATCCGCATCAATCCACAGGAGATCGCTCTTCGAGCTGAAGTAGTTGAAGAAAGTTGCGCGGCTCACGCCGGCCCGCTGAGTGATCTCGTCCAGGGTCGTGCCCGCATAGCTTTGCTCGAGAAAGAGCTCGGCGGCGGCCTCTTCGATCATGTCTCGAGAAGAGGCCCGTGGCCGACCCACGGTTCCGCGCTCGCGCTTCATGTCTTTCTCCCACTAGAATTCATTGATGTACTGAGTCCAACAATCCAATCACACCCAACAGGAAGGGCGCCGCGTGCCCGCGACAGACCTCGACCCGATCGTCGTACCACCATCAAACCCCAAGGTAGCGAGAAAGGTCGTGCTGGCATCCTTTGTCGGCACGTCACTCGAGTCCTATGACTTTTACGTCTTTGCGTACTTCAGCGCGATTTTCAGCGCGCCGCTCTTCTTCCCCGAGCAAGACCTCGCTGCCGGAACAATCCTTTCGTTCCTTCTCTTAGCGATGTCCTACCTTGTTCGCCCACTCGGAGCCATCATCTTCGGACACCTTGGCGACCGAATTGGCCGGAAGCGTACGCTGCTGTGGACGATCGGCATCATGGGTGTCGCCACCGGTTGCATCGGACTCTTGCCCGACTTCTCACAGCTTGGCATTCTCGCGCCCCTCCTGCTTGGCCTCTTGCGAATCGTTCAGGGGCTCTCACTCGGCGGCGAGTGGGGCGGATCCATACTTCTCGCGACCGAACATGCCACGTATCGCCAACGCGGTTTCTATGCTGCGCTCCCCCAGCTCGGCTCGCCGGTTGGCACGATCCTCACCGGCGCCCTCTTCCTCCTGCTGACCTTCACGTTGAGCGGCGAAGACATGCTGGCCTGGGGCTGGCGCCTGCCATTCTTGCTCGCCTTCCCGCTGCTGGGAGTCTCCCTCTACCTGCGGCTGGCCATCGAAGAAACCCCGGTATTCACGAAGCTGGTCGAGACGAAGCGGCGTGCGCGCATTCCCGTACTCGACGTGTTCCGCACCCACCCCTTTGCCGTGCTCGTGGCCATTTGCGCTGCGCTCCTCGGGATTGGTTCCTACTCGCTCATGAACACCTACACGCTCGCGTACGGTGTCATCACGTTGGGATTCTCGTATCAAGAGTTGTTTCAAGCCACCCTCATCGGCAGCCTGCTTCAACTCGTCACGATCCCTCTGTTCGGCCTTTGGGCAAACCGCATCGGTTCCGCACGGATCGTTGGAATTGGCGCGCTAGGCACCCTGCTCATAGCCTTCCCCATGTATTGGCTGCTGCAGTTCGCGACCTTCCCCGTGCTCGTGGGAACGATGATCATCGGCGGAATCCTCCCGACGCTAGCCTGGGCCGGCCTTGGCGGACTCATGTCCGACCTCTTTTCGGGCCCCGTTCGCTACAGCGCACTGTCAATCGCGTACAGCATTGCTGCGGTGATCTCCGGCCTGATTCCTCTCGCGACTCAGGCTCTCGCAACGGCAACGGACTCAGCCTGGTGGCACCCCGGAATCGTGCTTGCGCTGCTCTCGATACTCACTCTCGCTGCCTCGCTCATCGCTCATCGAATCCGGGTGCGAGACGAGGTTGTTGCGGAACCGTAAACCACGATTCCGCCCCTAGACAGGTGCGGGAGGTTGGCTCTGGTGCACCTGCCTCCCGCGCCCCTATGATGTCCCTCAGCAAAGGTACGTGCCACCACTTCTTGACAGTCCGGGGCCCACGATGAGCGACAACACTCCCACCGAAGTTTTCCACCAACCCGAGCCTCAGAACGGCGACGGCGGCGCCCCGAAAAAGTCGAAGAAACTCGTTCTCATTCTGTCCATCCTCGGGGGCGTGCTTCTCGTTGCCGTCATCATTCTGTTGACTCTGCTCTTCTCTCGAGCCTTCAGTAGTCCCAGCGACGATGTGGTGGCAACTCCTGAAGTCTCCGCGAGCCCCAGCGAAACGCCCAGCGCCAGCCCAAGCGAAACGCCGAATGCGAGCCCGAGCGAGACCCCCAGCGCCAGCCCCAGTGCTCCTGCGCCGTCACCGCCAAGCAACAACACGGCGATCAACTCCTTCACGGCGAGTTCCACCAGCGTGCTGTGCAACACTCAAGCGCAAGTGCCACAGCCCATCTACCTCACGTTCAAATGGAAGACGACCAATGTCTCTCAGGTTGGGTTTGGTGTTGCCAGCAGCGATGGCATTTCTCAAGGAATGGGGTTCAATCTCCCACCGTCCGGGAACAGCACAGACGACTTTCCAGCGGGTCAAAATGTCATCGAATTCCCCTGCCCCTCGGCAAGTCAGTTTTATACCCTCACCGTGATTGGCCCCGACGGCAAAATCTCCAAGTCGGTCACCGTCACAAACAATGGCGACCGCTAGCCACACCCACGGCCGCTTCGGGAATGCAGGTCACGGGCACGGCGGTGGCCGCTCCGGTATCATGGTGTTCACAACACACACTCAGGCACCTCAGAACGTGACACGGTGCCGCATATAGCGAAACCGGAGTACGCCATGGCTGATGCCATCCCCGACAAGCCCGTCCTCGAAGGACTCGAGAGCAAATGGGGTGGCCGATGGGAAGCTGACGGCACCTACCGGTTCGACCGTGCAGCAGCTCTCGCCCACGAGAACCCGCGCGACAACATCTACTCGATCGACTCTCCACCGCCAACGGCATCCGGCTCTCTCCATATTGGGCACGTTTTTAGTTACACCCACATGGACCTCGCGGCTCGCTACCAGCGCATGCGCGGCAAGAGCCTGTTTTACCCCATGGGCTGGGATGACAATGGTCTCCCCACTGAGCGACGCGTGCAGAACTACTACGGTGTGCGCTGCGATCCGACGCTCCCCTACGACGCCGACTTCACTCCACCATTTGAAGGTGGCGACAACAAGAGCAGTAAAGCGGCAGACCAAAAGCCGATCAGCCGCCGCAACTTCATCGAACTGTGCGAAACCCTCACAGTCGAAGACGAGAAGCAGTTCGAAGCTGTGTGGCGTGCACTTGGCCTCTCCGTCGACTGGACACAGACGTACCGGACCATTGGCCCGGAAGCGCAAACTGCCGCCCAGCGGGCGTTCCTACGCAACCTCGGCCGCGGCGAGGCTTACCGCTCTGAAGCGCCAACCCTGTGGGATGTGACGTTTCGGACTGCCGTAGCTCAGGCCGAACTCGAAGACAAAGAGATGCCGGCGGCCTACCATCGGATCTCCTTCCACAAGCCAGACGGTTCTCCCCTCTTCATCGAGTCGACCCGGCCTGAGCTGCTTCCCGCGTGTGTTGCACTTGTGGCGCACCCGGACGACGAGCGCTACCAAGACCTGTTCGGAACGACCGTAACGTCGCCGATTTTCGGTGTGGAAGTTCCCGTCGTTGCCCACCGTTTGGCCCAAAAAGACAAAGGGTCAGGAATCGCCATGATTTGTACGTTCGGTGACGTCACCGACGTGGTGTGGTGGCGTGAGTTCGACCTGCCCAACCGCACCATCATGGGGCGAGACGGCCGCATCGTCGGCGACCCACCAGAGGCGCTGGAAACAGAAGCTGCCCGGACGGCCTACGCCGAATTGGCTGGCAAGACCGTGTTCAGCGCGAAAGCACGCATGGTGGAGTTGCTGCGCGAAAGTGGTGACCTCGACGGGGAACCACGGCCCATCTCTCACGCCGTGAAGTTCTTTGAGAAGGGCGACAAGCCGCTTGAAATCGTGAGCACCCTGCAGTGGTACATCACGAATGGTGCCAAGGATGAGAAGCTGCGCGACGCACTCCTCGAACGTGGTCGCGAAGTGAACTTCGTTCCCGACTTCATGCGCGTGCGCTACGAAAACTGGGTAGGCGGGCTCACCGGAGACTGGCTCATCTCCCGCCAACGATTCTTCGGTGTGCCCATCCCGGTCTGGTACGAACTCGACGAAAATGGCGATCCGGGTGCAGTGATTGCTGCGTCAGAAGAATCACTTCCGGTGGACCCGTCCTCCGATCCCGCTCCCGGATTCGAGGAAAGCCAACGCGGCAAGCCAGGCGGCTTCATCGGTGAACTCGACATCATGGACACCTGGGCAACCTCCTCGCTCACACCGCAAATCGCGGGCGGGTGGGAACGTGACCCCGAGCTCTTCAACCTGGTTTTCCCCTACGACCTGCGCAGTCAGGGCCAAGACATTATTCGCACGTGGTTGTTCTCCACCATGCTGCGGGCCGAGCAAGAGCACGGCGTTGTGCCGTGGAAGAACGCCGGTCTCAGCGGATTCATTGTCGACCCCGATCGCAAAAAGATGTCCAAGTCGAAGGGCAACGTAGTCACTCCAGCGGCCATGCTGGAGGACCACGGTTCGGATGCAGTGCGTTACTGGGCTGCGTCCTCAAGGCTCGGCACTGACGCGGCGTTCGACCCGCAGAACCCGAAGCAGATCAAGATTGGCCGCCGACTCGCGATCAAGATTTTGAATGCCTCAAAGTTCGTGTACTCCTTCGAAGCGCCAGAACATATCGATGTGGCCGCCGTCACAACCCCACTTGACCTCGACATGCTGGCCGAACTTGGCGTTGTCGTCTCCAGCGCGACTAAGGCGTACGACGAGTACGACCACGCGCGAGCACTGGAGTTGACCGAAAAGTTCGTGTGGACTTTTTGCGACGACTATCTTGAGCTTGTCAAAGAGCGCGCGTACGGAGCGTCCGGCCCGGAAGGCCAGGCGTCTGCCGTTGCCGCATTGCGCATCGCCGTCGACATCCAGCTTCGCCTGCTCGCCCCTGTGCTCGCGTTCGCGACCGAGGAAGTGTGGTCGTGGACGCATGACTCGTCTGTGCACACCGCACCGTGGCCAACACCGCCCGTTGATGTCGCCCCCACCGGTCTTCGCGCTCTAGTGAGTGAGGCGCTCATCGGCATCCGACGCGCAAAGACAGACGCAAAAGCATCCCAAAAGACGGAGGTCGCCTCCGCGACGATCGCCGGTCCAGCGTTGCTTGAGGACGCACGGGAAGATCTCCGCGCGGTCGGTCGGATTGCCGAACTTAGATTTACTGACGCCGACGAGGTTGCGGTTTCGTCGATAGTTCTTGCAGAGGAGGCAGAGTAATGCAGTTGGGAACACGATGGGCTTTCGGCGCGGAACCGCCGTCGCGCCTGCCCAATGCGGTGGTCAACGCTATTCGCAAGGTCGAAGCGGATGCGCACACGACCCTCAGCGCCGAGCTGACCAAAGTAGACGGGGTCCGGCAGGTCGAACACTTTGTTCGGCGTTGGACGCTGACCTGGCTTGAGGGTCAACCGTGCGTAGAACTGGACCCAGAATCGGGTTCCAACACGGTGACGCTGATCAACTACAACCCAAAGAGCGGTAAGGCACGCACGACCACAGCCGACCCCGACGAAGAGGAATAGGGCAGCACTCGCCACACCCCGGGTGCTTTTCGCAAACTATTCGCGGCAAATTACTTCTCCGTGCGGCATGGCGAACCAGCCTTCCGGCTCGTTGACCCAATCGCGCCACGCTCGGGAAATGTCAATCAGGTCATCTTGGTGAGCAAGGCCAGCATCAAGTGCGTCGACGGCGAGCGCAGACTGCAGGATTCGCGACTCCCACATGCTCCCCCACCATTCGCGATCTGCCTCCGAGTTGAACGTCCAAATGGATGCCGTCGAGACAACGTCGGCAAAGCCCGCATCCATTGCCCAGCTCTTCAGAATGCGGCCAGCATCTGGCTCCGTGTTGTTGCTTCGGTAGACCGCCCGCACAAGCTCCAACCATCGCTCTAGGCCTGGCGAAGCCGGGTGCCAAAAGCAGGCCCCGTAGTCAGCATCTCGGGCAGCGACAACACCGTCGCGCGTGCGTACTCGTCGCATTTCGCGCAACATCCGCACCGGGTCTGACAGGTGTTGCAGAACCTGATGGGCGTGAACAACATCGAACGACTCGGCTTCGTAGTCAAGTTCGTAGGCGTTACCGACCACAAACTCGACATTGTCGATATCTCTTTCGGCGGCAAGCTCAATCGCCGTTTCGATGACCTCGGGGGACGCATCGATTCCCACCACCTTTGCGGGGCTAACTCGCGACGCGATATCGATCGTGATGGTGCCTGGACCACAGCCAACATCCAGAACCGTCGTGCCCGGGTGAAGAAACGGTGACAGGTAGGCGGCAGAGTTCTCCACCGTGCGCCAACTGTGGGAGCGAAGAACGCTCTCGTGGTGCCCGTGGTTGTAGTGCTCGGTCGGAACCGCCATGCTTCCAGCCTAATAAGGTTGGAGCATGATGAACCCGTTTTTTCAGCCGAGTGTTCTCCCTTACGAACTACCGCCATTCGGGGACATCCAGGACGAACACTATCTGCCTGCTTTTGAGAAAGGTTTCGAGGAACAACTCGCTGAAGTATCGCGCATCACTCGTCAGCAAGACCCACCAACATTTGAGAACACCCTGGTGCCCCTCGAACAAAGCGGACAGACGTTGACCAGGGTTGCCCGCGTGTTCTACAACAAGGCTTCTTCTGACTCCAACGACGTCACGAACGCCCTCGAGGAGGAAATCGCTCCGCGCTATGCCGCACACGAGGACGCCATCACTCTCGATGCCGAACTCTATTCACGCATCAAGACGATCTACGATCAGCTCGACACCCTCGGTCTGGCGGCAGAGCAGCGCTACCTTGTGGAGCGCTGCTACACGGAGATGACACTGGCCGGGGCTGGGCTCAACGACGATCAAAAGTCAACGCTCATGGACTACAACCAGAAGCTTTCCACCCTCACCACACGATTCGAGAAGAACCTTCTCGCCGACACCAACGATCTTGCCGTGGTGATCGACGACATCGACGAGCTCGATGGGCTTGGCGCTGGTGAGATCTCTGCCGCCGCGGAGGCAGCGAAAGAGCGCGGCCTTGACGGCAAGTTTCTCCTCACCCTCGTCTTGCCAACTGGGCACCCCTCCTTGGTGAGCCTCACGCGTCGCGACGTGCGGGAGCGAATCATGACGGCATCCGTTTCGCGCGGCAATCGAGGCGGTGACTATGACAACAGGGAACTCGTGCTTCAGATTTCGAAGCTCCGCGCCGAGCGCGCAAGGCTCCTCGGTTTCGACACCCATGCCGGCTTTGTGACCGCTGATGAAACGGCAAAAACACCGCAGGCGGTTGCCGAGATGCTGGGCAGGCTTGCTCCCCCGGCTGCTCGCAATGCGAGGCAGGAACAGAAAGATCTGGAGGACGTCGCCGGGCACAGTATCGAGGCATGGGACTGGGATTTCTATACCGAAAAGGTCCGTCAAAAGAAGTACGACGTGGATACCGCGGCCATGCGCCCCTACTTTGAAATTGAACGCGTGTTGCACGACGGTGTATTTTTTGCGGCGAGCCAGCTCTATGGAGTGAAGTTCACCGAACGCACCGACTTGGTCGCCTACCACCCCGATGCTCGCGTTTTCGAAGTAACGGATGAAGACAATTCTCCGGTTGGCCTCTACGTGTGCGACCTGTACACGCGGGACTCCAAGCGCGGTGGCGCCTGGATGAACGAACTCGTTGGTCAGAATGATCTTCTCGATCAGCCGGTCGTCGTCGTCAACAACCTGAACGTGCCGAAACCTGCAGCTGGCGAACCTACACTGCTCAGTTTCGACGAAGTGAACACTCTCTTCCACGAGTTTGGACACGCACTCCACGGACTGTTTGCGCGCGTGACGTATCCGAAGTTCACCGGCACGAGCGTATTCAGAGACTTCGTGGAATTCCCAAGCCAGGTGAATGAAATGTGGATGCTGTGGCCCGAGATTCTGTCGAACTACGCCGTGCACCACGAAACGGGTGAGCCGATGCCGCAAGAACTTGTCGACAAGTTGGAGGCATCAAAACAGTTCAACGAAGGCTTCAGCACCAGTGAATACCTTGCGGCCGCTCTGCTGGATCAGGCATGGCATTCGATCACCGCTGATGATGCGATTACCGATGTCGCGGCATTTGAGGCGGATGCTCTTGCCGCGGTGGGGCTCAACAATCCCGCAGTTCAGACCCGCTATTCGAGCACGTACTTTGCGCACACGTTCGCTGGCGGTTACGACGCGGGGTACTACGCCTACATTTGGAGCGAAGTGCTCGACGCCGACACGGTGGAGTGGTTCACCGAGAATGGCGGGCTCACCCGCGCCAACGGCGACCGATTCCGCACCATGCTGCTCGGCGTCGGTGGCAAGAAGGATGCGCTGGAAGCCTACCGAGAGTTTCGCGGTCGAGATGCCCTCATCGAGCCGTTGCTGAAACGCCGCGGTCTGAACTAGAGCGACTGGTCCAGCCAAGCCACAGCATGAACACGGCTCCAACGATCAATCCCCAAAACGCGGAGCCGATGCCGACAAGGGTGAGGCCGGATGCCGTCACGAGGAATGTTGCAATGGCCGCCATGCGGTGCCGTGGTTCCTCGAGCGACCCCGTGATGGAAGTGACGAGCGCGCCGACAACAGCCAACCCGGCCACCGCAATGATGAGGATCGGCGGGGAGGCCGCTACGAGGGCTGTGGCGACGCCAGCACCGAGTCCGAGCAGAAGGTACATCACGCCAGCAGTGAGCGTTGCCTTCCAGCGTTTCGATTTGTCGAGGTCCGCCTCGGGGCTCGCCATAATTGCGGCCGTGATGGCGGCGAGGTTGATGGCGTGGCCTCCGAAGAACGCGCCCAGCGCCGAGGCTGCACCCGTTCCCAACAGGACCGGCCGCGGCGGAGTTTCATAACCAAACGTCGACATCACTACGAAGCCGGGAACATTTTGGCCGGCCATGGTCACGATGAAGAGCGGCAACCCCAGACTCACAATCACGACCGGATCGAACACGGGAAGCACGAACGAGAGTTGCGGTGCAAGCGCGGCGCTCTGTACCCACTCGCCACCAGCCGAGACAGCGATCACAATGGCGGCGACGAGCATCGCGGCGGGAACCGCCCACCGCGGCGCAAGCTTCAACATAATGAGCCAGACGAGAATGATGGGCAGGGCGAGCAGCGGGAAATCGATCATGGCCGTGACCGGCGCTAGACAAATGGGAAACAGGATGCCGGCGAGCATGGCACTCGCGATTGGTTTCGGAATTCTCGTCATGAGCCTGCCGAGTGCTGGCCACAGGCCACAGAGCACGATGAGCGCGCCACACACGATGAACGCACCTACTGCTGCATCGAAATTTGCATGGTTCTGGCTTGCCGCAACAAGGAGCGCTGCACCAGGCGTCGACCACGCAATCGAGATCGGGATTCGATACACCAACGCAAAGTAGATCGACGTGAGACCGACGGTCACGCACAAGATCAAGAGGCCAGAGGATGCTTGCGCATCCGTGGCCCCCACCGCCTGAAGTCCCGCAATGACGAGAGCAAATGATGTGGCGAAACCCGCAATGGAGCCAACTATCCCGGCGGAAATGGGTTGCAGAATGAGCTATCGGTCCTTTGCGTTACGACAACTGGTGTGACGCAAGCCTAAAGGTCAAACACACTCTTCAACTGCATCCATGCTGCCGCGCGAACATAGACCGGAATCTCCTCGAGTGGAACCGCACGGGTGACCACTTGCTCGCCGGAGAACTCGTGCCCAGTCCACACGTCAACCCAGTCGCCCGCAGGTAAGTATGTTTTCCATTCGGTGGCAGCCTCGTCGGTAACCGGCGACACAAGTAGGTCGTCACCAAGGAGGTACTGGAACGGGTAGTCCCAGATGTGCTCGTCCTTGGGCCATTGGAAGAACAGCGGTCTCATCAACGGTGCGGAATTCTTCACACTCAGTTCGCCTTGGCGAACGAGGTACGGAAGGAGCCGTACACGAAGCTCGGTAAACCGCCGGTAAACCGACAGCGCGCGTTCGTCCCCGGTCTGTTCTGCGACGTTCCACGGTGTGCGGTCACGCGAAGGTACTCGGTGATGATTGAACTCTGCGTGGTACTGCATGATCGGGCTAAAGACCGCCATCGCCGCCGTACGCAAGTAGAGCTCAGCTGTGGGGAGATCACCGGAGAACCCGCCGTGATCCCAGCTCCACGCGAAAACACCGGAGGAGCCGGCCGTCAGTCCGGCCGTCACCGAAGCACGGTAGGCCTCCCACGTGGATCGCTCGTCCCCAGCCCAATGCCCGGGGAAACTTCCTGCACCTGCGTGACCGGCCCGGCTAAAGGTCAGGCCATCTGTGCCTGTGCGGTTCAGGAGCTCATGAAACGCCTGCGCGTAGAGATTCGGATAACGATTGTTGGTGAGGTCGCCCCTCGTTCCATCGCCGAACCGAAGCTCATCCCCCCAGGTGTGCTCACCACCATCCGTCTTGAACCCGTCTACCCCCATGTCCTCCAGAAGGTAGCGCCGCTTGTCCGTCCACCAAGCGCGAACTTCTTCGCGGGTGAAGTCGGGCAGCAGCGATTTCGGGAACCACCATCCGCGGTTGCGGTAGGGGCTGCCATCTTCCTCGAGCACGGCGTACCCGCGTTCGATGAGGGCGACCCGATCGGCAATAAGTTGCTCATCGTCTTCGATGTCGTGGTCGGGGACCACCGGGATTTGCCACAGGATGACCTTGACTCCCCGCTCATGCAGTCGATCGATCATGCCCTTCGGATCTGGCCAAGCGCCGTCCTTCGGAAACGTGAAATCAGAGTAGCGCAGCGGTTCGCCATCGTGGCGTGGCGTGTATTTGGCATCCCGCCAAATGTGGATAGTGCCCTCGTCGCTCCAGGCCTCGATCACGATCGCACCGACAGCAACACCCTCGGCAAGCGAGCGCTCCACTTCAGCCTCAACCCGCTCTTGCGTGTTCCACTCGTTCGAACTAATCCACGGGCGATATGCCCATTCAGGAATGAGCGCTGGCGTGCCCACCACATCGAAAAAGCCAGCCAAAACTTCGGCAGGAGTGCCCTCCCAGGTGTGCAGCTCCACAACCGGATCCGTCTGATCGACGAGGACCTCAACCCAGAGCCGGGACTTCTCCCGCGCACCGATATCGAACCAGACACGGCGGGTGGTATCGACGTGGAATCCCCAGCCCGATCCGCCGACGACGTGGGCAAAAGGCACGGGAAGATAGGTGCGCTCGCCCTGATCGCAATACTGCTCAAAGACTGTTGCATCGACGGCCCACCCACGCTGATCGAGGGCATGGAACCGCTCGCCAAGCCCTACGACGTGCTCCTCTGGCGCAAGCTCCAGCGCGAACCGTGCACGCGTCGCCTTCCCGGCAACCATGAGCCACTCGAGACTGTCCTCCACGTTATGGCCAGCGGGGCCGCTCTGCACGAGTGTCCCGCCGTCGGTCGACCACACACCAATGGGGAGCGGAAACCACTCTGTCGCCAAACGTGCATCGGATGAACGAAAACGGTAGCGAACCAGGTCGCCCCCAGTGAATGGCCCGATGGGAGCGTGCCAGGCATCCAGCCCGCCCGTGTCCTCGCCCGCTTCGGCTGCTGCGGCGAGGTGGCCGTCTTCATCGCCGAGTGCCCGACCCGACGTTGCAGAGTCGAGCGCAGACATAACATGGCTCGCCAACTCACCGTTGATGTCGACCTCGATCACCGGAGCGCCGAGGTCTGCCGAGGCGAGAACACCGACGATCACGCCGTCGCCTTCTGCGGGCTGAACAGGCGATCGTTGGTCGAGGCTCGGCCGGTAGGCGTGCCCCCTGCCCGGAGGGTTGTGGCGGATCACGATTCGATCTCTCCTGTCATTCCAAGACTGGTCATCAGGGTGAGGTACATGGCGTGGGACCACAACAGTGGCGACGCGCTCGGCCCCCAGCGTTCAACCCACTCCGAAATGCGCTCCGGGAAGAGAGCGTGAGTGTCCACTTGCTCGGGAAGGTTCAGGTCGGCGTCGGCCTGGTCGGCAATCCAATCAGCCAATTCTGTGGCGCGAGCAGTATTGCCCGTCGTAGCGTGGTGCCAGCCGAGGAACGCTGCAAGCAGTATCCACTCGCCCCCGCCGTAATAAGTGTCTTTTCCAAAGCGATAAACGCCGCCGCAGGTCAATTCCGCTTCGATTCGTTCAATCGTGGCAATGGCGATGGGGTTGTCCGACGGATACAGCCCAAACGGCGTCATGCACGCGGTCAGGCTTGCATCGACCTCGGTGCTGCCAAAGTATTTGGCGATGTGTCCGTTGTAGAGACCTTCCGCCTCGATAAGTTCAGCGATGTGTTGCGCGGTAACTTTCGCTTTGGCACGCAACTCACTGTCCACTTCCGGCCATTCGCTCACCGCTAGCAGACCGCTGCGGATCGGAGCGAGGCTCGACGGATGCCGGAGATGGCCATTCTCTTCCCACCAGTCAAAGAACGGACTCGCCCAAAACACGCACAGGTAGCGCACGGTGAGTTCGACACCCGCCGTGAATTCTTCCCGGCTTCGACCATGACGCATCGAGTGTTGGTCGAGGGCCCACAGCCAGGCGCCGTATCCGTCGAGTTGGAAGTCCTGCCACTCGGTTCCGGTCTCGCTTCCATCAACCGTGTAGCGGGTATGCAGGTGTTCGGTGAGCGCAACGTCCTCCACGTTGCGCTCACCCCGGGCGACCAGATCGAGGATCTGTTCGCTTCGGTCTGTAAGGATGCGATTGCACCAGCCGAAAAATGCTTCGGCACTGTCAATCTCACCAACCCGGCTCATCGCATCGGCGATGAATGCCCCATCCCGGAACCAGCTGTACTGGTAGGTCGGGAAGGTTGGGGACGCGAGGTACGCCCCAGTGGCCGCCTGTCCGTTCTTAATGACCTCAATACTTCGTGAGATCAGTGGCGCGTGAATCGGGTTCATTGTCATGGTTAGAGGAGCGCGTTCACCTGGTTAACGGCGTCATCAAGAGCTTCCTTGACCGTCATTTCACCTTGAACAGCCTTCTCCAACGCGAGAGTCACGATGTCCTGCAACTCCTGCTGGCGTTCGATAACCGGCGGCACAACAACGGCCTCCAGCGCGTCGAACACGACGTGACGGCTCTCCGGCGGGCTCTTCGCGAGGTACGGCGCGAGCAGTGAGTCATCGAAGACGGCAGGAAGCTCCCACTCGCCTTCCAGACGCTGCTTGACCGTTTCATCGCTACCAGCCAGGAACTGAAGCCACTTGCCAGCGGCAGTTGGGCTATCCGTGGTGGCGGAGGCGACAGCGGCGTTGGCGAAGAAGTGCGATGCCCTGGTGGTGTTGCCTGGCTCTACCGCGATGTCCCAGTTCGCCGGCTCGGTCGCGAGCGCGTTGAACATCCAGATTCCGGTGTGCCACATGGCGATCTTGCCCTCCTTGAAGAGCAGGTCGTCACCCTTACCGCCCATCTGGGCAACGGTCGGCATGGTGTCGCCGACCTTGTTCACGAGCCACTCGCCAGCCTGAACACCGGCGTCGCTGTTGAACGTTGCTTCCGTCAGGTCGTCGTTGAAGAACTCGCCACCGCTCTGGGCAAGAGTCTTGAAGAACTCGAAGAACTGCACCGGCTGGTACTCGCCGTAGACGCCGTTCGCGAGATCGGTCAGCTTTTCCGCTGCGGCCGCCTCCTCAACCCAGGTCCAGGACTCGTTCGGGTATTCAACACCGGCTGCGTCGAACAGGTCCTTGTTGTAGTAGAGGACGACGTCCGAGAAGCTCTCCGGAAGTCCATACTGGATTCCGTCATAGTTGAACGCGTCAAATGCCCGCGGGAAGAACTTTTCTGCGTCAATGGAACTACCGGCGGCCTCAAGATCGAGAAGCGCTCCGGATGCCGCGAACGAGACAAAGTTCTCGTAGTTCAGTTCGAACGTGTCGGGAGCAGTGTTCCCGGCAATTCGCGTCTGAAGCTGCGTGAAGTAGTCATCAAATGATGCGTTCGATACCTCGATCGTGATGTTCGGGTTTTCCTCCTCGAACGCGTCGACGATGGCTTGAAGCTTGTCAGCGTGGTCTGCGCCTGCGGTGAAGTTGAAGTATTCGATGGTGACCGGGCCATCTTCTTCGGCCGGAGTGCTTGAGCACCCGGAAAGGAGAAGCGCACTGGTTGCGAGAACGGCCAGTGTGGCCATTCCCCAGCGAGCTGTGGGACGTGTGGAGTGCATGATTGCGTTTCCTCTCTCAGGATCTGGGCTCAACCTTTGAGTCCAGACATTGCAACGCCTTGGAGGATGTAGCGCTGCGCGAACAAGAAGACAGCGACAATCGGTAGGACCGATATCGTCGCTCCCGCCAGCAGGAGGTTCCAGTCAGTAACAAATCGACTGGACAAGCTGGAGAGACCTAGGGGTAGCGTCATCAAGTCCGGAGAGTTGATGACCACGAGGGGCCACAGGAAGTTATTCCAGGAGCCCATGAAGGAGAACACGGCGACAGTGGCGATGATCGGCTTAGACAATGGCAGGACGAGCTGCGTGAACACACGGATGTGTCCAGCGCCATCCACGAACGCCGCTTCCTCCAACTCTCGAGGCAATTGCAAGAAAGCCTGGTGAAGAAGGAAGACTCCAAAGGGCATCGCAATCTCGGGGATGATGAGCGCCGCGTAGCTGTCCAACATCCCGAGGTATCTGAGCTCGATGAAAAGCGGAACGACCATGACTTGGAATGGCACCATGAGCGTTGCCAAGAAGAGAACGAAAATGACACCTCGACCGCGAAAGGAGAACCGCGTGAATGCGTATGCTGCCATCGCGCTCGTGAGCACTTGCAAGATCATGACCGAAACCGATACAACGATGCTGTTGATGACCCATCGTCCTAGCGGAAGGCTCGGGTCCGCAAACAACTTCACATAGGCAGACCCATCCACTGGGTCCGGGATCAACTGCGGAGGCAGCTTGAACAGTTCCGATCCGGCAGTCAGCGAGGTGGATATCATCCACACGAACGGGAAGAGAAAGATAATCGACCCGAGCGCAATGATCGTGATTCGGGTGGCGGCAACCCACTTTGGCTCAATCCCCATAGTGCACCCACTTCTTCTGGAATTTGAGCTGCAGGACCGTGAAGGTCAGGATGATGGCGAACAGGATCCAGCTCATCGCCGAGGCCTCCCCCATCAGCCCGTACTTGAAGGCTTTCTTGACGACCTGTTCCATGACAACAGTCGTCGCCCCAGCTGGACCGCCTTCAGTCATGACGTACACCTGGTCGAACACTTGGAAAGCGCCGATCATGGCGAGGATCGTGACAAACAGAATGGAGGGCGTCAGGAGCGGAAGGGTGACGGAGCGGATACGTCGCCAAATTCCGGCGCCGTCAATACGTGCAGCCTCATAAAGCTGCTCCGGAATCGACTGCAACCCGGCCAGCAGGATCAGCATGTTGAAGCCAAGGTCTTTCCAGACCGAAGCCAAAATAATGGAGGGCATCGCCCACGTCGGGTCGGTCCACCAACCGGGCCCATCAATCCCGAAAATACCGAGCGCGTAGTTGACGAATCCGCCCTCTGGGCTGAGCAACCACTTCCACAACAGTGCGACAACAACCCAGCTCGTGACAACCGGGAGAAAGTAGATTCCGCGGAAAAAGGCAATGCCCTTGAGCTTGCTGTTCAACAGGAGTGCGACGCTCAGTGCGCCAACGAGCACAAGTGGAAGATAGCCGACCATGTAGTACAGCGTGTTCAGTAGCGCTTTGTGGAACTGTGGATCGGTCAGTACGGTCTCGTAATTTTGCAGGCCAATGAATTCCCACGGCTTCAGCAAATTCCACTCGAGCAGACTTACCCACAGTGAAGCGAGCATCGGGAAGAGGCGGAACATGATCAGCGGGAGAAACGCCGGAAGCAAGAACAGCGCGATGAGACCGAGCTTTTTCCATCCACGATCACCGACCATCAGCTTTCACCTCCAGCGTCGGAACAACTGAGAGTCGCGAACGCACGAGCCGACCTTGTTCGCCCGCGAGTCCGACGGCGTCGAACGGAGTGGAGAGCACCAGTGCCGCAGCGCCTTGCGCCCAGCTTTCATCTGTCCACGTTTCAATCTCTACGGGAACACCGCGTCGCGACGGCAGGAGTGTCGCGCGAAACTCAGGCTCGAATCCACGTGCCCAAAACTCCCAGGCAACGGTTCCTTCACCAAGCACGATCACTGATTGCGGATCGAAAACCTGAACCAGACTTGCCAGCACTCGCGCGAGGGTGTATCCCGCATCACGGAAAATCGCCTTGGCTCGAGCATCCCCGTCTTGGGCTGCTCGAGTGAGCGCCGCAATCCCGCCGGCGTGCGGGATGACTTTCTCCTCGCGAGCACGGCGCTCAAGCGCTGCTTGGCCGATGACGGTTTCCAAACAGCCATGGTTGCCGCACGTGCACAGTGCCCCGTCTTCGACAACGGGCACGTGGCCAATTTCCCCCGCCCCACCTGAGCCACCGCGCAAGACGACGCCATCCATTACAAGGCCGGCCCCGACGCCCGTTCCTATGGTGATGGTGAGGAAGGATTCATGATTGCGTCCGATGCCGAAAAGCCGCTCGGCCATCGCAAGCGCGTTCACGTTGTTTTCGACCAGAACAGGCAAGCCAAGTATCCGACGCAGCGTTGGGCCAATGGGCATGTCATTCCAGTGAAGCTGGTAGGAGTCGACGATTCCGCTTCCTTGGGCGTCCACAGTGCCAGGTATCGCGACGCCAATTCCAAGAATCGGCACCCCGCCGCCTCCGGAGATAAATCGTTCAACGGCGAGACCAAGACCTTCAAGCAGCGTCGCCGCCGAGGCATCAAATGGTTCCTGAGCAGAGCGGATGACGGTACCGTCCAATTCCACCTCGACAAACGCGAGGTGGTCTGGCGCGATTTTGAGCCCAATCGAGTGACCCGCTGAAGCAACGAGGCCAAGTCGGCGTGCCGGGCGTCCCCCTTGCGATGGTGAATGTTCGCGTTCGTCTACCAGCCCGTCGCTAATCAGTTCTTTGACGAGCTGGGTAATAAGCGCAGGGCTAACGTCGAGTGATCTCGCGAGGTCCGCTCGCGAGGCCGGACCGTGGGCCCCGAGGCGCGCGAGGATCGCGGACCGGGAGACGTCGGTGCGTCCGGTGGAGCGAGTCGCCATGAGTAAGACCTTCGGTTCGGAACTACTTTGTTTAGAACTAAAGGAACTCTAGAAGTAAGTAGTGAAGTATGTCAAGGGGTACACGAAATTAGCCGCGTCATACGGCGAAATAGTTGCCAAATGAGTCGGCTCATAGCGGACGGAGCTCGCCCTGCTTATGAAAGCGCGTTCGCTCCTGGACGCGCGAATCGTGCAGAAAAGGCCACTGACAGTGAGCTTCTGGGTCTGCGAGAACCGTTAAGCGGACTTCTCGCGACGCTCGACCTTGCGGGGAACGAGCGTTGGCGCAGCGTTCTCCAGAACAGACTTCTTGGTCACGATAACGCGGTCAACGTCTTCAGTGGACGGCACCTCGAACATGATCGGGCCGAGCACTTCTTCCATGATGGCACGCAAACCACGAGCACCGCTCTGTCGCAGAACGGCAAGGTCCGCGATGGCTTCGAGAGCATCTTGTTCAAACTCGAGGCGGACCCCGTCGATCTCGAACATCCGCTGATATTGACGCATGAGCGCATTCTTGGGAACGGTGAGAATCTCCATGAGCGCAGCCTGGTCAAGTGGTGCGACGGTAGCCACGACAGGAAGACGGCCGATGAATTCTGGAATGAGTCCGAACTTGTGAAGGTCTTCAGGGAGAACCTCACTGAACAGGTTGATCTCGTCGCCCTTGATATGCAGGGGTGCGCCGAAACCGATGCCCTTCTTGCCCGCTCGTTCGGAGATGATCTCTTCCAGTCCGGCGAATGCTCCTGCGACGATAAACAACACGTTCGTAGTGTCGATCTGAATGAACTCTTGATGCGGGTGCTTGCGTCCGCCCTGAGGCGGAACAGATGCCACAGTTCCCTCAAGAATTTTCAAGAGAGCCTGCTGCACCCCCTCGCCTGAAACATCTCGCGTAATTGACGGATTCTCCGCTTTGCGGGCGATCTTGTCAATCTCGTCAATGTAGATGATGCCCGTCTCGGCCCGCTTGACGTCGTAGTCAGCTGCCTGGATGAGCTTGAGCAAAATGTTTTCGACATCTTCACCGACATAGCCCGCCTCGGTCAATGCTGTCGCATCCGCTACCGCAAAGGGCACGTTGAGGCGACGTGCAAGGGTCTGGGCAAGATACGTCTTGCCGCACCCGGTGGGGCCGATCAGAAGAATATTGGACTTCGCGATTTCAACATCGTCGCCAACGGCGTCCGCAGACACGATGGTCTTTTCGGCACGCACTCGCTTGTAGTGGTTGTAGACGGCAACAGAAAGGGCACGCTTGGCCGGCTCTTGGCCAATAACGTACTCCTCGAGGAACGAGTAAATCTCTTTCGGCTTGGGAAGCTCGAATTCACTCGCGACTTCTTCGCCAGACTCGGCAAGTCGCTCTTCGATGATCTCGTTACACAATTCGACACATTCGTCGCAGATGTAAACACCCGGGCCCGCGATCAACTGCTGAACCTGCTTCTGGCTCTTACCGCAGAACGAACATTTGAGCAGGTCTGCGCTCTCGCCGATGCGTGCCATGCTCGCCTCCTCTGGTCAGCCCAAAACCGCTGGCTGTTTGCGCCGAATATTGTGTTGTATGAGCCTAACCCGCAACACCGACGGTGACGGGCACATGACGCAATGGGGGTGTCGGCGTGCCGCATAGAATGAGAAACGGTACGTGAAGCTAGAAAGTGTGGGCAGCAGGATGACACGGTGGGCGCGAGTTGCCCGAGGTGTCACCGCCGCATCAATCTCGCTGTTCATCGCCGCTTTCTCACACTGGGTTGCCGGCGGATCCCTCCCCGGTGCCGCAGGAATTGCGTTGTGTTTCACCTTTTCGGTGCTCGTGTGCACCGCGCTTGCGGGCCGCCGGATGCCGCGCACCAGACTCGCAACGTCTGTTGCAGCAAGCCAAGCGATGTACCACGGTTTCTTCGGCTCCCTGGGCTCCGCCACCCTGCCTACCGCGCCAACACTGGGGCACGTTCACAACGCGGCAATCGATTTTGGTCCCGCGACGGCCCACCTTCACGCCAGCAACGGGATGATTCTGGCGCACGTTCTTGCCGCGTTTCTTACCTTCAGTATTTTGGCCTGGGGCGAACGCAGCGTCCACGCCACGGCGCAGTATGCCTGGTCTCTTGTGCGTTCACTCCTACCCCGCACAGTAGATGGCTCACTGGTTAGCGCAGCAACCGCCCTGGTTCCCTCTCGCCATCGCGTCAACGTGCCCGCACTTCGGCGAGTCGACCATTCGGGATTACGTCACCGCGGTCCACCGGTCACTTCGATCGTCTAACAACCGTTCCCCGCGCAATCGCGCACCATTTCTCAATGAGTTTGGCCTTCAACGCGTTTGGCCGAAAGGATCTTCATGAAACGCACAACCGCATTCTTTTTCGCCTCGGGCGCTGCACTGCTCTTGGCATTTGTTACCCCAGTTGGCGCATCCGCCCACGTCACCGTAAGCCCTGATACGGCGCCCGCGGGATCGTATGCTCTCGTCAACATCAAAGTCCCCAACGAGTCGGCAACTGCCGTCACCGTCAAGATCGAAGTCTCCCTGCCGACCGACACTCCGATTGCGAGCGTGAGCTATGTGCCGGTCGCGGGCTGGGAAACGAAACTTGAACGAACTCAACTTCCCACTCCGGTAAAAATCGGCGAGAACACGGTGACGGAGGCCGTCACCAAAGTCGTCTGGACCGCAACGCCCGGAAACGAGATCAGTGCGGGCCAGCTTCAAGTCTTCGGATTATCTCTCGGACCCGTGCCCGACACCGGGAAAATTGTGCTGGCCGCAGACCAGTACTACAGCGACAACACAGTCGTCTCCTGGGACGAAACAGGCACAAGCGCGAGTCACCCGGCCCCCGTCCTGTACGTGAATGACGCACCGCCAGCCGACGGTCACGGCGAGGCCACACCAACGAACGAGGCAATGGCAGAAGGCACGGTGCCGAGCACTACAGCATCCGATTCTGTCGCGCGCGCGCTCGGAGTCGGCGGTCTCGTCGTTGGCGCGATCAGTATCGTTCTCGCCGTCGCAGCAACGCGCAGAAAGGCAGTGAAATAGACCATGGCACTTTTCCCTCAAACCCGGAAACAACACCACGTGGCGCGAAGCATGCTTGTCGCGTCGGCTCTGGCCGTGACGGGTGCACTCGCGTTTGCTGCACCCGCGTCATCACACAACTACTACACGTCGTCAACGCCGGCAATCGATGCGGTTCTCACAACTCTTCCTGAGCAGTTTGTCGTCACCACCAATGACAACCTCCTGGAACTCGGCGACAGCGCGGGCGGATTCTTCATGGAAGTCACCGGGCCCGATGGCCTCTACTACGGAGACGGCTGTGTGACCGTGGCGGGGGCGTCGGTGTCAATGGCCGCAGCCGTCGGGCCGGTCGGAAAGTATTCACTCGAGTGGCAAGTGATCTCTGCTGACGGTCACACCGTTGCGGGCCAGATACCGTTTACTTGGCGACCACTCGAGTCGACAGAGCCGCCCGCGGCGGGCCGGACGACACCACCCCAGTGTGGGGATGTGCCGGAGCCGCTCGCGAGTGAAACTTCCGAAGCGCCGGTGACACCAACGCCGACTGAGGATACGGATGTTGCGTCAGACAAACCGGCGAGTTCACAAGATGCGGCGGCCGAATTCAACAACGACATCCTGTGGATCGGCGGAGGAATCGGAATTGTCGCCATCGCCGTCATCGCCGCGATAATCCTCATCCGTCCGAAGAAGAAATCCTAAACAGCCCTATCTCGGGCCGTGCGATGGGGGAATCCTTCATCGCGCGGCCCGTCGCGGGTTGCTTCTAGGAGGCGGTGATCGCTGCCGGCAGTGACTTGCGGCTCGTCAACACCTGATCAATGAGGCCGTACTCCAAAGCTTCGGCTGCATTCAGGATGTTGTCACGGTCGATGTCTTTGTTGACCTGCTCGGGCGTGCGGTTGGAGTGCGAAGAGATGGTCTCTTCGAGCCACGTACGCATCCGCTGAATTTCTCTCGCCTGAATCTCGATATCGGATGCCTGGCCGTGGCCGGCATCGCCGGTCGCCGGCTGGTGAATCAAGATGCGAGCGTTCGGGAGCGCAAGACGCTTGCCCGGTGCGCCGGCGGCAAGAATCACTGCGGCAGCCGACGCCGCCTGACCGAGGCAGACCGTCTGAATCTCAGGGCGGATGTACTGCATCGTGTCGTAGATCGCGGTCATCGCGGTGAAAGAGCCACCTGGCGAGTTGATGTACATCACAATGTCGCGGTCTGGATCCTGGCTTTCCAGCACTAGAAGCTGAGCCATCACGTCATCCGCTGACGCATCGTCGATCTGTACGCCGAGGAACACGATACGGTCCTCGAACAGCTTCGCGTACGGGTCTTGGCGCTTGTAGCCGTATGCGGTGCGCTCCTCGAAGGTGGGGAGGATGTACCGGGACTCAGCGGTTGGGCGAGCCATCCCGCCTTGGTTCACGCGCTGTCCTGAGTTCGCCGAAGGGTTAGTGAATTCCATTGCCTTGTCCCTACTTCTTCGCCGAGTTGTCGGACTTGCCGGAGTCGTCTGTTCCGCCGCCGCCGACGACGTCTGTTGCGAATTCGCGCAAGTGATCAACAAATCCATAGTCAAGCGCTTCTTGCGCCGTGAACCAGTTGTCGCGGTCACCGTCTTCGATGATCTGATCGACAGTTTTGCCGGTCTGCTCAGCGGTGAGTTCCGCCATGCGCTTTTTCATGTCGTTGATCAGGTTTGCCTGAGTCTGAATGTCTGCTGCCGTGCCACCGAAACCACCGGATGGCTGGTGCAAGAGAACGCGCGCGTTTGGCGTGATGTAGCGCTTGCCTTTGCTGCCGGAGGAGAGCAAGAACTGCCCCATCGAGGCCGCCATACCAATGCCGACAGTAACGATGTCGTTTGGCACGAACTTCATCGTGTCGTAGATCGCCATGCCTGCGGTGATGGATCCACCCGGAGAGTTGATGTAGAGGTAAATGTCGCGTTTGGAGTCTTCCGCTGCGAGGAGCAAAATCTTCGCGCAGATCTCGTTGGCGTTGTCGTCGCGCACCTCTGAACCAAGCCAGATGATGCGGTCGCTGAGAAGTTGGTCGAAAACGCTACTGACCAGTGCCGGTTGGGCCATGCTGTCGAGCTCCATTTCGGTTGTTGCTGTGAGTCGAATCTATCGGAGCGCGGCGAGCATCATCGCAGTGTTCGCCGTGGGCAGATCATCGGCGCGTCGTTCCGCTCGTCGTTCGGTGCGCCGCACACGATGTCATTCGGTGTGCCGCACGGCATTCTGGACTAGTTGTCGTCGCCTTATTTGGCGTCGGCGGAACCAGCTTCGTCGACCTCGCCTGCGGCAGGCGCTGGCTCCATCGATGGTGCCGTGAACTCTGTAAGGTCGACAGCTTTGCCGTTCGTGTCGGTGACTTTCGCCTTCGACAGTACGATCGCGAGTGCCTTGCCGCGGGCGACCTCGGCAACCATGCCGGGGATCTGACCGTTTTCGTCAAGGATCTTCACAAACTCGCCCGGTTCCATCTGGTACTGGGCTGCGCCCTGCATCAGGTACTGGGTGAGCTCGTCCTGGCTGACCTTGACCTCTTCGGCTTCGACAATGGAGTCGAGCAGAATCTGGCTGCGGAAAGTCTTTTCACTTGACGCGGTGACCTCGGCGCGGTGCTCGTCATCTTCGAGTCGCTGCTCGTTTTCGAGGTGACGGTGCACTTCGTCTTCAACAAGCTGCGGCGGAACCGGGATTTCGACGGACTCGAGCAGTTTGTCAACAACCTGATCGCGTGCTGCCGCGCCCTGGCCGAAGACCTTGGAGCGTGCAACCTGTTCGCGGATGTCGGCTTTCAGCTCATCAATCGTGTCGAACTGGCTGGCGATCTGCGCAAAGTCGTCGTCAGCGGTGGGAAGCTCACGCTCCTTGACTGCGGTCAACGAGATGGCGATCTGTGCTGCTTCGCCTTCGTGGTCGCCGCCCATGAGCGGTGCCTCGAACGTGGTCTCTTCGCCGGCGCTCAAGCCGTCGAGGGCTTCGTCGATGCCGTCGATGAGTTCGCCGCTGCCAACCTCGTAGGAGATGCCACTGGCGGTGTCGACCTCTTCGCCGCCGATGGTGGCGTTCAAGTCAATCTGCACGAAGTCACCGGTCTTTGCCGGGCGGTCTACCGTGATGAGCGTTCCGAAGCGGCTGAGCAAGTTGTTCAGCTCTTCGTCTGCTTCCGCATCCGTGACCTCAACCGCGTCGACGGTGAGCTTCAGACCATCGAACTTCGGGAGGGTGAACTCTGGACGTACATCCACCTCAATTGTGACGGTGAGGTCACCACTGAAGTCTTTGATGTTGGGGAGTTCGACGACATCCGCGCTCGGACGACCGAGTGGGCGTACCTTCTCTTGCTCTGAGGCAAGCCGGTAAAACTTGTCGAGCGCGTCATTGACCGCGTGGTTGAGCACTTCTTCGCGACCGACTCGCTGGTCGATGATGGGGGCCGGAACCTTGCCCTTGCGGAAGCCAGGAATATTGACCTGTTCGGCGATGTGCTTGTACGCGTGTTCGACGCTCGGCTTCAGCTCATCAGGCGTGATGGCGATGGTCATCTTCACGCGGGTGGGGCTCAGGCGCTCGACATTGGTCTTCACAGTTTCGATTTCTCCTGGGTTGGTGTTGCTGGGAAATTGTGTCGGGGCGACAGGAATTGAACCTGCGACCTCCCGCTCCCAAAGCGGGCGCTCTAGCCAAGCTGAGCTACGCCCCGTTGAAGCATCTTGACCTGGAAATCGGATGACGCGCGTGCGCCCAGAAATTGGCCTCGGTAAGTCTAACCGAGTTCTGACCATATATTCGCAGCAATGGCCTCTTCGCTCTCGTACCTGTATTAGGATTGCATCGCAGAGTTGGTCAAGAGCGTGATGTGGCCAGCAAATGCGGGGATGTAGCTTAGTGGTAAAGCCTCAGTCTTCCAAACTGATGATGCGAGTTCGATTCTCGTCATCCCCTCCAAACAAAACCCCAGATCAGACAGGGTTTACATCCGGCGAACAGCAAGCCCCACGCCACGAGGTGCCCCCTTTGCTGCCCCCTTTAAATCTTCGCTGGCTACACCACATATCCACCGCCACCCCATTCCTATCAGCGGCGGACAGCCTCGGCCTAGAGAACCTTTAAGTCGCGAATACTTCGCGTCGCGAAGTCGCGGACTTGGTCCTCTGAGAGATCCGGTTTCGCCCGATCAGAAACGTCATAATCTTTCGCACTCCTTACTGCCGGAAGCGCGCCGAGCAAGGACGTTGTCAAGCTTTCCCCAACCGCAAACCGAAATTCCGCCTCAAGAAACTCAACCTCGTATGAGACCTCGGCGCCCACCCACCTTTTGTAGCTCACAAACTTACTCGCGATATCGATGAGCGTATCTGTGCCGCTAAGTCTTTTGGAAAGAAAACCCCGATAACTTTCTAGTTCCGTACTCCAGACACAAAAGAATGTCATCGGCGTGAGTTCAAGCCTTTTGAGAGTCGCCGCTAATCCCTCCTGGGCGATCTCCCCAAACCAAGCCACGGCAACTTCGGCATAAGTCGCCCGAATTTGAGCATCTTGGTATCTCCGAGACCTCTTGGCCGCGGAGGCACTGCGAATGATGGTCAAATAGCCAAATCTCGCCACCCAATCGGCTAACGGGTGACTCTTTGATTTGAGGATGAGAAAGATCTCGCCAGAAAGCCATTTGCTGGCAGCTGCGAATCGGGGGCTATCTTTATCGCATATTCCTTCGAGTGCTTTAGAGATTTCCTCCACAAAGGCAAGCACTTCGAGTGACGCAACATCGAGTGCGCTGCGGAAATTGAACGCGACGTCTAAGGCAAGTAATGACCGCTCTTCGTTCGTTTGGACGACAATGTCACGCAAGTAGTCAATTTCGATGCCAGAAGTGCTCCCGCTGGAGAGCGCTCTTAACGCTTTTTCTACTCGCCGCTCGCTCACATCGTCTTCATCCAGTACGACTTGGAAATAGCGATCAAAGTAGCGGTCATTCTGCATTCGGCCTTTTCGACCTACAGATTCATCGAAAACATTGGCCGGCTCGAAAAGGTACCTGACTGCATCTTGCACCGGCCCCGCATGACCTCGCGGCACGAGCGCCGCAATCTGATCCATTCTCGCTTGCCAAGTTTTCACATCGTCGCTTTCACGCCAGGAAAGATATTCACTCGGATGCAAGCGGATGTGATCCCAGACCTGGTGGTGCGCGATGCGAAGCCAGGTTAAAGCAGCGAAATCGAGCGTGTCGACCTCTGCATCGGCTGCGAGGGCCGCAAGGCTGCGCACTTGTTGGCTTAGTCGCTCCGCGGCTCGCGGCGTTTCCAAGCCCCCTGCCAGAATCCTTACAAGCTGCTCATCGCAGTCTGAGTGCCGGGAACCAGCCGGCTGCTCACGTGTACCACTTTCGGCCAAAATCGCACGACTCCAACGACGTCGAACAACCATTGGGACAGGCGGCACCTCAAATGGGTGCTGGACTATCTTCTCCATAAACTCCGAGCTCTTGCCTCCTGTTCCCATCGAATCAAGAACTTGGTCAATTGTGGATTGGTCGTAAGCCAAGAGATAGTGGACATTCGTAAACCGCCCGAGCAGTCGGACCACTCGCAATAGTGAACGTAATTCTTCGCCGTCCAGTCGGTCCACATCGTCCACAACCACAAGAACCCGCTGGCCCTGCGCCGCAATCTCATCGCTTAGTGCGCGAAACTCCGTGTGCCAGGCACTGCGTTTCGTAAACTCCGCGATCGCTACTTCTGTCAATTCTGTGACCGCATCCCCGAAAACTGGGATCAGCTTTAGAACGGGTGCCCCAAAACGGGCATATCGCTTAAGTTTTTGCTTTACGGCTTCTGACTTCGCAAACCCTTCCGCCAACACCGATACAAACTCGTTCGTGAGCGACTCGACATCGGCTACAGACCAAGGGCTAAACCAAACGGGAACCCACTCAGAGAGTTCTCCGACTACCCCATTTAAGAGTGTCGTCTTCCCGCTTCCCCATGGGCCGACAAGCCCAAAAACGGTTGAACCCTGACCTTTGACGCAACCATCGATGCGATTGGCGACCATTTGTGCGAACTCATTGCGCCCAGGGATATCTAGACTCTTGCGAGGTTCATCGCTCCAAGGCGGATCAGACAATGGTTCGTCGGCCATTCGGCCAGTATTCCACGCATCTTCAATAACGAACCAGCGGGGTCAGGCAAATTGTGGAGAGGCGTCAAGCTGAAGGGGCCGTCGCGTCCGAAGAGTTCCACGGTGAAATGACCTGCACCTACGACACCTACGTTCACCCGATGCAGAGCGAGAAACAACGCGCAGCCACCCTCATGGGAAACTTCGCCACCGGATCTCCTGCCCCCTTTCCTGCCCCCTTTGAACCGACGCAGACGGACACCAGCGGAAACTCAACCCGCTAAAAACCCCGTGTTTCCGGGGTTTCCGACACCCACGGACACCAGCGGAAACCCCGAATAAAGGCTTCCAAACTGATGATGCGAGTTCGATTCTCGTCATCCCCTCCATGTAAACACTGAGGTATCACCCCCCCCCCAGTTTCTGGAGTATTCCCTACGTGAGCTTCGCTTGCCCTAAGACGACGAGGCCTCTAGAACAACGGCACCTTCTTCAATTCCGCTGCGAATGTGTTCCGCAAGCAAGAGAACTCGCCTAGAGCGCGCATGCGTGGCCTTCCAATTCGCATCGTCCGGAAGACTCATCCCCTTGCCTTCGGTTGCCACCCACTTACCGAAATCACCGTGAAGGTATCGCCCATACAAGTAGTGCGTGAACACCTCCGTTTCTGTCAATTGATCGTCTCCATAAATAGTCGTTGTCTGATACTTGCCGACGTTCTCGAAAATCTCTTCCCACTCGTGCTCTGGGTAGTCATTTTTTACGACACACTTGCGCAGCGCTTTAGCGACTTCTTTCAACTGCAGTTCATCGCCGGCAAAATACTTGCGAAGCAAGAGCGCATGGAGAATGACGATCCAGCGCGCCGGATCGTCGTCGCCGTGACCAGTTAGGGAAAGCTCGGTCGGCAGCGGGAAAGTCCTTTGCAACCGTTCGTAGTCTTCGACAGTCGCAAGAAAGTGCGCGACGCGGTGTTGAGGACTTGGATGTTCCCTGTCGCTAGCCATAGTGCCAATGGTGACATATTGTCAGGCCCCACAAGGGCCGCCCTTTTTCATCTTAAGACTCCAGCCCACCTGAGAGGATGACCGAAGATTTAGTCAGGTTAGATTGACTATCGTCGCCGTTCAGGTGATCGCTCTCACCGCGTTTTTCGCGTGTGCGTCACACCAACAGTGTCGTTGTCTAGACGACACGCCAGCAATACGAGCGCACTCGCCAACGACTCACCTCGATCAGGCCTTATACCGTGGCAAGAAGTCCTGAGACCGAGTCAAGCGACCCGGGCACGAGGCGAAAGTACGCCCAGGTGCCGCGCTTGGAGCGAGCAAGGTATCCAGCATCTACGAGCACTTTCAAGTGGTGAGACACGGTGGGCTGCGAGAGACCGAGTGGCTCGGTGAGGTCGCATACGCAGGCCTCTTTATCTGCATGGGCAGCCACCATCGAGAGGATGCGCAGTCGCGCCGGGTCGGCGAGCGCTTTGAGCGACACGGCCAAGCTCACGGCATTTTCTGATGACAGCGGCCCGCGCGTAATGGGCGCACAGCACGACTGCAGATCACGGATCGGAAGCAGGTCAGTCATCGTCATGGATCAATTCTCCCACACATATTGACATCCGTCGATATAGTCTTCACTATTGAACATATCGACAACTATCGATGAAGGAGGTGCTCAATGAACGAGGACTGTGTATCCGGGGCGTGCTGCCCCGAAGCCTGCACTGCAGGCTGCTGCAATTCAGGCGGCTGCTGCTAAGTAGACGCCACCACCGAGCGGCCGCCGCGACACGAGCCTCGGCGGCCGTTTCCGCTCCTCGCCGAAAACTCAAAGGCTCAGGAGCAATCTCCCGCGATACCCCCTAGAGTATTAGGAGAGAACTCACCTTGAGCGTAAAGGAGCAGCCCGTGACGAACACAATCGCGACACCATCCCCCGATCATGACGCCGAAGCGCAGCGCAAGATTCTCAATAGGCTCCGCAGGGCTCACGGCCAGCTTGCCGCGGTCATCACGGCCGTCGAAACTGATGCGCACTGCAGAGACGTCGTGCAACAACTCTCGGCCGTCTCCAAAGCACTGGATCGCGCGGGATACCTCGTGATTTCTACCGCACTCAAAGAGTGCCTCACCGACCCCAATACTTCTGGCACCGACCAAGCCGACGAACTGGAAAAGCTCTTCCTCTCGCTGGCCTGATCCCGCGCACCGAGACCCGCGAGCCTCGATCTACTTGACGATCGTCACCTGTTCGTAGTCACTCGGGTTCAGCCCCAATTGACGCAACTGGGCATCGCCGAAGTTAATGTCGCCGCCCACGTACGTGCCGTCATATTTGTTCACCCAATAGTTGTCCGCGCCGGTCGCCACTTGGCGAACACCGGTGGCTCCTCCCGACACTGTCTCCTCTTCATTGATGTAGTTGAGGAAGTCGCGCTGGGTGTGATCCATCGAATCCATACGGTCGTAGTAGCTCTGCATACTCCGGGGTTGTCGTGGCCGAACTTGCCATCGCGTCGAGCATGGGGCGATAGTCGTCCACGTTCCTGTCGGTGGCGACACCGTACACATCTGTCGACTAGGCGGTGCCGCCGTTGAGCGCCCATCCGACCACGAGCGCGTTAATGGTGGAGCCGGATGCGGCGTAGCTGAACCGCACTTCTGCCGTCGACGCGGAGAAACCTGCCCCCGCGATCAGGGAGCCTTCAATCTGAGCCAACAGTTCAGGCTCCGGCCCAACGCCTTCAATCTCGAACTCGGGAAGCCCCCCGAACTTACCGGTCACGTATTCCGGCAGATAGCTCTCCATCGGCTCGAACACTTTGATCTCGTAGAAGTCGACAACGTCGACAGTCTTCCGAAAAATGTCGGTCACTCCTGAGGGTTCCCAATAGAACGGGAGCCTGGGGTCGCCCACAAACATGACGGTACTACCGTCCGGACTCACACTCGACACGACATTGCGGTGCACGTCGAACTGGTCGGAAGAGTAGGCGACACTGTCCCACCCGACGGGGACCTCCACCGTGAAGGCGTTCGCCACCGGATCGCGCATCGTCGTGAATGACCTCCCCTCGCCCCTCGACCGTCGGCGCGGGAACTCCACACGCGGCAGCACCAAGAAGAACCAGCCCGGCGAGGAGGTGACGGCGGGCATTCGCCCGGCAATTCGGGTTTGCATGGGGTGACTCTATCCACAACATTGCGCGCTCGAATAGCCCATTTTCCGAAATTTATTCAGGCGCACAATGCCCGCGCAATCGCCTGCACGACAACTTTCCACATTGCCACCTCATGACACCCGTTGTAACCGCTACCCTGAATCAGATCGCGAACGAGGGGGCCATGGCCGACAACATCGATTTCAGCCGTTTTGCTGGGCACGTACTCTTCCCACGGAACCCCGCTGATTTGCTGAGCACGAGCCAGTGCCCGGCCTGTTTCGCACCCCTCACCAGTTCCGTATGCGCCTCGTGTCAGCTCGACCTACGCCACCCTGCCGCGGCTGAACTTCAGGCCGCCTCGGCCGATGTCGCCGAAGGCCTGGACAAACGACTCGCCCTCATCGGCAAGATTAGATACGAGACCCAGCAAGCAGCGGCTCAAGCACTAGCGACGCAGCAAACACAGGCACAGGCACAGGCACAGGCACAGGCACAGGCACAGCAGGTTGCCGCATCCGCCGCCGCACCAGCAGCGATTCCGGCACCGGCGCCCATCGCTCCTCCCGCCATTGCCCAAGGGACTCCCGCGCTACCGACCCCGGCAGTGCAGGCTCCCCCAGTTGCTCCCCCAGTTGTTTCTCCAGCAGTTTCGACTGGGGCACCCGCGCCACAGATCACGCCCCCCACCGCAACTCCACGCAAGCACTCGAGCGTTCAAGTGACCCTGCTCATTGTGGGCATCTCGCTGCTGTCCGTTGCAGCAATCTTTTTCCTGATTTACGCGTTCATCAATTTTGGGATCGTGTGGCGCAGCACCATCATTGCCGCAATCACCATTGCCGCAATCAGTACCGCGTCCCTTCTCCGTCGACGCAATCTCACCGCGACGGCGGAAGGTATCGCTGTCTTCAGCGTCGTGCTCATCTATCTCGACGCCTTCGCGCTCCGAGAAAACGACTTCTTCGGATTGGCCGGAGTCGATGGCGCAACCTACTGGGGCACCACTCTCGTGGTTTCGGCGATCGCATTCCTCGTGTGGCACCGGATATCAGCACTCCGCGTCCCCAGCATTGTCGGATTCAGTGCGTTCGCCCCTGGCGTCGGCCTTCTTACCTCCGGGCTCGTGCAAAACGGAGACCGTGGCACCCACGCTTTTCTTGTCGTAACAGCGATTGCGGCCGCAGGACTTCTCCTTCAACTCCCCGCGAAAGCCCTCGCTCCGACCCTCGGCCACCGCGGCAGCATGAACGCCGAATGGGTCATAAGCTTCAGTACGACCGCCCTCGCACTCCTCTCCGGCTTCTTCATCGCGTTCGCGATAGATCCGGGTTCGGACTGGTCGGCAAGCATCGCTTTCGTGGCGCTTACCGCTCTCACACTCGCCCACCTCTGGGCGATGAAAGCGCCGACAGCCACGCAGCCTGTCCGTGCGTTCACCTTTATATTTGCCGGGATGGGCGGCGTTCTCGCTGCCGGCGCAGCGGGAATTGCCGTCGGACGCATCGAATCCGACGTCTTCGCAATGACGGTTCCTACGATCGCTGCGGTTGCTGTGGCACTCTCCCTCGAAGCGATCGCTACTCGTGGGGCAATCGCGTGGCGGCGCCTCAGCACTACCTCAGCCTTGGCCGCGACCGGCGTGGTGATGATAGTAATCATCGCGCCAGTATTCTTTGTGGCCGCAATGACGGTATTGCGCGCACTCACTGGCTTCTCCCCCGGCTTACTGGTGCAATTCGCCGACGCACTTCAGGCACGGCCCGAACTCGAACGATGGAGCGTCGTCACGCTTGCCGTCGTCGGCGTAATGGCCACTCTGGCATGGGCCTCCACCGGCGTGATCCGCAAGCGTGCGCCACTTCTGATGTGGTTCGCAGCGGGCATACTTGTGGCTGCAGCTGCACTGCCGACCGAGTTCTGGCTCAACATGACCGGCTGGTTGGTACTTGCGACCGCCGCCATGACACTCATTTCCGTGCCGCGACTGCGCGCACGAATGGGCGTCGCTCATTCGCCCCTGGTCGGCATCACTCTCGCTGGCGGCGCCCTCGGGTACCTCGTCAGTTGGGCCAGCACCTCGACCTGGTGGATTGGATCTCTTGTCGGCATTGCCCTTCTGTTGGCTGCCAGACGCCTCACGCATTCCAACGGCGTCAAGGCACTCCTGATCGGCATCGCCACGGCCTTGACGTTGATTGTGGTCGGCGCAGCCCCGCATCACCTTCTTCTCGAGCAGGCTATCCCCAGCGACATTGACCTCCTTAACGGGATTCGTTTCGTCACTATCGCCGCGGTCGCGCTTGTTGCCTTGGCCGCAGTGCCACTTGGAAAAACCGTCACCCGCGTCGATCGCCGCGTGGTGTTGTGGATGAGCGGTGCGGTTGCCGCGCTTTCACTCACGACCCTGCAGTTCTGGATCAACGCGTTGTCGGAAGCAGACCGCGCAATGCTGTTCCTGCCGGAGTACGCGACAACTCTCTACACTGCAATTCTTCTCCTCGCCGCGATCGTATTGTGGCTGACTCTGCGCCCGGTTCGATCCCTACGTCCCGAGCGGATCGTGGCCGCACTCGCCACCGCACCCGCCCTGTACTTCGCATTTTCCGCCGCAATCAAGCTGGTGGTTCTCCCGGACCTCGCAACCGCGATTGCGCCGATCAGTTCCGCTCTACTCATCGCAGCAGCTGCACTCACCGTGACAATTGTGAAACCGCACCTCGTACCGCGGTGGGCCCTCGATACCGGCGTGGTTCTCGTGGCCGTTCCTGCACTCCTCTACACCGTGGCTTTCCGCGGAGAGTTCGCGTGGCTCGTCCTGCTCATCGCCGCAGTCACCACGCTCCTTCTCGCAGTGAGCAACGATGGGTTGTTCTCCTCAACGTCCCCGCGAAGGCACCTCGTGTGGTTGGCCATTGCCCTCGCAACCGCAGGACTGTGGTGGCGACTGGGCAGTAGCCGCGTTGATGCGCTGGAGCCGTACGTCCTCCCCTTGACCGGCATCCTCCTGGCCACCGCGCTGGGGATCGCTCGCGCAGAATTCCGGAAGTCTTCTCGCAGCCCAGGCGGGACAGAGGCGTCAGTCGCAACCAAGCGTTCTGCTGCGCCGCTCGTCGCCCTCGGCGGCCTCGTGGTCACAGTTCTCCCCCTCAGCATCAATGCGGTCAACGGCTCACTCACGCGCGCCATCGTGGTGGGGGCGAGTTCCGCAGCGCTCCTACTTGCGGGCAGCCTGCTCGCGACCGACCGTCCAGGAAAAGCCTCCGAACGCGTTGGAATCCGTTGGCAACCATGGCTCGATGTTACAGCCCTTGCCGGCGCCGTTGGCGTGATCGTTCTCGCGTTCAGTCGCGCAGGGATGACCTCCCCAAGCGAGTGGAGTCGAGACGTTTGGGTTGGCGCAGCGTTCATTGTGCTGGTCGCGGCCGGAATCGGGCAAACGAGGATCGGGCGCGCCTCCGGCAGCCGCCTTCGCTCGGTGACCAGCCACGTACTCACCATTGTTCCTATGGCTGCAGTACTTGTCGTCGAGTCGGTTTCCCTGGATACGCCCGGACTCGGCATGTACCGCGCCCTCGGACTCGTCGTCCTCTTCGCCACCATCACGGCCCTGTGCTTCACGCTGGACCGCACCCCGTTTAGCCGCACGGTCGGATGGTTCTCCACTGCATTCTGGGCGATCGCCAGCGTTGTGACACTCGTGAGGTTCACCAACGAGCTCCTTCCCTCACTCACGCCCATCATCACCGCATTCCTCGTCACTGCTGTCGCATTGACCGTGGCCCTCACCACAGCGGCAACAGTCCCGCGTTGGACCCGAGAAATGGGTGCCATCGTTGTGGGCGCTCTCACGACTCTGCTCATCATCAGTCAGGACGCGCGATACGGCTGGATCATCCTGCTCATCGCCGCCGTCACCGTGCTTCTTCTCGCTATCGACAAAGACGGTTTGTTCTCCTCGCCCTCGCGCCGACGACACCTAGGATGGGTCGCTCTCGCTTTGGCGACGGCAGGATTGTGGTGGCGACTAACGAGCAGCAGAGTGGACGCGATCGAGCCCTACGTCTTGCCACTGGCCGCGGTGCTGTTCATTATTGCTGTCCTCGTTCAGCGCGCGTATCAAGCGAAGCCCGAAGGAAGCGAGCACCAGCCTTACCGCGCAGCGGCCCTCATTGCGTTGGGCGGCGCCACAGTCGCGCTCCTTCCGCTAGCCGTCAATGCCGCGAACGGAGAAACCACTCGTGCGGTCATCATCGCCGTCGTATCCGCAATTCTCCTGCTCGCCGGAAGCTTCGTGATCGGCAGCCGAGCAGCTCAACCATGGTGGGATGCGGCAGCACTCTCCGGGGCCCTAGGAGTAATCGTTCTTCTCGTCGGGCGTGCGACCTTCCTTCCCGTCGCCGACATCAGCCGTGATGCCTGGATTGTCGGCGGGTTCGTGTGTCTCGTCGCGGCAGCGTTCGGCCAGGCTCGCCTCAGAAAAGACACCTCTGAACGGCTGCGCTCTTTGGCAAGCCAGGCTCTCGGAATTTTCGCCATGGTCGCAGTTCTTGCCTTGTCGATACCGGCATTCCAGGAACCGCCCGCCAACCAAATCCGCATCCTCCTTGTCGTGCTGGTCTTCGCGGTCGTGCACGTTCTCGCACTCACGCTGCGTCAGCCTCCGTTTACTCTCCTCGTCGGATGGATCGCTATCGCGCTATCTGCTATCGCTGCTGCCGCGGCCCTGTGGCTGGAGGCGATTGATGCACCTGAACTGGTCACCGTGCCGATTGCTCTTTCCTTGCTTGCTGCAGGAAGCATGCATTTGCGAGACGTGGCGGCCGCACGAAGCTGGCTCTGGCTCGCCCCCGGCGTGAGCGTTCTCCTCGTGCCGTCGCTTGTGGAAACCTTTAGCGACCAATCGCTCTGGCGCATGGTCGGAGTCGGTGTTGCCGGAATCGCCGTCATCGTGATTGGAGTGGTGCGCAGACTCCAAGCGCCGTTCACCATCGGCGTTATCGTCGTGCTCATCCACGCCGTTGCGACATTCCTGCCCCAACTGCGTGCCGCATACGAGTTCATGGAGTGGTGGATGTGGCTGGGCATCGGCGGTGTGCTAATAACTGTGCTTGCGGCCCGCTATGAGCAACGAATTCGCAATTTCAAGGACGTTGCGATGAAATTCGCCTCTCTTCGATGATTTTGACCCCCAAATGGGGGACTCCTCATCCCGGTCGATGCACCCGTATCATTGACGTACCGTCTTACCCCCCGGCTTTCGGTAGCCACTCGCCGCACCCCGAAGCGCCTAGCGGCAGGCAACTGCAGGAATAATGATGTCCCCCACCCCCCAAAATTCCCTTCCGCCATTTGGCTGGTACCCGGATCCCACCGGACTTCCTATGCTCCGTTGGTGGACTGGCTCCGCCTGGACAGACCAGCTTGAAGAACCCCGACCGGAGATTCAGCCGGCCGCCGGGTATTCAAGTTGGAGCCTTGGACAGGGTGACCGACTCGCCTCATAAGGCGCGTCGGCACGTCGCCGACCTCGGTTCAGGACCGCGTCAACGCTAGCGTTGCAGCCAGGCCAGAACCGCTAATACCCGACGGTGATCGCTTCCTGAATCGTCAAGATCCAGCTTGTGAAAAATCGCTGTCACGTTCTTCTCCACCGCGCCTACGCCAATGAATAGCGCCTCTGCTATGGCTGCGTTTGTACGACCTTCTGCCATGTGAGTGAGCACTTCACGTTCGCGCGGAGTAAGCAACTCGAGAGGATCGTGTCGGCGACCAAGCATTTGAGAAACCACTTCGGGATCAAGCACCGTGCCGCCAGAGGCGATACGCATAATCGCGTCCTGCAGCTCGGCAAGTGAGGCAACCCGGTCCTTCAGCAGGTAGCCAACTCCCCCACTTCCTTCGGAGAGCAGCTCGCGAGCGTACGCGACCTCAACATATTGGGAGAGCAACAAAATGCCCACGCCAGGCAATAGCTTCCTGGCCTGGATAGCGGCGCGCACCCCTTCATCGCGAAACGTTGGCGGCATCCGCACGTCAAGTACCACGAGGTCAGGCGCAAGCTCGACAAGTGACCCCAGCATGGTGTCGCCGTCACCAAACGACCCCACCACTTCCACGCCGGCTTCTACGAGTACCCGAACAAGCCCTTCGCGCAGGAGCACTGAGTCATCAGCGACCACCACGCGAAGGGCTTTCATGCTCACCAGAGTAGTCAGTAGGACACCGGCAAGTGACCGACGACGACGGTGGGTCCGTCCTCCGGACTCGCCACATCCAACGTTCCGCCAAGGCCCCTCAACCGCTCGTCGAGTCCGGCCAAGCCGTGTCCTTCCGTGAGCACTGCCCCGCCTGTGCCGTTGTCGGTCACCGAGACGTCGAGCCACAGCGCATCAGAATTTGGAGCCATTCTCGTCGTCACCGCCACCTCAATTGCTGTTGCACCGGAGTGCTTCACGGCATTGGTGACGAGCTCGCTCGCTACGAAGTAGGCATTGCGTTCAATTTCTTGCGGGATACTTGCACCCTCATCGAGGCTGTTGGTGACGGTCACCGAGACGCTACTGCGCGAAGCAAGCGACTCAAGTGCGGCCACCAGGCCGCGGTCGAGAAGGATGGGCGGCGCGAACCCGCGTGACAGTGCCCGCAATTCATCGAGCGTTTCCTGAGTACGTATTCTGGCTTCCTCGAGGAGCGCCCTCGTAGCTTCAGGGTCGGCATCGAGTTGGCGTTCTGCGGCGGCAAGATCCATCTGCAGACGAACCAGTCGCTGCTGCGGGCCATCGTGAATATCCCGTTCGAGTCGACGAAGTGACTGGCCTTCTGCTGAGGCCGCGGCACCGCGTGAGGCGCTTGCCGCGCGCAACTGAAGCTTCAAAGCATCCGAAGGGAATGCACTGAGCATTCCGCGCGCGATGGCGTGGTGCAGGACGACGAGCCCGCGGGTGAGGTAGGGCAGGGCCGCGATCATCGCAAGCCCGAGGACCGCGAACAGGATGTTGTCGGCCAAACGGTAGTCAGTGTCGGGCGGAAGGTACCAAAATTCCTCACCTAGCCATTGTGAAAGGTAGCCAGGGTAGCGCTCGCCCCGGGGAATGAAGCGGTCCCAGAACCATTGCGAGATTCCGCCGAGCCCCACGGATAGCCAGACAATCGTCAGTGTCCAGGTGATGATCGAGACAACGTAGTTCACAACGATGGTGTGCAGCAGGTACAGCCAATAGTGCCCATTGCTGAATATGCTGCGAAGCCAACCCCAGAATCCTGGTTCGGTACCCCACTGCGGTCGGTGAACAATGGGTCGGCCAGCCCACTCGAGTCGAACCAGCTCCAGCGTGCCGAAGCCTCGTGCTACATAGAGTGCGCCGACAAAGAGGAACACGCCGATGAAGAAGGTCACAATGGTGCCGGCGCCGCCCGAGATCAGCGCGATCCCCAGCGAGAATCCAATTGTGGCGATCGGTAGCGTGAGAATCAAGAAGCCAAGTTCGCGCGGAACTCCCCGCCACAATCGCAAATAAACGTTGGTTTTTGCGGCCTCCGGAGTTGCCGTCGAAGTGGTGCTGTCGATGGTTTCAGTAGTCATGAGTTGAGTCTCGCTAATCCCGCAATTGTTCAACATCCGGCCGACGCCCGAATCGTGGGTGGGGTTATCCCCCGAGCGTGGAGTGGGTCGGGCGCCCAGAGAGAACGGTCAACGCCACCGGCATCGTGCGCAGTTCCTCTCCGGATGCCGTGAACGGATCCCGCTCAACCGCAATGAGGTCGGCAACCTCACCGGGCGCCACAGTACCGTGCGCCGACGCCACGATCGCTTCACCCACCGTGATCGCCTGCTCCGGATGCCACGGCTCGCGCCCCTCGCGCGACCGACTCACGGCAGCGCTCATGGCCACCCACGGGTCCAGAGGCGACACGGGCGCATCCGACCCCAGTAGCAACTCGACACCAGTGTCGAGCAGGCGTCGCAAAGCGAACGAACGGTTGGTTCGCCCAGCCCAATAGCGTTCCGCGATATCGCGATCGTCCATGGCGTGATCCGGCTGAACGCTTGCGGCCACCCCGAGCGCGGCAAACCGTGGGAAGTCTTCTTCTCGAATGAGTTGGGCATGCTCGATGCGCCCATGTCCGCCGACGGATTCGAACGCATCAAGTGCAAGCCGGTTCGCTTCATCACCGATCGCGTGCACGGCCGGCTCGATTCCTGCAGACACCGCCGTTCGCAAGAGCGGAATGAGTTGTTCGGTCGGCACGGCGAGAAGTCCCCGTCCCTCAGTTCCTGGGTAGTTCTCTTGGCAGTACGCCGTACGAGTGTTGAGGGAACCGTCGGTGAGGATCTTGAATTGGCCCACCGTGAGCAAACCGTTCGTGCCCTCGATCTCGTCGCCCGAGCGGTGTCCTGCCGCAACGGCGGCATCGAGGTGCTCGGTGTAAATGCCCGCTTGAACGCGAACACTGGTGATCCCGGCAGCGAACCGTCGCGGCCAGCTGGCGAGGTTGTCGGTCATTTCGTAGTCGACCACTCCTACGACGCCACGAGAAGCAGCAGTCGCTGCTGCTTCTCGCACCCACTCGTCGAGGGTTGAGTCTGGAACGGTGCCCAACTGACCGGTCACCTCGAAGCAATCGTCCTCGCGCAGAATCCCGGTGGGATGCCCGACACGGCCATACAACGCGAGCGCTGGCGTGTTGAGCCAGCAGGTGTGCAGGTCTCCGCTGATGAGCACGGCTGGCACGCCCGGCACGGCAGCATCCAGAAGCGCAATCGTGGGCTCGTCTGGCCACAGGCCGTCCCGGAAGCCGTGTCCAATGATCGGTTGGTCTGCCCCGAGTCGCACGCGCGACATGTTCTCGGACATAGTGTGTGCTGCTTCGGCAGCGGAGGCCGCGGCCGAGAGGTCGACACGTCGAACGGCGAGCGCCTGCTGGTCGGCGTGTATGTGGTGATCCCAGAGGCCCGGCACGAGCCACCGGCCTTCGAGATCGACCTGCTCGATAGCTGTCGAGCTCGCCACCGTAGTCGAGCGCGAGGTTGTTCCTGCTGGCACAACGCTGAGGATGCGGCCTTCTGCCATGACGACATCGACAATGGCTTCACCCAGGCGCGCGTTTACGAGCGCAAGTTCTGTCACGAGGCGTCGCCGTTCACTCGGCGCATGTCATTGGCAAGCTTCGGATGTGCATAGTTTTCACCGTGGTCGAGTTCGTCAATCACAGACTCCCTGACCTCCTCGGTCTTGTTTTGGCTGAGCTTCAGCCTGGCCTCGAACCGCGTCACCACAATGCGAAAGCCCACTGTTCCATCAAAGATGCTGCGCGCGTACTCTTCATTGTCTTTGAGAAGTTTCGGATGCGGCATCCGCCCTTCAAAATGCTCGACCAGTTCGTCAAGGACGCGCCAGTTTTCGTCGTCGCTCAAGATCTCTGGAACCCCATAGAGGTGCGCGCTGGAATGGTTCCACGTAGGCACTGCCGGAACGTCGCCGTACCAGCCTGGTGAGATGTAGCCGTGTTCGCCTTGCACGACAACGAGCACTTCGGCGTTTCCCAACTCGAGAGATCGGTCATCAGGTTTGCCAACGTGGCTCACGATGCTGATGTCCTCTCGGCCCTCTTCCAACATGACCGGATAGTGGGTCGCAACAAGGCCTTTGGCGGTGTTCGCGACGATCGTGGCCCACGGGTTTTCCCGAATGAGCTTCTTCACTTCGTCGGGGTCGTTCACCACAAAATGAGGCGTGTATCTCATGAGTGCAAGCCTACGAGCAATGCGCCCGGAGCTTGGCTACTTCTGCTTCTCGTGCAGTCGCATCCCTACTTCTGACACTGCGGGCACCAATACAATTTCCGGGCAGCCGCCATCTCGAGCACGATATTCGTTCCACACGTGCGGCACGGCAATCCTGCGCGCCAGTACACCCAGTGACGATCTTCGAGACTCGCCATCGCCTTCGCCTGGTCTTCCTCCGAAAGGTCGTCCATGGTGAGCATGATGCCGGTTTGCACACCGACATGCAGCAAGTGCGACCAGTCTTTCCAGAGGGCACGCACGACATCCTCCGAAAGATTTTTGCCTGGCGTGTGCGGGTTGAGCCGCGCCCGGTACAAGATTTCCGCACGATAGACGTTCCCGATTCCGCACACCACACTTTGGTCCATGAGCAGCAAGCCGATTCGAGTCGGTTTACGGAGGATGACTTCGGTGAATCGATCCTCGGCTGCCGTGCCGTCGTCCACGAGCGGATCGGGGCCGAGTTTGGCGATGACTGCTGCCACTTCCTCCGGCTCCAGTACCTCACACGCGGTGGGCCCCCGCAGATCGGCGACCGCCGTCTCGCTGAGAAGTCGCACACGTACTTGACCGACGGGCTCCGGTGGAAACTCCGCCAGAACTTGTTCGGTTTCGCGCTCCGCCATTCGCAGTCGAGTGCGTCGTGGCGCCCCAATCGAGTGGAGGGAGTCTTCATGGTCGGCAAGATTGACTCCGTGCATTCCGGTCTGCCCCATCTTCCCGGCCGCGGATGCTGTAGTCGCGTCCGCAGTGATCTCACCTGCGAAGTCCCAGGCACCGTAAATGCCAAGGTGCACTCGAAGCCACAGCCGCGGAGCGTCTTCTTCCGCCGCGAACTCCAGAAACAGCTGTTTGCCGACTGCTTGGGCATCCGTCATGAGAAGACCGTCCAGGAGTGCCGCGCCTTGTGCAAATCGCCCCTGCGGGGAACTCACCGAGATTCGGTGTCCGACGAAGTTGAGTGTGAACTGCCGCGCAATGCGGTGAACGGAATGACCTTCTGGCACCTCAGTCGACCTGCTTGCCGGTGATCGCTCCCGTGTTTTCGTACTCGGCCAATTGTGCAATTCGCCTGGCGTGACGTTCTTCACCGGAAAACGGGGTACCAATGAAGGTGTCGATGAACAGGATCGCCTCGTCAACCGTGTGTTGGCGAGCACCAATCGAAATCACGTTCGCGTCGTTGTGCTCGCGTGCGAGTTGCGCGGTCGGCACACTCCACACGAGCGCCGCGCGAGCCCCGGAAACCTTGTTCGCCGCCATCTGCTCACCATTGCCGGAACCACCAAACACGATGCCAAGTGCTTCAACCCCGGCCCGCTGATCGGCGACAACGCCCACCGCAGCGTTGATGCAAAATGACGGGTAGTCATCCAGCGCGTCATACTCTTTCGGGCCGTGATCAATCACGTCGTGACCAGCCGCGCTGAGGTGTTCCTGCAGTTGGATGCTGAAATCAAGTCCCGCGTGGTCGGTGGCGATGTGGATGCGCATGGCCTCAGTCTACGAAGTCACAGTGTCGCTTTGTTGGGGGGCCGGTCAGTCGAACTGCGGCTCGCGAGTGCGCGTCCTCTTGATTTCGAAGAAGCCGTCGTAGCTCGCGGCGGCAACCACCCCATCCCACAGCGTGAGCGCCTGTTCACCCTTCGGGGCTGGGGAAACCACTGGGCCAAAGAACGCAATCCCGTTGACCGCGATGACCGGGGTGCCCACGTCTTGACCCACCCGGTTGATGCCGTCAAAGTGACTCGCCCGCATTTGCTCGTCGTATTCGTCGCTGTCGGCATAGCGTGCGTACTCTGCGGGCAGCCCCACCTCGGCGAGCGCGGCCGGGATGACTTCATCCGGCTCCAGTGAACCACCCGGGTGGATACGAGTTCCGAGTGCGTCATACAGCGGCTTCACCGCGTCTTGGCCCTCAAGTTCGCGAACGGCAGCAACAAGGCGGGTGTAGCGCAGCGCCCGCAGCAGGAATGCCGCGCGGCCCTCGGAGACGTCATCGTTCTCATTCAAGACAGAAAGGCTCATGACGTGCCAGGTGATATCAAGGTTGCGGTGTGGGGCAACTTCGTCAACCCAGCGGCTCGTCATCCACGCCCACGGGCAGGATGGGTCGAACCAGAATTCAACGGAAGTGGGCGCGGAAGTAGAAGGAGTTTGTGCAGGCATAGCTTCACGATACGTGGGGTTCGCCAAGATTGCTGTGGGACCGGAGAGTCACTATTAGGCTGGGAACGTGACGCTGGGCACACTCACCCAGCACCCATTCTTTGATCCTCATGAAGGAGTCCTTGTGCCCGGCGACAACCTCACCCGACTCGAAGCCCAGGAGCGCAAGGCGCTTGTTGATGTTGACAGCTACGACGTCACTCTTGACCTCACTACCGGTGCTGAGGTCTTCCGCAGCACGACTGTTGTGCGGTTCGCGGCGAAAGCCGGATCGTCGACGTTCATCGATGCGTTCACGCGAACCGTGCACTCGATCGAGCTGAACGGGGTCGCCGTCGACACCTCTGCCGCTGACGGCGTGCGCATCCAGTTGGATAATCTTGCCGCCGACAACGAACTCACGATCGTGGCCGATGCTGAGTACACCAACTCCGGCGAAGGCCTGCACCGTTTTGTCGACCCGGTGGACGGCGAGGTGTACCTCTACTCACAGTTCGAGGTGCCGGACTCTCGCCGAGTTTTTGCTGTGTTCGAGCAGCCCGACCTGAAGGCAACATTCCGGTTTACGGTTACCGCACCTTCTTCGTGGGAGGTGGTGAGCAACCAGCCCATCGAAACGCACAGCCCAGATGGCGACACCGCGACGTGGGTTTTCACGCCGACGCCGCGCATTTCTTCGTACATCACTGCCATCGTGGCGGGCCCCTATGCCAAGGTCACAAGCGAACTCACGAGCAGCGACGGCCGTACCATCCCGCTCGCTATTTACTCGCGCAAATCTCTCAGTCAGCACCTCGACGCCGACTACATCTTCGACATCACCCGCAAGGGTTTCGCGTACTACGAAGAGAAGTTTGACTACGCCTACCCGTTCGAAAAGTACGACCAGCTGTTCGTGCCCGAGTTCAATGCGGGGGCGATGGAAAACGCTGGCGCTGTCACATTCACCGAGACCTACGTCTTCCGCTCTAAAGTCACCGACGCAATCAAGGAACGCCGCGTCGTCACGATCCTGCACGAACTAGCTCACATGTGGTTCGGCGACCTCGTCACCATGAAGTGGTGGAATGACCTGTGGCTGAACGAATCGTTTGCCGAATGGGCGTCCACAATTTCTACTGCCAACGCCACCGAGTGGACTGAAGCGTGGACCACGTTCCAGGCGATGGAGAAGAGCTGGGCCTATCGCCAGGACCAACTGCCCTCGACCCACCCCGTCGTTGCCACCATCAACGACCTCGAAGATGTGCAGGTCAACTTTGACGGCATCACGTACGCAAAGGGCGGCTCGGTCCTCAAGCAGCTCGTCGCGTGGGTCGGAGAAGACGAGTTCTTCGCCGGAGTCTCCGCCTACTTCAAGAAGCACGCATGGGGAAACACGGAGCTCAAGGACCTCCTTGCTGAGCTTGAAACCACGAGTGGCCGCAAGCTCACCGAGTGGTCAAAGCTGTGGCTCGAGACCGCGGGCGTGAACACGCTGCGCCCGTCGTTCGAGACGGATGCCAGCGGCAATTTCACTAGCTTCGCCGTGCTGCAGAGCGCGGTTGCTGACTACCCCACGATCCGTCCACACCGCCTCGCCATTGGCTTCTACAACCTCGACGGCGGCAAGCTCGTGCGCACCCACCGCCACGAATTGGACGTGGATGGCGAGCGCACCGACGTGGCGGAACTTGTCGGTATGGCCAAGCCAGATCTCGTGCTCATCAATGACGACGACCTCGCTTACGCGAAAATTCGGCTCGACGCCGACTCGGTCGCGGTGGCCATCGAACACTTGAGCAAGATTGAAAACCCGCTCGCTCGGGCGCTCGTCTGGGGCTCAGTGTGGGATTCCACCCGCGATGCCGAAACACCGGCAAGCGACTACGTGCGCCTCGTTCTCGGCAACATTGCCACAGAAACCGAGAGCACCACGATCCGCACGACACTCAGCCAGTTGCTGCTGGCCGCGCGCCAGTACGTTGCACCAGCGGTTCGTGCGGCAACGATCGAGCACGTGGGCACCGAGCTGTGGTCTCTCGCACAATCCTCGACCGCCGGCTCAGACGCGCAGTTCCAGTTCGTGAAGTTCTTTGCCAACATTGCCTCCACCGAGGAACACGTGACGGCCCTCCGCGGACTGCTCGAGGGCACCATCGTTCTCGATGGACTTAAAATTGACACCGACCTTGGGTGGGAGTTGCTTGAAGGTCTTGTGCTCAATGGCGCCGCGGGCGTTACCGAAATCGAGGCGGCACTCGCCAAGGACAACACGGCAAACGGTGCACAGGCTGCGGCCAGAGCGCGCGCCACTCTGGCCACTTCCGAGTCGAAGCTCGCCGCGTTCTCCTCGCTCGTCGATTCGGATGAACTTCCAAACGCCATCGTTCGCAACACGGCCATCGGCTACCAGCACGTCAACGACGCCGACTCCTTGAACGCCGTTGTTGACAAGTATTTTGCTGCCCTCGGTGCGCTGTGGACCAGTCGCAGCTACCACATCGCCGAAACGCTTGTCGTGGGGCTCTACCCCGCACCGCTGGCGTCACAGGGCTTGGTTGATGCGACTACCGCGTGGTTGGCGGCGAATCCGGATGTCCCGGCCTTGCGCCGCCTCATCATTGAGAATCTCGCGGGTGTTGAACGCGCCCTCGCAGCGCAAGCGAAGGATGCCAGCTAGCCAAATCGCCTCACCACACAGGAAGATTCCCTCCGAAAATAACGGGAGGAACACTCAGGCCAGCGCAATAGACTGACCTCGCGATGATTGATCTGGACTTGACAAGTTTTTGGGCTGCGATCGGTAGCTTCTTTACCGAGTCGCGCGTGCCCCTCACTGTCATTCTCATCGTCGTTGGTGCTGTGGTGGTGCGCTGGCTGCTTCTGGTGATCCTTCGCCGCTCCATTGAGCGAGTGGTGTCTGGCGTCAAGAAAACACACAATGTGGAACAAACGCAGGAGCTTGCCTCTGCGCCGCTTCGCGCTGCGCGCATTGTGCAGCGCACTCGCACCCTCGGCACCGTCATCAACAGTTCACTCACCGTCGTTGTCTTGAGTGCCGCCTTCGTGCTCATCCTGGATGTGCTCGGTGTGCCCGTACTCGGAATTTTGGGTGCAGCGGGCGTCGTGGCTGCCGGGCTCGCCTTCGGTGCACAAAACTTGGTGAGGGACGTCCTGAACGGAATGTTCATGGTGTTTGAAGATCAGTTCGGCATCGGAGACGTTGTCGACCTGGGTGTCGCCACCGGAACCGTCGAGTCTGTGGGAGTGCGGATCACCAGCATCCGGGATATCAACGGAACACTGTGGCACGTGCGCAATGGTGAGATTCTGCGCGTCGGCAACAAGTCACAGGGATGGGCGCGAGTCATCATCGACTTGCCCGTGCCGTACACGGTCGGTCTCGACGAAGTGAAAGACGTCGTGTTGACGACGGCAAAGCAGCTCACCACGGACCCGGCCTGGCGTCGAAAGATTCTTGAGAACCCAGAAATTTGGGGTGTTGAATCGGTCACCGCCGAGGCCATCGTTCTGCGGCTCGTGATCAAGACTCGTTCCGCCGATCAGTGGGATGTTGCCCGAGAATTGCGGATGCGCGTCAAACTCGCTCTCGACAAGTTCGGCGTGAGCGTACCCTCCTTGAACCGAATGATTCTGGATCCGCAACGCACGATTAACGCCACTCCACTACACGACGAGAATGACCCCGATTCGACCACGAAAGCAGACACGAAGTGAGCGACGAATCCGCCGAGCCTGTTGGGCCGAGCCCCGTCACACTTCGGGTTGGCGAACACGGACCGGCCGCCGAGGGCACGTTCTTTCACCAAATCGGCGGTGAAGAAACGTTTAACCGATTAGTACGACGGTTTTACGAGGGGGTTCGCGAAGACCCGGTGATGTGGCCGATGTACCCCCAGGATGACTTTGAGGGCGCAATCCATCGTCTCAGTTCGTTTCTCCAGCAGTATTGGGGCGGGCCGGCAACCTACAGCCAGGAGCGCGGCCACCCCCGGCTGCGAATGCGGCATGCCGCGTTCAAAGTGAACCCGGAAGCGCGGGACCACTGGCTCGGTCACATGCGCACGGCCCTCGACTCGCTGGAACTCCCGCCGCTTCATGACGCCACGTTTTGGGACTACCTGGAACGGGCAGCGCGCTCACTCGTCAACACGTTCGACGAGTAGGAAGCACCCCGCGTGAGTAGACCTCTTTGGTTGCCCGGTGTCGCCAGCGCCGCAGGCGCGGCACTCCTTGCCTGGGGTATTCACACTCTCGTTCCAGCCATTCCGCTCCTCACTGCGGCCGTTGCGTTGGGCATCATCGTCGCGCAAATCCCAACCGCCCGTCAGTCAATTGCTGGCGTGCGGGCACCGGGCCTGTCTGTGGCCTCGAAAAAGTTCATGCGGCTCGGGATTGTTTTGCTCGGGCTCAAGCTGAGCCTGATCGATATCGCACACCTTGGCTGGCTCACGATCCTTCTCGTCGTGGCGATCGTGCTTCTCACGTTTGTGGTCACGTTCTGGCTCGGAAAACTTGCGAAGCTTCCCCAGCACGAGCCTCTGCTCATTGCGACTGGCTTTTCGATTTGCGGTGCTTCTGCCATCGGAGCGATGAGCGGTGTCGTGAGAGCGAAGGATGAGGAAAGCGCCACCCCGATTGCGCTTGTCACCCTGTGCGGCACCCTCGCCATTGGCGTGCTGCCTCTTTTTTGGCATCCGCTGGGCCTGAGCGCTGAACAGTTCGGCCATTGGGTCGGCGCGAGCGTGCACGATGTGGGGCAAGTGGTTGCGACGGCTCAACTCGCGGGAACAAGCGCACTCGCCATTGCTGTCGTGATCAAGCTCACGCGCGTGCTCATGTTGGCGCCCATGGTCTCGCTTGCCGCGGTCGCGGTGCGCCGCCACGACAACCGTGTGGCCTCGCAAGGAACCACGGATGCCGCACCAACTAAACGGCCCCCGCTCATTCCGCTCTTCGTCGCCGGCTTCCTGCTCGCCGTCGCACTCCGTTCCTTCGTCCCGCTGCCGGAGTTCGTGTTGTCGATCGCGGATGTCCTGCAAACGGCGCTGCTCGCCATGGCCTTGTTCGGCCTCGGCACCGGAGTGCGTGTTCGCGAACTCGTGAGCACAGGCTGGAAGTCGCTGCTTGTCGGTCTCACCTCGTGGGTTTTCATCGCCGTGCTCGCGTACGGCGCGGTTCAGATCAGCTAGGTCACTGCGGGTGATCGCCCCTGCTCACCTCTATTCTGAGTGCGTGAGCAGTTATCCGACGCGAAAACAGCGAGCCGCACGAAAGCGGCAACGCCGGATGAGTCAGGTCACGCATGACCTTAGCGACGAGCACTGGTTCGCGCTCATGACCGCGTGGGAGGGGTGCGCCTACTGCGGTGACCGCGAAGCTGCCCTGCAAAAAGACTGTGTACAACCGATCTCGCGCGGCGGCCGCTACACGATCCTGAATGTCGTACCGGCCTGCCGCTCGTGCAATGCGAGCAAGTCCAACCTCGAAGTCACCTCGTGGATGCGACGGCGACGGCTCGACGAACGCGCGTTCCTCTTGCGGCACGTCACCATTCAACGTGAACTCTCCGCGAAGTTCGCTGACGACGCGGGAGACGACCTTCTCTAGCGTGCCGAAGTCATCACCTGGTGCACGAGAGGCACACCTGGACGATAGGCAAAATGCACGTAACTTGGCGCATCAACAATGACGAGGTCGGCGCGCTGGCCAATGGCCAGGCCCCCGATGTCACTGCGCCGCAGTGCCGCTGCTCCCCCGGCCGTTGCCGCCCACAGCGCCTCCGCCGGGCTGAAGTTCATATCCCGCACGGCGACCGCCATGCAGAACGGCATTGACGATGTGAAACTCGAGCCAGGGTTGCAATCGCACGCAAGAGCAACCGTTGCGCCTGCGTCAATCAGGCGGCGAGCATCCGGATACGGTTGGCGAGTCGAGAATTCCACCCCCGGCAACAGTGTTGCGACAGTGTCAGAGCCAGCCAAAGCGTCGACATCCGCATCGGCCAAAAAGGTGCAGTGGTCAACACTCGCCGCACCCAACTCCACGGCAAGTTGCACTGCCCCGGAGGGCGCCAGCTGAGCACCATGCATTCTCGCGCCAAGGCCTCGCGACATTCCCGCACCAAGAATCGCACGGGCCTGATCGACGTCAAAGGCACCGTCGTCACAGAACACGTCAATCCATTTGGCGTGCGGTGCACAGGCGTCCAACATTTCTCCGGTGACCAGGGCGACATAGCCAGCAGGGTCGTTCGCAAACTCAGCCGGGACAACATGTGCTCCCAGAAAAGTGGTCTCACTCGTCAATGACTTTGCAATCGCGAGGGATCTCGCCTCGTCCACAGTGGAAAGCCCATACCCACTCTTGATCTCCACGGTCGTCGTACCCTGAGCGTGCATTTCCGCGACGAGACGGGCAGCGTTTGTCGTGAGCTCCGCGTCCGTCGCCGCGCGAGTCGCCGCCACCGTCGTGCGTATGCCTCCTGCGGCATACTGTTGCCCGGTCATGCGATGTTCAAACTCGGTGGCCCGATCCCCGGCGAACACAAGGTGGCTGTGACTGTCGACGAACCCGGGAATCACGCACCGGCCCTCGGCATCGACTCGGTCGTCGGTAGTTGGCGCTGAACCTGCTTCACCGAGCCACACGACCCGGCCCAAATCGATCACCAGTGCCGCATCTTGTCGCTCCGGTCGGTCGTTCTCGTGAGTGACGAGAAGACCGATGTTATCGATCAGAGTGCTCATGAACCGGACCTCCGCTCCCGTTCCCGCAAGCCCGCCGCTGCCTCCAACACGCAGAGGGCAACAAGGCGAATGGTGCGGGCGTCGTCAGTATCTGCTGTCGCATCCACCTCAACGAGGTCGATCGACTCCACGAGCCTGTGCCGCCCGGCAACCCGTGCCGCTACCCGCAGTTCGTGTGCCGAGATACCGCCCGGGACGGATGCCGGGCACCCTGGCGCCACGGAACGGTCGCACACATCGACGTCAAGATCGACGTGGATGGGCCCTCCCGCCGACCCCGCCAATTCCAGTGCCTCGGCCATGATGTCGGCCATGGGCCGCTTCAGCAGCTCATCCCGGAGAATCACGGTGATGCCATGATCCCGCGCACGCGCGGCGTATTCGGCAGAGTTCGCAAAATCGGAGATTCCAATCTGCACGATCCGCTTGCCGTCAAGGCCCGCCTCGATAAGTCGCCGAACTGGTGAGCCGTTGGAGACACCATCGCGCAGGTCATAGTGTGCATCAACTGTGACGAGACCGGCCGTGGCTACTCGGTCGCCCCAGCGCCCGAGCGCCACCGGAACTGTCGCCGCGTTGTCTCCTCCTAAGGCGACAAGCAGTTCGGCGTCCACTGCCGCGATCTCAGCGAGGGCGCGGTGTTCGTCCTCATCCGGGTTCGCGATGTTGCCACAGTCGGAAAAGGAGAGCGGGCGGCCGCCTTCCAAAGCGTGCTCGGCATGGGAGAACTCGCTGTAGCGCGGAATCATGGCTCGCACGGCATCCGGGGTCTCGCCGGCATTCGTGGGCGAGATCGATGTGCGCCAGGTGGGCACGCCAATCAGGGCGAAGTCGGAATGACCTTTCGGGGCCGGCCAGTTCCCGGCACGGGGCCACAGCGGGTCAACAGGAAGGCTCATGACTGGTGGGACTCCCGCATCGGTACCCGCACGTGAAGCTTTTCTGCCGTCTTAATCGCACCGTCATATCCCGCATCCGCATGCCGGATCACACCCATGCCGGGGTCGTTGCTGAGCACACGCGCGAGCTTGTGCGCTGCAAGATCGGTGCCGTCGGCGACGGTGACCTGCCCCGCGTGGATGGAGCGGCCGATGCCGACGCCACCACCGTGATGGATGGAGACCCACGTCGCACCCGATGAGGTGTTGACGAGCGCATTCAGTAGCGGCCAGTCGGCAATCGCATCCGAGCCATCTTTCATGGATTCGGTTTCGCGGTACGGCGAGGCAACGGATCCAGAATCAAGGTGGTCGCGCCCGATCACGATCGGTGCCGAGATCTCGCCCGAGGCGACCATCTCGTTGAACTTCAGCCCGGCTTTGTCCCGTTCGCCGTAGCCGAGCCAGCAAATGCGGGCGGGCAGGCCTTGGAAGTGCACACGCTCTCCCGCCATTTTTATCCACTTGGCGAGCGACTTGTTCTCCGGGAACAGCTCCAAGATCGCCTTGTCGGTTGCCGCAATGTCGGCCGGGTCACCGCTCAACGCTGCCCAGCGGAACGGCCCCTTGCCCTGCTCGAACAGCGGACGGATGTAGGCGGGGACGAAGCCCGGAAACGCGAACGCGTTCTCGAATCCGGCCGTCTTCGCCTCGGTGCGGATGTTGTTTCCGTAGTCGAACACCTCGGAGCCGGCATCCTGGAAACCGACCATCGCCTCCACTTGCTTGCGCATGGAATTGCGGGACTTGGTCGCGAATCCTTCCGGGTCGGACTCTCGCGCGCTGTGCCACTCCTCGAACGTGAATTCAAGAGGAAGGTAGGCCAACGGGTCGTGGGCGCTCGTCTGGTCGGTGACAATGTCAATCTCGGCACCCATGGCCAGCATTGTCGGGAACACCTCGGCCGCGTTGCCGAGCAGGCCGATGCTGAGCGGCTCTTTCTTGTCGCGCGCGGCGTAGGCGAGCTCGAGAGCGTGCTCGATCGAGGTGGCCTCCACGTCGAGGTAGCGGTGCTCGATCCGTCGATCGATGCGGCTCTGGTCAACGTCTACACAGATCGCGACGCCGTCGTTCATCGTGACGGACAGCGGCTGTGCGCCACCCATCCCGCCAAGACCACCCGTGAGGGTGATGGTGCCGGCGAGTGTTCCGCCGAACGACTTCTCCGCGACGGCAGAAAATGTCTCGTAGGTACCCTGCAGGATTCCCTGCGTGCCAATGTAAATCCACGAACCGGCGGTCATCTGGCCATACATCGTGAGCCCGAGCGCTTCGAGCCGGCGGAACTCATCCCAGTTCGCCCAGTCGCCGACCAGGTTGGAGTTCGCAATGAGTACGCGCGGCGCCCACTCGTTCGTGCGCATCACCCCTACCGGCTTGCCCGATTGCACAAGCATGGTCTCATCGTTCTTCAAGGTCTTGAGCGTCGCCACCATCGCGTCAAACGCTTCCCAGCTGCGGGCGGCTTTGCCGGTGCCGCCATAGACGACGAGGTCATCCGGGTGCTCGGCGACCTCGGGGTCGAGATTGTTTTGCAGCATGCGCAGCACTGCTTCCTGCTGCCAGCCGAGCGTGTGCAATTCGGTGCCCCGGTAGGCCTTCACGGGGCGGGCTCCTGCGCTCATACGAGTTCTCCTCCTGCTGTCGAGACAACGGATGCCGCGGCCGCAAGCAGCGAACCGTCAAGCACCATGTCGTGGGCGGCCGCGATTTCCGGGGCCAAGTAACGATCAGTTGTGGGGCCCTCAACCCGAGTACGAAGCTGTGCTCGCACCGCGGCGCCGACAGGGCCGGGTTGGAGCGAACTCGCGTCCGGGTGTGCAGCGGAGGGACCGGCAGCGCGCATATCCATCGCGCGCACCGAAGTGAGCAACTCGATGGCGAGCACGCGGCTGAGTCCATCGATGGCTCGGCGAAGCTTGCGGGCGGCGGCCCAGCCCATCGATACGTGGTCTTCCTGCATGGCCGAGGACGGGATCGAATCGACGCTCGCGGGGGCAGCGAGCCGCTTTAACTCGCTGACGATTCCGGCCTGCGTGTACTGGGCGATCATGTGCCCGGAATCGACGCCAGGATCGTCGGCGAGGAAGGCGTTGAGTCCGTGGTTGCGGGAGACATCCAGAAACCGGTCGGTGCGCCGCTCGCTCATGCTCGCAAGGTCGGCGACCGCGATGGCGAGGAAGTCGAGAACGTAGCCGACCGGTGCGCCGTGGAAGTTGCCGTTCGACTCGAGACGACCGTCGAGCGTGAGCACCGGATTGTCAATGGCGGAGGCCAGTTCGTAGCCAGCCACGGCCGTGGCGTGCGCGATGGTGTCCCGCACCGCACCATGCACCTGGGGTGCACAACGGAGCGAATACGCATCCTGCACCCGCGTGAATCCGGACGGGCGGGAGATCATTGGGGACCCGGCGAGCACCTGACGCATGTTCGTTGCAGATGCCGCCTGACCCGGCTGCGGCCGCAGGGCCTGAAGTTCTGCGGCAAACACGGCATCTGTGCCAGTGAGCGCTTCGACGCTGAGCGCAGCGGCGAGGTCGGCCGTCGTGATGAGAGCAGTGAGGTCGTGGATGGCCATCACGAGCATGCCGAGCATGCCATCCGTGCCGTTGATCAAGGCGAGGCCCTCCTTCTCGCGCAGCTCGATCGGGGTGATGCCCGCTGCGGCGAGCGCGGCAGAGGATGCCACGAGCGTGCCGTTCACATCCCTCGCGCTACCTTCGCCGATCAATGTGAGCGCGCAATGGGCGAGCGGGGCGAGGTCGCCAGAGCAGCCGAGGCTGCCGTATTCGAACACTTGAGGGGTGATGCCGGCGTTCAGCACGGCCGCGTACGTCTCGGCCACGACAGGGCGAACTCCGGTGCGTCCGGTGGTCAGTGTAGAGAGGCGAAGCAGCATGAGGGCACGAACCACCTCGCGTTCGACTTCGGCGCCGGACCCCGCCGCATGGCTCAGCACGAGCGAACGTTGTAGTTGCGCGCGGCGCTCGACCGGGATCTGCTTCGAGGCAAGCGCACCGAAGCCGGTCGAAACGCCATAGTGCGGGTTCGGATCGTCGGCGAGCGCCTCGATGATGGCGCGACTTTTCGCCATCTCGGCGAGTGCGTCTGGGGCGATGGTGACGTGCGCGCCGTGGCGGGCAACCGCGACAACCTCAGCGCGGGTGGGAGCGCTGATGCCCAGTTCGACGGTGCCGTGTTCGGTCGTGGTGTTCATGAGATTCATTAGAGCCTCAATCGGGTTCCCGTGGGAGGCTTTTGCGGATAATCTGTCTGGAATACCAGACAATTTGTGCCCGGTAATCACCGCATCCACCTGCCCAGCCGAAAGGACAACCACATGAGCATGGTGCCGGCCGCCCGCAACACGCTGCGCATCATCCGCTACCTGGCGGGGCACAGCGGCCCGGTGCGCGCAGCGACAATCAGCCGCGACCTCGGGTTTCCCCGCTCGAGCACGTACCACCTGCTTCGCGTCATGCAGGATGAGGGTTTTGTCGTGCACTCGCCGGAGCACCAGGGATTCACGCTCGCACCGCTCCTCGGAGAAATCGGTTCGTCCGTACTCGCATCGAAAGCGCTCGCCCGACTCGCCGGCCCGCTGCTCGACCGTCTCGTCGCGGAGACGAAGCTGCCGGTCGTGGCCCACCTCGGGGTGCTCCAGCACGCGGATGTCGTCTACGCCTCAAAGATCGCCGCAGCCCGCGCGCCCGCAGTCGTCACCAGCATCGGGGTGCGACTTCCCGCCCACCTCACCGCCACCGGACGAGCCATGCTCGCTGCGCTTTCACACGCACAATTGGCGGCCATTAATTCTGGGCCCCGCCTCGCCAGTCGCACGACGAAGGGACCGGCAACCGTCGACGAGTTGGAACTCCTGCTCGCGGAAAGCCGCGAACGAGGGTGGGCGACAGAGGACGGTGACATTGACCTCGCCTACGCCTCGGTGGCGTCCGTCGTGCTCGACCACAACGAGTATCCGGCCGCCGCGGTGGGGCTCACGTTTCGGCGCACCCTCGTGGACGACGCGCAGTGGGTACGGTTCGGCCGCGCCGTGTCCGCTGCCGCCGCAACCCTGAGCCGACGCATCCGGGGCCGCGCGTAGTGAGGTTAGCTAGGTTAGTAGGCATCTGCACAAGGGAGTTTGGATGACGTCAACAACTGCACAGTCGACGAGCGACGCCATCGTGATCGGGGCGGGCCTCGCCGGGCTTGTCGCCGCCGCGGAGCTCGTCGAGGCGGGCAAACGCGTCACCATTCTCGAGCAGGAACCGGAGGCGAGCTTCGGCGGTCAAGCATGGTGGTCCTTCGGCGGTCTGTTCCTCATCGACTCCCCTGAACAGCGCCGCATGGGCATTAAGGACTCCCTCGAGCTTGCCAAACAAGACTGGGCCGGAACCGCGGGCTTCGACCGCGAAGAGGACCTGTGGCCACGCAAGTGGGCTGAGGCCTACCTCGACTTCGCCGCGAACGAAAAGCGCGACTGGTTGCGCAGCATGGGTGTGAAGTTCTTCCCCGTGATCGGCTGGGCTGAGCGCGGCGGTTACACGGCGACGGGGCACGGCAACTCCGTTCCGCGCTTCCACATCGTGTGGGGCACTGGCCCAGGCATCCTTGAGCCGTTCATCACACGCGTGCGCGCCGGGGTGGATGCCGGGCTTGTGACCCTCAAGTTCCGCCACTGCGTCGACGAGCTCATCGTGGAGGGTGGGGCTGTCGTCGGCGCCAGAGGCCGCACCCTGAAGTCGGACGCCGCAGAGCGCGGCGAAGCAAGCAACCGCGAAACCGCTGGGGAATTTGAACAGCGCGCCTCCGCCGTGATCGTCTCCAGCGGCGGCATCGGCGGCAACCACGACCTCGTGCGCGAGCAGTGGCCACGCCGCTTCGGCGAACCGCCCAAGGAGATGCTTTCCGGTGTGCCAGCGCACGTCGACGGCCGCATGCTCGCGATCAGCGAGAAGGCCGGTGCGAACCTGATCAACGGCGATCGCATGTGGCACTACGTCGAGGGTATTAAGAACTACGCACCGGTGTGGGCGAAGCACGGCATCCGAATCCTGCCTGGCCCGTCCAGCGTGTGGCTGGATGCGACGGGCAAGCGGTTGCCTGTTCCACTGTTCCCCGGTTTCGACTCGCTCGGAACTCTGGAACACATCCTGTCGACCGGCCACGACTACAGCTGGTTCGTGCTCACTCAATCGATCATCGAAAAGGAGTTCGCGCTCAGCGGCAGCGAGCAGAATCCCGACCTCACGGGCAAGAGTGTGCGCGAATTGCTGCGGCAGCGCCTGGGCAAAGGTGCGACGGAGCCAGTCGAAGCTTTCAAGGAGAAGGGCGAGGATTTCGTGGTCGCCGACACCTTCGACGAACTGCTCGCCGGAATGCAGGCGCTCTCCCCCGACGTCGAACTCGACATCGATCAGGTGCGTCAGGAAGTGGAGGCGCGCGATCGCGAACTCACGAACAAGTTCAGTAAGGACTCCCAGATCAACGCACTGCGCCAGGCGCGAAACTACCTCGGCGACAAGCTCATCCGGGTGGCGAAACCGCACCGCATCCTTGATGCGAAGGCCGGCCCGCTCATCGCCGTGAAGCTTCACATCCTGACCCGCAAAAGCCTCGGCGGCATCGAAACGAACCTTGACTCCCAGGCAATCGGTACGGACGGTCAGCCCATTCCCGGGCTGTATGCCGCAGGCGAAGCGAGTGGATTTGGAGGTGGCGGCGTGCACGGTTACCGCAGCCTCGAGGGGACCTTCCTCGGCGGATGCCTGTTCAGCGGCAGACAGGCCGGTCGCGCTGTTGCAAAGAACGTAGAGTAGGCGCCATGACGACTACTCCAGCTGGTTGGTATCCGGATCCCGAGAATGCCACGCAGCTTCGCTGGTGGAACGGGATTCAGTGGACCGAAAATCGCTCCAGCCCTGCACCGGCGAGCCCCTACTCCCCGACGGCCGCAACGCTGAAGGCACCAGAGGGCACCAACTGGAACACGGTGTGGATTTGGCTTGTAATTTTCCTTCCGCTCGTACCGTCGCTTGGCATCTTCACGATCGACTGGAATCGGGCTCTCGACATCTCGAGCCTGACGAGCGCGGATGAAGCGATCGGCGCCCAGCTCAGCATTCTCACCGCGCCCGGCTACATCCTTGCGGTCGTTGGCGGTTGGATTTCGTTCGGAATCACCGTCTGGTTCTCTTACCTCGACTGGCGAGAACTGACGAATCGCGGCGTGCCGAAGCCGTTCCACTGGGCGTGGTCGTTGCTGTCACTCGTGTATCCGATCGGCCGCTCCGTCGTCGTGCGGCGGCGCACCGGTCACGGCATTTCGCCAATGTGGGTCACGATTGCCGTGAACGTCGCTGTCATGATCGCGACCTTCGTCTTCATTACCATCATGATGGTGATTCTGTTCTCGTCGCTCGAAAGCGCCTTTCCTGGTACCTAGGCTCCCCCGAGAAACACCGCACGTGAACACGGGCATCACTCCATCTGCTCAGACTTGAAGCGTCCAGGCTTTCCTGCGGACCAGCACGTGGCCTCGTTCGGAGCTCAGCCTCGTCCACGGTCCGGTCTCGAACACGCGAACGTGTTCCGGTGGTGAGAGGAAGCCGAGAGTGTGGCAGGCGAATGCGGCGCCAGCCGGAATGTGCTCGAAACCATCGATTGGTCTGCTCCACACTTCAGCGCGCGCACGGTGCACGAGTTGTTCCCCGGTGCCGGCGGGCACCGCATCCCGGATTTCGGCAATACCGGCATCCGCAATGGTCTCCAGTTGTTGCGCGGGAACCGGGTCGAGCGAATGCCACCCTCCGCGGGGCGGTGAAATCGCAGCCCACACCACCGTGTTCACTTCGATGGGCAAACTCGCGGTAATGGGCGCCGAGGGGTCCTCTACTTCCACGCGGAGTCTGGCGAGCCGCTCCAAAAGCGAGCGCACGGGCACGACGACGTCGAAGGAGCTTTGATCGGCCAGTGCAAAGGTGCGAAGCCCAAGCACCGTCGGAGTTTCGTCGTGAAGTCCGACCGGATAAAAGATGGCGACGTACACGGCCAGCACTCCGGAGCCTGCGATTAGGCGCACGGAACCGTCCTCTACCCTTCCGGCGCGACCGAGAAAAGTCTGGAGGTCGCTGAGGGCGAGGGAATCAACTAGGGAGAATGAGCTGCTCATCTGCCCTCTAAACTACCTACAAGTAAGGGCTTGTGTAAGCCACTAGGCAACACTTGGGGAGATTGAATGAACGAGTCAGTCGCTGGATTGCTCGCAGCACTAGATCTCACGGCCACCGGCGCCCGCACGAACGAAGACATTTTCACCGGTGAGAGCCAGTGGATGCCTACCGGACGGGTCTTCGGCGGCCAGGTGCTCGCGCAATCAGTGGTGGCCTCGGCAAGGACTGTGGAACCAGATCGCTACATCCACTCCCTGCACGGATACTTTCTTCGCCCCGGCGATATTGACTTGCCGATCACGTTTGGGGTTGACCGCATCCACGATGGCCGATCCTTTTCGACCCGGCGCACGCAGGCGTACCAAAATGGGCTGCCGATTTTGTCGATGATCGCCTCATTCCAGGATGTTGACCCTGGGCTTGACCACCAGATCGAGATGCCGGAGGGCGTCCCGGATCCTGAGTCTCTGCAGAGCGACACCGAGTTGCTTGCCGGCATTGATCATCCGGTGGCACAGCATTGGGCAAACGGTCGCGCGTTCGACATGCGGCACGTTGGCGAACCCGTCTACATCACGAAAGCCAACGAGCGCGTTGCCCACCAGGCCATCTGGATGAAAGCCTTCGACCGTCTCCCGGACGATCAGAACCTTCACCGTGCCGCCTTGGCCTACGCAAGCGATTTCTCGCTCCTGGAGCCCATCTTGCGTCGCCACGGCGTGACATGGTCCACCCCGGGGATCAAGGTCGCGAGCCTCGACCACGCGATGTGGTGGCACCGGTTTGGGCGGGTCGATGAGTGGCTCCTCTACGTGCAGGAATCGCCCAACGCGATCGGTGGCCGTGGACTCGCAACAGGACGCATCTTCAACCGAGAGGGTCTTTTGCTTGCCTCGGTTGCGCAAGAGGGAATGCTGCGCGTTCCCTCAGAGAAGGACTAGTCGGCGTTGCCAGCTCCGCGAGCAAGTTTTGCGTCGCGCTTGAACACGATGGGTGCGCCGAAATACGGCTCCCACGCTGTGCGCTCGCTTTCCAAAATTCGGCGTGGCCGATTGGTCTTCGCGTCAACGAACACCATGGTGCTTTCGGCGCGAACCATGAGCTTCCCTTGCGAAAAAACTTCGTAGGAAATATCTGCGCTTGCACCGCCCACCGCACTGATCCACAACTGCACGTCGAGGGGCTCACGGTGGTATTCCACAGCGGCCACATATTCGATGACGTGGCCGGCGATCATCGTGATGGTATCGGAGCCCGCCTTGGCCTGAATGACGGCCGTGGGGGCTGCCTCCCCCACCTCTGGCGCCCAGAGAGCACGAACGCGCGCTTCCTCAAGGATGCGCATCATGTGCACGTTGTTCACGTGGTTGTAGGCATCCAGATCGCCCCAGCGCAGCGAGATGGGGATGTGGATGCGCATCAGTCGCGAGTCAGCTTGCGGTAGGCGCTGCGGTGCGGCTTCGCGGCATCCGGGCCGAGGCGTTCAATCTTGTTCTCTTCGTAAGCGTCGAAGTTGCCCTCGAACCAGTGCCAATACGCGGGGTTCTCTTCCGTGCCCTCCCAGGCAAGGATGTGCGTAGCGGTGCGGTCGAGGAACCAGCGATCGTGAGTGATGACCACAGCACAACCGGGGAATTCCAGCAGAGCGTTCTCGAGGCTGCCGAGAGTTTCCACATCCAGGTCGTTTGTTGGTTCGTCGAGAAGGAGCAGGTTCCCGCCCTGTTTCAGGGTGAGTGCGAGGTTCAACCGGTTTCGCTCACCACCGGAAAGCACGCCAGCCTTCTTCTGCTGATCTGGCCCCTTGAACCCGAACTGGCTCACGTAGGCACGAGACGGAATCTCCGTTTTGCCCACGGTGATGTAGTCGTGGCCGTCAGAAACAACTTCCCACAGGGTTTTGTTGGGGTCGATTCCCCCGCGGCTCTGATCCACATAGGAAAGCTGCACCGTTTCACCGACTTTGAGCTCGCCGCCATCAAGTGGTTCGAGTCCGACGATCGTTTTGAACAGGGTCGTTTTTCCGACACCGTTCGGCCCGATAATGCCCACAATTCCGTTGCGAGGGAGGGTAAAACTGAGCCCATCGATGAGGATGCGCCCGTCGAACCCTTTCACGATCTTCTTCGCGTCGAGTACCTGTGCCCCGAGTCGTGGCCCCACCGGGATCACGATCTCTTCGAAATCGAGCTTTCTCGTCTTCTCCGCTTCGGTGACCATCTCTTCGTAGCGGGCGAGCCTGGCCTTCGACTTGGTCTGACGGCCCTTCGCGTTGCTGCGCACCCACTCGAGTTCGCTGGAAAGTCGCTTGGCGAGTTTTGCGTCTTTCTTGCCCTGAACCTGAAGCCGCTCTTGCTTCTTCTCCAAATAGGTGGAGTAGTTACCCTCATACGGATAAAGATGACCGCGGTCGACTTCGGCAATCCATTCGGCGACGTGGTCGAGGAAGTACCTATCGTGAGTGACGGCGATGACGGCACCCGGGTACTTCGCCAGGTGCTGTTCAAGCCACTGCACGCTTTCGGCGTCGAGGTGGTTCGTCGGTTCGTCAAGCAAGAGCAGATCTGGCTTCTGCAGAAGAAGTTTCGTGAGCGCGACACGACGCTTCTCACCTCCGGAGAGATGCGAAACTGTTTCGTCTCCAGGTGGGGTGCGCAGAGCATCCATGGCCTGTTCGAGTTGGGAATCAAGATCCCAAGCATCTGCGGCGTCGATCGCCTCTTGCAGCACACCCATTTCGGCGAGCAGAGTGTCGAAGTCAGCATCGGGCTCAGCCATCGCTGCCGAGATCTCGTTGAAGCGATCGACTTTTGCCTTGATTTCGCCAACGCCTTCTTGCACGTTTTCAAGAACAGTTTTGTTCTCGTCGAGTTCCGGCTCCTGCATGAGGATGCCGACGGAGTAGCCGGGGCTGAGCCGCGCCTCACCGTTGCTTGGGGTGTCCAACCCCGCCATGATCTTGAGGATTGTGGACTTACCGGCACCGTTCGGGCCGACCATCCCAATCTTTGCTCCGGGAAAGAACGACATGGTGACGTCGTCGAGAATGAGCTTGTCGCCGACCGCCTTGCGGGCGCGCACCATTGAGTAAATGAATTCGGCCATGCCCCCTAGTCTACGAAACCCAGCAGGCTCTCACGTGCCGTGCTCCGTCGATCAGTTGAGATCGACCGTCTTACCGATGAGACACAGCCCACCGCTGAGCACGGGGCCGACGGTGCTGTAGTAGTTGCTCGCTTCGAACTGCCCAATGAGGCAGTTCTCCCCTGCCCGAACAGCGAACTCGATGGAGTCTGATGGCCGACGAAGCTCACTCGTCTTATCTGGGGTGACCTCCAGATCTGCCTTGGCGAAACCTGCTGCCACGAGATTCTGAACGACCGCGTCGTGCGAGGGGTTGCTGTTCACCGACAACAGGCGCTGGTTTACAAAATCAAAATAGTCACGATTGGCCAGGGCGCTCCCGCCGGGAAGCAGGGTGGGGTCGGGTTCAGGCTCGGGCCCCGGATCGGCACCGGGCGAAGCAGAACCAGAATGTGTCGGTACCGGCATCGGTACCGTGTTGTCTCGTTCGGGGGCACAGGCGGCAAGACTGGCGCTCACTGCGACGACCATGGCGATCGTCAGCCAGTTCTTCACGCTACCCATCGCAAAACCCTTTCGATTGTGGTCGCGCCCACCAGTCAAGTGAGCACTGCGCAACGACCACAGTCGATTCTATGTGGGGACGCGAACGCGAACTGTAATGTCACACACGCTCGTCAAAATGGGGTTGCATCGTCGAGTTGCGTGTGTGCGTCCTGCGCTTTGCGTTCGCCCTCGGAACTTTCCGATCCTTCTGCGGGCGCTGCGGCATCACTCAACGCGCCTTTTTCTAGCGCCTCCGAGCGGATCGTCCGAGTGAATGAGGCGGTACCCCACCGGAGGTCGTGACCAAGCGCTTCAGCATCAAGGTCAATGTTCACGCCCCGCTTGTCGCCGTCTCCCCACTCGCTGATGCGAAGCCGCCCGGTCACGAGCACGCGATCACCTTTGCTAATCGACCCAACAACGTTGGAGGCGAGTTGGCGGTAGGTGGAAACGCTGTACCAGTTCGTGCCGGCATCCACCCAACTGTTCTTTGATCGGTCGAAACGACGCAGGTTAGATGCGAGCCTGAAGCTCGTGACGGAGAGTCCTTCGTTCGTGATGAGATGGCGGGGTGTCGTAGCGACGAATCCCGAAATTGTCATGGTGTCTGTCATGAGTTGAGTGTGTCGCGACTCGCGACCCCCCGAGTCGCTCACGATGCATTTCGGGGGCTATCAGGCAAGACGACTGCGGTGGAGGAGAAGTCGTAGGCTTGCCCCATGAGTTACGAAGCCGCATCCGATCGCTACGAAATTTCACCCTATGTGCGCACTGGTCGCAGCGGGCTAAAACTCCCCCGAATTTCTCTCGGACTCTGGAATAACTTTGGCACTGACCGGCCTCTTGAAGGCCAGCGCGCCATCCTGCGCCGGGCCTTCGACCGCGGAGTGACCCACTTCGATTTGGCCAACAACTATGGGCCTCCCGCGGGCTCAGCCGAGTCCAACTTCGGTCGCATTCTCGAGCAAGACTTCCGCCCCTATCGCGACGAACTCGTGATCTCCAGCAAGGCCGGGTATGACATGTGGGATGGGCCCTATGGCGAGTGGGGTTCGCGCAAGTACCTGCTTTCCTCGCTTGACCAAAGTCTTGGCCGAATGGGCTTGGACTACGTCGACATTTTCTACTCGCATCGGCCAGACCCGGACACCCCCATCGAAGAAACGATGGGGGCACTTGCCACCGCCGTGCGTCAAGGAAAGGCGCTGTACGCCGGGATTTCGAACTACAACCCCGAACAGACCCGAGCCGCCCATGCCGCACTCGCGGCAGAGGGCATTCCGCTGCTCATCCACCAGCCCCGATACAACTTGTTCGACCGCACGCCAGAAGAAGGCCTGTTTGAGACGATCGACGATTTGTCCATCGGATGCATTGTGTTTTCCCCTCTCGCGCAGGGCCTCGCGACGAACCGCTACCTTGACGGAATCCCCCAGGACTCACGCGTTGCCGAAGGCAGGTGGATGAATGAGGAGAACATTTCGGACACCTATCTCGACCGCGCAAAAGCACTAAATGAGATTGCACAGGGGCGCGGTCAGACGCTTGCTCAGCTCGCACTCTCCTGGGTGTTGAGACAACCGCAGGTGACATCGGCGCTTGTCGGCGCAAGCAGCGTTGCGCAGCTCGATGACAACCTTTCTGCCGCACACGCCCCTGCGCTGACGGAGGACGAGATTGCCGCGATCGAGCCATTCGCCGTGCACGGCACTGGTCTTCGATAGCCCGTGGGCTACGTTTACGCACTGTGCGCAGCTCTGCTCTTTGGGACAAACGGAAGCGTCACGAGAGTTGTTTTGGAGGCCGGACTTGAGCCTGCCCAACTGACTCTCTTTCGCGTGGGAGGCACTGCCGTGATCGCGGCGGCGGTTCTGCTCATCGCCAACCGCGCGGCATTCACGGTCACCCGACGACAGTTTCTCGGGCTCGCGGCCATGGGAGTCGTTGGTGTCGCGATGCTGCAATTCACCTACGCCGTGGCCATTAGCGTGCTGCCGGTCGGCATCACACTACTTATTGAGTTCACCGCGGTATTGATGGTTGCGCTCGTTGCGTTTTTCTTTTTCAAGGAGAAGGTGCGCGCGCGCCTGTGGATTGCCATCGGACTCGTTCTGGCCGGACTCGCCGTTGTTGCGCAGATCTGGGCGAGCACACTTCAACCGTTCGGTGTGCTCATGGCCTTTTCGGCAGCGATCTGTCTCGCCACCTATTTCCTGGTGGGTGAGCGGGCCGTGAGCAACTCGTCTCCGATGGCTGTTGCGTTCTGGACGATGGGCTCAGCAACAGTGTTCTGGCTTCTCTTCAGCGGCTGGTGGAACATTGACCCGGCCATCTTTGCAACTCCGGTGTCTCTCAGCGGAAATCTGGCAGCGATCGAGCTCCCGCTGATCCTCCCGCTGCTCTGGAACGTATTGCTCGGATCCTTCGCCCCGTTCTTCCTCTCGCTCGTCGCCCTTAAATACCTCACGGCGACAGCGGCAGGAGTCGTGTCCTCCGCTGAAGTGATTTTTGCGTTCGCGGTCGCGTGGCTTTGGCTTGGCGAAGGGTTGAGCCCCTTGCAAGTCGGTGGCGTTATCGTCGTTCTGGCCGGCATCATCCTCGCTCAAACGGCGCGCGCCAATAAGGTCGTGCTCGCCGACCTCGCGATCTCCTCCGAGGAAACCGACGCGATCGTGTAGCTGGCCGTGCGCCTCGCCGCCCTACCGTCGGCTAAAAGTCTTGGCTACCGCTATCGAGTCCCGCATCATCCGACTGAAAACGACGCAAGTGCACCTGGCGCGTAAAACGAATGACCGGCCGGATCAGCATTTCGATACTGCCGACTACAAACAGCCACGTTCCCACCTGAGTTAAGGATGGTGAGAGGAAGAAAAAACTCCCCACGAGAAACCAGGCGCCGATGAGTAAATCGTTGATGATGCTGATGGTCTCGTATCGCTGATGAATGACGAGCTCTTCGTGGCCCAAGCGCATGACAATGGGTCGGCCAGATTTGACGCCGCCGACTCGAGATGTACTGTCGCCCATTGCCCACGTCCTTTGGTCGGTGTTGCGCCCTGGATGCCATCTGGCGCCCATGAAGTCAAGCACAGTCGCGGGAACGAGAAGCAACTCTGAAGTTGTCGTTCACGTTCGGGAAAAGGTGCATCGGGATCACAACCGATGTCGGTAGTCCTATTTATCGTGGAATTGTCCTACTCACTCGGCCGGCCTCACGACAGGAGAAACGAATGACCACATTCACTTTCGCCGGCTCGGCTTTGCTCGAACGTCCCGGTGACCAGACACCCGGTGTCGACACGAAGGCACGAAAAGGGATCGCCCTCATCCAGTTGCATGACGACCTGTGGCGAGTCACCCGCACCGATGGTGAAGTACTCGGTTACGTCGAGGGCTTTGACGAACCACGAGGGCATCGCTTCCGTTCGAAGCGACTCTTCGCTGTACAGAAGCGCTTCTTCGTGCTCGGCGAGTTCTGGAGTTTTGATGATGCCGTGGATTGTCTCCGTTTTGGCTAGCGGTATCGCTTACTGAGTGTTCCCCGAACTCGCGAGCCGATCGCGGCCACACCGCACCATGCGCTGTACTCTGCGGATATGGAATGGTGGAACATCTTCGTAGTCTGGTTCTATTCGGATGCTGGCGCGCACGTCATCACCACGGCGGTCGTGCCAGGTGTTGCCATTCTGGTTGCCGGTATCGTTGCGGCCCTCATCGGACGTGGCTCAACCAAACGCATCATCAAAATGCACGACCGGGATGAGCGTGCAGCCGCAGTGTCAGCAATGATTGGTTCGGCCCGACGGGCGGCCAATTGGAATGCACTTCCTGCTCCGGAACAACAGCAGGCAGACAATATTGCACTGGAATGTGACGTGCGCTTGAGGTTGCTGCCCCTTTCCGGTGCCGTTCTCGCCGCTGATTGGGCCACTCACGAGATCACGGCGATCAAAAAGCAGGCCGTCTCCTTCAGTTTCCAGGCGTCGCAGTCGCTCAAAGAGTTCAAGGAGCGGCTCATCGAGTGGCAAGCACACCCCAGTCGTGCGAAGAAGCTGTTCAAGAACGATCTCGACGCGTGGGCCTATGAGGCGTCGCTCAACGACCAAGATCTTGTCGCGCAGCAGCAGGCTTGGGAAGCACAGCAAGCGGCTGAGAGTGCCTCAGCGTCGGCTGCAGTCGAAGTTGACGAAGTCAAGCCTGAACAGGATTAGCCAAACTTGTGGTGCCCTCGGCAGGAATCGAACCTGCGGCCAAGAGATTAGAAAGCTCCTGCTCTATCCGCTGAGCTACGAGGGCGAATAGCGCTATAACGATACCGCAGGCCCCACACAGTGAGCGAGATATCTCGCTGCGGGCCTAATTTACTGCGGTGACAACTGCCGACCATGGGCAAAAGTAGTCGGAAGTGACGATTTCATCTTCGACATACGACGGGATACCGTCACAGACTTCGGTCGTCGCGAAGGCAAACTCAAGGCTGGCCGGATCGATGTGCCACGACCACGGCGCGTTTACGCCAGAAGAGTCGCGGACGACAAGACCATTCGGGATTGCCGAAAGGTTCTCCCCGGCAAGCAAGGCGCGCGCGTGCGCTTCCAGCTCCGGCGTTGCCAGTTCAATCTTGAAGGTCTCGCCACCGGCGACTTCGAATGTGGCAACCGGTGTGTGAGGAGCCGAAACGCAACCGGTCAAGGCGAGCAATGCTGCACCGAAGATCCCCAGTGCCTTTGCTTGTCGCTGCGTCATCGTGTTCCCCCCGATTACAATCCGTCGTGAAGCTTTAGCGGTCTACCGGGTCCTCGACGGGCTCACTGTCTGCTTCGTCATACGTGTACGTCACATAGTACTCGCCGCTCAATTCCCGCCAACTGGCCACGTTGTAGTCGATCATCGTCTCTTTGCCATTGACAGCGGTGAGAACCGTAATCTCTTTGTCCCACGAACCATCAGTGCTGATGCGCTTGTCGGTTTGGCCGTCGTTTGGGCCACCGGAGAAAATCACAATGTATTCGTCGCCGTGCTTGATCTTGGGAGTATCGATGCTCATGCTCTCTTACTACCATGTCGAGGCGACTTGCGCACGAGAAATCCGGGTTCCTGCACCGAAGATAGAATGGCCTTATGGGAAACGGCAAAGATCGGCTCGTCTGGATTGACTGTGAAATGACCGGACTGGATGTTTCGATCGACCAGCTTGTTGAAGTGGCTGTCGTCATCACCGACTTTGACCTCAATATTCTTGATGCCGGGTTTAACATCGTGATCAATCCGGATCAGTCCGCTCTCGACCACATGAACGACTTTGTGCGGAACATGCACAAGTCCTCTGGACTCCTCGAAGCGATCCCCGACGGCGTGAGCCTCGACGCGGCCGAAGACGCTATTCTCGCGTACATCCGCGAATATGTGCCCAACCCGCAGCAGGCTCCCCTCGCAGGAAACACGATCGGAACGGACCGCGCTTTTCTCGCCCGCTACATGCCGCGCGTCGACAGTCACTTGCACTATCGCAATGTCGATGTCTCGTCCATCAAAGAGTTGGTGCGTCGCTGGACCCCGCGTATCTACTTCAATGCCCCGGAAAAAGACGGCGGTCACCGCGCTCTCGCTGACATCCTCGAGTCCATTCGAGAACTCGAGTACTACCGGAAGACCGCGTTCGTGGCCGACCCTGGCCCGACCACCGGGGAAGTTCAAGCAATTTCCGCCACCGTGGTTGAAGACTTCGCCCCGCGACTGTAATAGGATAGTGAGTCGTTGCCGGGGAATTTCTCCCGGTACATGGTGGGCGTAGCTCAGTTGGTAGAGCGCTGGCTTGTGGAGCCGGATGTCGCGGGTTCGAGCCCCGTCGTTCACCCCAATAGTTGTACTCGACCGTAGGCTGGTGGCGTGGCAGACACGATCGAGCAGACTCACCTGCGGGAACGGAACGCTCTCGATGTTCCGTGGGTGACGCTCGTGCTCAACGACCCGGTCAACCTGATGTCGTATGTGTCGTACGTGTTCCGCAGCTACTTCGGATACCCGGCCGCGGAGGCTGAGCGTCTCATGCTCCAGGTACACCTCACCGGTCGTGCAGTGGTGGCTACCGGCACTCGCGAAGAGATGGAACGCCACGTTGAGGCAATGCACGACTACGGCCTCTGGGCAACCATGGGAAAGGCAGATGAGTGAAGGCGTTCACTCCGCACAATGACGGGTACATCACCGCACAGGTCGATCGCGATGAGGCCCTACTCGTGCAAAATCTCGCGTCTCAAGTTTCCGTGCTCCTTCGCGAAGGAAACGCGAGCGACCCTGCCATTCTGCGCATGCTCCCGGACGCCTACCCCGACGACCACGCATCGTCCGCAGAGTTCCGGCGATACACGGCGTCCGGACTCATTGATCGCAAAGTATCGAACGCCGACATCGTCATCATGACGTTGTCGGATGCCATAGAAACGGGCGAAGTACGACTGGATCCGCACCAGGCCGGCGCGTGGTTGCGGAGCCTCACCGACATCCGGCTTTCGCTCGCGACGAGGCTCGGGATCGAAACCGACGATGACGAGCCGCAGCAGGACTCGGTGCTTCAGGAACTCTACGACTGGCTCGGATACTTGCAGAATTCGCTTGTGGAAGCGGTAGATGAAGGCGTGACCGGTGAGTGATCCCGACCTTGACCTTGATTCCGAGGCTTTTGAAAAATTGGTCGTTGACGAACTCGATTTGTTGCCTGATGACATGGTCGATGGCCTCGACAATCTGGTGTTCGTGGTCGAAGACCGCCCAGAAGACGGCACGCTCGACGTTCTTGGCCTGTACGACGGGGTGAACCTCACCGAACGCGGCCAGTACGGCTTTGGCGAACTTCCGGATCGCATCATCCTGTACCGGGAGCCACTTCTCGATGTGAGCGAGGACCTCGCCGAGCTCAAAAACCAAATTCACGTAACACTGGTGCACGAGATCGCCCACTTTTATGGCATCGACGACAACGAACTGCACCGGCTTGGGTGGAGCTAACCGAGTCTAGAAAATCTCTGACCCATTAATGATCGTGTCGGCGAGAGCGCTCGGATTTTCACGCTCGATAAATGCGGTCTCCTGAGCAGCCCAGTCGTCCCAGCGATCCGCCCACGAGTCCCCGTCGCGCGCGGATACCCTGGCCCGACGTGTGGGTTCATCCAATTCCACCCACACCGCGTAGGCCGCGAGAGCTCGATTCGCCTGACTCAGCGAGCCGCACCCTTCGATCAGGATGGGCCTGCGCTGGTCGAGTACGTGCCATTCCGCCTGAGCATTTTCTGCCCAGTCCCAGCGCTGCCATCGGCGGACCTGTGCGGTAATCACGAAGTCGTGCACGTGCTGGCTTCCCGCTTCTAGTCCGTCCCACCCCGGGTAGAGGTCGTCCATCCTGACAAGCTGGAGTTCGGGCTTTTGCTGAACCATCGCCCGTGCGAGCTCTGTCTTTCCTGAGCCGCTTCGCCCGTCAATGAGCACAATGTCGGGGCGCAGCGCCGCGCCGCTGTTTGAGGCTGCACTCGTTTGGTCTTCCGCGCTATCCGACAATGAAGTTCCAGTGTCCGGTGACCACGGAAACGGTAATTGCGATCATGCCCACCATCAAACCAGCAATCACGACGATCCACTCGCGCCACCCGAAACGTGACTCGCGCGCCCACGTCCGTTCACCTGTCCCACCGAACCCGCGGGCCTCCATCGCGATCGCGAGTTTGCTCCCGCGTCGGATCGCCAGCACGAGCATGGCGAATACCTGGCCCGGGATGCGCCGAATACGACCGGAGTCCCCCACGCCCCGCGCGCGCCGGGCGAGTTCCAAGAATCGCCAGTCCTCGAGGAACAGGCTGACAAGTCTGAAGGCGGCAAGAGCGCCGAGAACGAACCGACTTGGCAATCGCCAAACCTGAGCAAGTCCGTCCGCCAAATCCGTTGCATCCACCGTGATGAAGAGCACCACAGCAGGCAGCCCAATGGCGAGGACACGTAACGCCGTTGCGAGCGCGAGGTCGATGGACCCGTCGCTGACCCGCACAGCCAACCATTCCCAATAGATGGTTCCCGACGGTTTGCCGTACAGCAGGATGGTGACGGCGGTGAGGGGCGCTGCTACCCACACGGGCAAGGTGCGCCACCAAAATCGCTTGGCCGAAATTCCGAGGAAGCCAAACGCGGCAAGCTCCAACACGAGCGCCGTACCCGCAGAAACCCAGTCGATAGTCAGGATCAGGCACACGGCAAGAAGGAGGGCTGAGCCAAGCTTCGCCACCGGATTCACGCGAGAAAAGGGATGCGTCACAGTCGCACCTCGATGTCGGCACAGGCATCCACAAACAACGGATCGTGGGTCATCGCCACGATCGATCGACCGTCGGCAACGAGTTCGCCGAGGAGCGCAACCAGTTCCGCCCACGTGCGGGAGTCCTGACCGAAGGTCGGCTCGTCCAGCACGAGCACGCGGGGCCGACCCACCAGAATGGTGGCCACGCTCAGGCGACGTTTTTGTCCACCAGACAACGTGAACGGATTCGCTTCGGCAAGCGAGTCAAGCCGCAACCGCTGCAAAAGTTCATCAACACGGGAGTTAATCTCTGCAGTGGAAACTTTGAGCGCGCGAGGACCAACGGCGAGCTCCTCACGCACACTCGAGCGCAAGAATTGATGTTCCGGCTCCTGAAACACTGTGCCGATACGAGTGAGAAGTTCGCGCGACTTCCACTGAATAGGATGCGGCCCCGCGCCATTGCGCAACTCATCACTTGCAACAAGTTCACCAGCAATCGGCGGGAGCAACCCCGCCAAGGTGAGCCCCAAGGTGGTCTTCCCCGAGCCGTTCGCACCGGTGATCGCCAGAGTGGTGCCAGCGTGAACCGTGACGTCAAGTCCGGCTCGGGAAAACGCCACGGTCCCGGCCGTCGATTCACTCCCCATCGCGCGGCCCGCGATGCGCCCCACGGTGAGCCCCTGCGCCGACAGCAGTTCATTCCCGCGCGAGGTGTTGCGGGCGGGCACAGCGGGCGGATGCCCTGGCACCCACACCCCCGCATCCGCCAGCTCTCGGCCACGCGCCGTCAGCACCGCGTCCGGGGGCCCATCGGCGAGAAGCCCGCCGTCCGGCGAAATCACCACCACTCGATTCACGAGCGGGAGCCACACATCGACCCGGTGCTCAACCACCACGAGCGTCGCACCGGTCGCGTCCAGAACACGCGCTACCGCGTCACGAACCTCCAGCACCCCTTCAGGATCAAGGTTTGCGGTTGGCTCATCCAGGAGCAGAAGCCCGGGACGCATGGCGAGCACTCCCGCAAGCGCGAGCCGCTGTTTTTGACCTCCGGAGAGTTGGGACGTCGACCGGTCAAGGGCAACATCCAATCCCACTTCGGCCAACGCTTCGCGTACGCGAGGCCAAATCTCTTCGCGTGGCACTCCAAGGTTTTCGCAGCCAAACGCGACATCATCACCCACCCGCGACAGAATCACCTGACTGTCAGGGTCTTGAAGCACGAGCCCGGCGTTCCCCCGCAGCGCGGACGGGGGCACGCCGTCTACGAGCAGTTCACCCGCAGTCTCGCCCTCGTCCGCTCCACCGAGCACCCCGGCCAGCGCCTGCAGCAGTGTCGACTTGCCCGAACCGGATGCTCCGAGAAGCAGCACGCGCTCCCCCGGCTCGATGGTCAAGTCGAGGTCGCTGACGGCCCACTGCTTTCGCGAGGCGTGCCGCCAGCCCCAGCCACTGGCGCTGACGCGGGACGCCATCAGACGCGTTTCGTGATCTCTCGTCCGGCGGCGAAGCGGTCCAAGGCACCGGTTTTCGCGAGTCCTCGTACGGCCAGCCACGACAAGAGTCCGGCGATGACGGCTCCACTAACGATTGACGCGATCGTGTATACGACCATGAACAGTGTGTCTGCTCCCGGGTACCAGATCACGAGTTCCGTGATGGCCTTGGCGATTCCGGCTCCCACGCCTGCGAGGATGGCGACCCAGACACGCCAGCTTGAGTAGAGGAATACCAGGAAGACCAGTTCTGCCCCGAGTCCCTGTACGAGACCGCTTAAGAGCACGGTGGCACCGTATTGACTACCAAGAAGTGCGGAGATCACCGCGGCGACAACTTCGCCGTAGATTGCAGCGCCCGGTTTGCGCACCACAAGGGCGGTGAGCACTCCGGCAAACAGCCACATTCCACCGTCCAATGCTTGAAGACCCGGCAGAAGAGCCTTGAGAGGGGCGGTCACGCCGTCGTGGGCAATGTTCCAGGCGAAGAAAACGACGCTGCTGGCGACAGCGATAACGCTCGCGACGACGATATCCACTACCCGCCAGCGCATCGAACGACGCGGCGTAGCTGAATTTGTTTTGGGTGTTGTTGTACTGGTCACTTTTCGTGCCCTTTCACTCGAGGAAATGGCACGGGATTAATGAGAATTGTCCTCCCTGCGCTGGCATGATCCAGATCAGGTTCGACGGTCGAAGCTTTGATCAACTTCCTCTCAGCCCGGCTCACCGGACTCCCGTGTTCGCCTCCGAGTATACGTGGCAGAGTGGGGTCATGGACTTCCGCATTTTTACCGAACCACAGCAGGGCGCAAGCTACGAAGATTTGCTCGCCGTCGCTCAGGCAAGCGAACAACTTGGCTTCGACGGTTTCTTCCGAAGCGACCACTATCTACACATGGGCGAAGGCAACGGACTCCCCGGGCCTTCGGATGCGTGGACGAGTCTGGCCGGGCTCGCGCGCGAAACGAGTCGCATTCGTTTGGGCACACTCGTGTCTTCCGTCACCTACCGGTACCCGGGGATTCTGGCGGTCCAGGTTGCCCAAGTTGATGCGATGTCGGGTGGTCGGGTTGAACTAGGGCTCGGGGCAGGCTGGTTCGAGAAAGAGCACCTTGCCTATGCCATTCCGTTCCCCAAGAAGAGGTTCGGACTTCTTGAAGAGCAACTCGAAATCGTGACTGGTCTTTGGGGCACTCCGATCGGTGAGCACTACAACTTTTCCGGCGAGCACTACACCGTCGTCGACTCCCCTGCACTGCCAAAGCCGGTACAGTCACCGGTGCCGATCATCATCGGCGGTGGCGGCGCAAAGAAGACGCCTGCACTTGCGGCAAAGTACGCAACCGAATTCAACTCGACCTTTGGAACGTTGGCGGAGGTCACCTCACGCATCGCCGGGGTTCTGGCCGCGTGCGAGGATGCCGGCCGCGATCCCTCCACACTGACACTTTCCGTGCCGGGAGCGGCCGCGGTTGGCGCTACCACTGCCGACGCCGAGCGCCGGGCGTCAGCGATTGGACGCGATGTTGCTGCGATTCGTGAAGGCGGCGGGTTCGCCGGCACTACCGCAGAGGTCGTCGACACCATCGGCGCACTCACCGAACTCGGCGTCACGCGCATCTACTTCCAGATTCTGGATTTGCACGACCTCGAACACCTCGACTTCCTTGCGCGGGAAGTCATGCCACAACTGGATTGAGTTATCGGCGTTTAGCAAGAGTCGAGGTGACCTGCACCCGCCACCAACGCTAAGAAACGGGAGTCAGTATTACGACAGGAATGTCGCGGTCAGTCTTCTTCTGATAGTCCGCGAAGGCGGGCCAAATACCAACCATCGTGTCCCACAGCTTCGGCTTCTCTTCGGGTGTTGCTGTGCGCGCAATGGCTCTAAATTTGTAGTCGCGAACCTGAAGGTGGACTTCCGGATTCGCGCTCAGATTCAGGTACCAACTCGGTGGCGCAGGATGTCCACCCTTTGACGCAACGATCAAGTGCCGACCGTCATCTTCCCCATAAATAAGTGCGGTGCGGCGCCACACGCCAGACTTCGCCCCTAGAGTCGTCAGCAACAAAAGTGGCGCTCCGCGTTGGTCAGGCCACGTGATGCCATCAGATTCGTCGAAGGCCTTGATTTGTTCTGCAATCCAGTCGACTGAATTGTCGATGGGGTTGTCGGGGGTCGCGCCTGGCTCTGTCGTCATACTTCTACGCTACGGGTGCGCGCACGTTCTCGCTGCGCAGCACACCGCCAGTTTCGTCACAAATGTGGGCGGCGCTTCGAAGGCCCAAGCTCTTTCGCAGGAGCAATGAGGGAAGCCGGCCGAACGAAGTCGCCCCCAAATTTCTCCTCCACGCTATCGATCACTCGCTCAGCGCCTCGCCAATCCTCATCGTCATCCCACAACCCCGAAGGGCTTGTTCCACTCTCGGAGAGTTGTTCCATCCGCACACCGATGAGTCGTACCGGCGGATGCACTCCGACGGCGTCATACAGTTCACGAACCTCGTCAGCGATTCGACGGCCGACATCAGTGGATTCGGCAAGGGTCCGCGAACGCGAAATGGTGGTGAAGTCCGCGTAGCGCAACTTCAATACAACCGTTTTCCCTTCAACTCCTGAGGCGCGCATTCGGGCAGCAACTTTCGAGGCTTGCCGCAAAAGCTCACGCCGCAGCACTGAAGTATCCGTCACATCGATTTCGAAAGTTACCTCGTGTCCAACGCTTTTTTCTGTTGAGACGCGGGTCACCGAACGCGGATCAACCCCGTTCGCCAAGTCGTGAAGCTTTCGCCCGCCCGCGTCGCCCAGAATTCGTCGCAATACCTCGTGGGGCGTCTGCGCAATATCGCCAATCGTGTGCAGGCCACGGCCCAGAAGCGTCTTTTCCGTGACTGCGCCCACTCCCCAGAGAGCTGATACCGGCAAAGGGTGCAGAAAGCTGAGGGTCTCTGATCGCGGAATCACCAACAATCCATCGGGCTTGGCCCGACCGGAGGCAAGCTTCGCGACGAATTTGGTCGCGGCCGCACCAACCGAACAGGCCAACCCAGTTTCTGCTCGGACTCGCTGGCGGATAAGTTCACCCACCTCCGCAGGGGACCCAATGACCGCCCGCGCGCCCGCAACATCGAGGAAGGCCTCATCAATTCCCAATCGCTCAACGAGGGGAGTCATGTCGTCAAAGATCGCCATCACTTGCCGTGAGTAGTGACGATACTTCTCGAAATGCGGCTCCAGCACGATGGCACTCGGGCAAAGTTGAAGTGCGCGAGCGAGCGGAATCGCCGAACGTACACCAAACTTTCGCGCCGGATAGTTCGCGGCGGTGACAACTGATCGCGTCGAATTGTGGGCAACAACTACCGGTTTATCGACAAGCTCTGGGCGATCTAACAGTTCCACGGACGCAAAAAATGCATCAAGGTCGACGTGCAATATTGTGGCCGTTGAACTGTCAACGGATGCCGCGCTCACCTGGCGCGTGCTGCCGTCTTGTCTTCCCACACGCTCAGGCTATCCGCACCGGGTGACGGTCACCGTGCAACTACCCGAGTCGTGCGTGCATCCACGGCAGCGGGTTGATGGTGGCGCCATTAATACGTAGTTCAAAGTGGAGATGAGGGCCGGTACTTATCCCGGTGGAACCCACGTTTCCGACCTGTTGACCTACTTTCACTTCGTCGCCAATATTTAGCGGCATCGAGCCTGACTGCATGTGGGCATACACGCTATCGATTGTCGACCCGTCGATGACGTGACGAATTACGACGTACGTGCCAAACCCAGCAGTGTTGGACGTGCTGGCCTCGACAACAACACCGGCGGCAATCGCGTAAACCGGTGCGCCGAATCCGGGGTCAAAGTCGACTCCTTCGTGGAAGCTGGAGCAAGCGCTACAGGGTTGTACTCGTGCGCCGTAGCCGCTGGCGGTCTTGAGACTATCGAGCGGCCAGCGCAGTGGTGGAGGCGCCGTGACGGTGTAGCCGTCCCGCGTGACGGTTGCGACGATTGCGGGTGTCTCTACCGTGAGTTCCTGGAGAACCGGAGTCGGCTCTTCGGTGTCGACTTGAGCGTAGGCGGGGAGCCCTACGCTGGCCGAAATCAACAAGCCAATCGTGGCGAGAGTCGAAACGAAGATTGTGAGGACAGAACGGACGGCACGCAACTGCCGAAGGTTTCGTACCGCGCGGCCGTTGAGGCCTGGCAATCGATGGCGAGCAGGCGCGCTGGTAGCGCGGCGCGCAGTAGTGACAGATTTTGGGGGCACTGGGTGAGATCTTCCGGATCGTTGACCGCACGCAACTTCTGGCAGCGGTGGGCACGTGGACAATCGCGCGTCGGTGCGCTCTGAGGTGGCACTCCCCGCGCACAGTGTCGGCGGTAAAGCACTGGAGGGATTGGGGCTCATCACCGCTGCAGTTTCACAGCGACAAACGCACAATCGCGTCTCGTTGTGTTTAAGTGTGGAGGTAAAACCTCCGCGTTCCCTGTGCAGGAGGAGTGTAAGTGCCGAGCGCAGTTAGCTCAGGGGCCGCGCCAAGAGCGCCACTTTTACGTATCCGTTGTCTTGCTGTGCGACCTCGCTAAACCTCATTCGGGAGTGGAAAGCAAGAGAGCCGGGGTTCGGCGGCTCCACATTCACCTCACAGGTGACTTCGGAACGGCCCTGTTCAACCGCGAGGTCGACCACTCGTTTGTAGAGGGTTTGACCCACCCTCATGCCTCGGGCCCCCTCGGCAACAACGATCCGGTCGACATACAAGTGATCGGTTCCGCGGGTTTCGAAGAAACGGTAGTTGGGGCTGTCGTAGTCGGTCCCCGTCTCAAACCCGATGACGAAACCGAGCAGCTCATCGTCAGAAACTGCCGCAAACCCGAACGTGCTCGCCGCCAAGAGTGCCGTTAACTCATCCTGAGTTGCTTCCGGCACTGCCGGCACAGCCGCGTTGTTCAACAGCTGGACAGTCGGGATATCGAGCGAAGTCAGATCACGGAGGCGCATCCCTCCATTCTTGCGCGGTTGAGGCACAACGGCAGTCGAGGGTACGTAATCGCCCGTCAGTCGGCGAGTAGTTCGCGCACGCGTGGGGCGACTTCGCGACCGTACAGGCCAATCGAGGTCATGAGCGTTTCGTGCGGCATCGAGCCGTTCGAGTACTTCAAATCGAAACGGGAGATCCCGAGCCCACGCGCGGTGCGCGCAATTTTCTGCGCAACCGTCTCTGGCGATCCGACAAAGAGTGCACCTTCGGATGCCTCGCGTTCGTAGTCGGCACGCGTCATCGGCGGCCATCCGCGTTCCGCCCCAATGCGATCGCGGTTTGCCTTGAAGTGTGGGTACAACTCTTCGAGCGCTTGTTCGTCTGTCGCGGCAACGTGGCCGGGCGAGTGCGCCGCAACGGGCAAAATTTCGCGACCGAACTGCCCGAGGGCACGATGGTACAGCTCCACGAACGGGGCAAACCTCTGCGGGTCTCCCCCGATGATCGCGAGCACGAGCGGAAGCCCATACTTGGCAGCCCGCACAACAGACTCCGGGGTTCCGCCCACTCCAATCCACGTCCTGAGCGTGCCGTGTTCGATCAGCGGATACACGCTCTGCTCGGTGAGCGGTGGACGAAGTTGCCCAGACCAGGTGACCGGTTCGCCCTTGATGAGCTCAGCAAAGAGATCGAGCTTTTCTTCGAAAAGCTGTTGATAGTCCGCCAGGTCAAGGCCGAAGAGCGGGAACGACTCGGTAAAGGATCCCCGGCCGAGGATGACTTCGGCACGCCCGTTGGAGACGGCATCCAGTGTAGAGAAGCGTTCAAACACGCGCACCGGGTCGTCGGAACTGAGAACGGTGACGGCCGTCCCAAGGTGGATGCGTGTGGTGCGGCTGGCGATCGCCGCGAGTACGACTTCGGGGGCAGAGATCGCATAGTCGTCTCGGTGGTGTTCACCCACGCCGAAAAAGTCGAGCCCCACCTCGTCCGCAAGCACAGCCTGTTCGACGACATTGCGGGTGGAGGCGGCGTGCGTAAGGCGCGTGCCGTCCGGGTCGTTTGTGACATCACCGAACGTATCAAGTCCAAGTTCAAGGTCCATAGTGCGTGCTCCTGTCGGTGTAGATCACTGCACTCAACCAGTTGGATCAGCCGTTCATTCCCGCGGCCCTAGTCGCTGGGGATCAGAATCCACAACACGGCATAGAGAAGGAACTGGGGGCCTGGCAACAGGCAACTGAGCACGGCGATCAACCGCACAATGTTCGGGTTCCACCCGAACCGGTACGCAATTCCCGCGCACACTCCCGCGATCATCCGATTGGAACGGGGACGACTCAGATTGTTCATGTTCTCAGCCTGACACGCTGCCGCGCTGAAGGCTATCGGGGTAACCCCCAGTTAGCCGAGAGTGCAGCAATCTACAATCAGCAACATGAAAGCAACCCTCATCCACGGCGAACGCGATATCCGGCTCGAAGAGGTACCGGACCCAAAAATTCACGCTGAATCCGATGCGATTGTGCGCGTCGTCGCCGCGTGCGTGTGCGGTTCCGACCTGTGGCCGTATCGGGGAATCTCCCCGACAACGGACCCTCACCGAATCGGGCACGAGTTCGTTGGCATTGTTGAGGAGGTTGGCTCCGCGGTCGCAAACGTGCACGTTGGAGATTTTGTGATTGCCCCCTTTTACTTCTGCGACAACACCTGCATCAACTGCCGCAACGGTGTGAGCACCTCGTGTTTGAACGGCGGCTGGTGGGGTTCGGATGACCGCAACGGCGAGTTCGTGGACGCCGCCCAGGGTGAGCGGGTACGAGTTCCTCTCGCCGACGGCACTCTCGTGGCAACCCCTGAAGTGCCCACAGACGCACTCGTTCCTCACCTGTTGACCCTCGCTGACGTAATGGGAACGGGACACCATGCCGCGGTTTCGTCGGGGGTGACTAAGGGCAGCACCGTTGTTGTGGTTGGCGACGGCGCCGTTGGCCTGTGCGCTGTTCTCGCCGCCCATCGGCTCGGTGCCGCCCGCATCGTGGCGATGTCACGCCACGCAGACCGCCAAGCCATTGCCCGCGAATTCGGGGCAACTGACATCGTGGCTGAACGCGGAGACGATGGCGTCGCTCAAGTGAAGGAACTGTTCAACGGCATTGGGGCCGATTGCGTGCTCGAGTGCGTCGGAACAAAAGAGTCAATGGACCAGGCAATCCGCTCGGCGAGGCCAGGAGGCATGGTCGGTTATGTGGGGGTTCCCGCTGGCGGACCCGAATTGCCTATCGGCACCCTGTTTGGCAAGAACATTGGTGTGCGTGGCGGGGTTGCCCCTGTGCGTGGCTACATTGAAGAGCTTTTGCCTGAAGTGCTCAGCGGGGCGCTCACCCCTGGACGAGTTTTCGACCTTGAGCTTCCGCTATCCCGTGTGGCTGAAGCGTACGCCGCCATGGATGAGCGTCGAGCAACAAAAGTCCTGCTGAAGCCGTAAGTCTGAGCCGCGTCAGCACGATCCGGATCCGCGAGGCATCGTCAGGAATGCATTCTCGGCTGGGGTGGCGTAAGGTCAGAACCAATCGAAGCCGACCGTGCTTCCGAGAGAGGGAGTGCCCTATGGCAGACAAATCGCCTAAGAAGAGCAGCAACAAGACTGCGGCAGCCAAGTCTCTAAAGGAGAAGCGCGCCGATAAAAAGGCGAAGGCGGCCACTAAGAGCCATAGCGCGTAGCTAGATCTACGCAGCCGCGACTTGTCTCGCGCATTCGGGGAGCCGGGCCACGTGCCCGGCTCCTTTTTTGTTCCCGAACTGGTGAAGAAGTATTCACGCGACCTCAGCGGGGCGCAAGGAGGCGACGCAAGATGATCCTCTCGATGAGGGTCCATGCAGTTGTCACACTCAGGTAGATGGTCGCTGCCAGGGGAACAATTGTGGCGAAAATCAAGGTCAAGAACGAGAGCCAACTCAGTGGCCCACTGAGCGACTGCATCGTCGCAGCAGCGCCCTCCGCAGGAACAGCATTCGGCACTGTGTTCGCTTTGCTAAACCGCACGGCGACGAGGCGCGAGAACCATGCTGTTGTGCCAATGATCAACAAGAGGATGCCAAACACAAGGACACCTGGCCACGCCGAACCGCTTCCGAGAAGTGTCACTAGCGACGTTCCCAACGGGACCCCACCCAACTGCTCCGCGAGCAAAAGGTTCGGATGACCGGCGATGCTGCCAAAGATAAACAGGGCGTACACGGTAGACAGCACGGGTGCTTGTGCGAGCGTGGGAAGGCATCCGGCCATGGGCGAAGCCTTCTCCTTTGCATACAGCTCCATGGTCTTTTTCTGCAGAAGTTCCGGGTTCTTCTTAAAGCGCTTCTGCAACGCCTGGAGCTTGGGGGCGAGCCGGAGTCGAGTGAACTCTGCGCGCACTTGGGAGCGCCCAACGGGAATGAGAGCGGCCCTCACCAGGAGGGTGATGAGCACTATGGCGAGAGCGCTACTCGCCCCTCCGGCGAGCGGAGCAAGCCAGGTGGCGATAGTGGTGACAACGGTATAAGCACCGTCCAGGACGGCAGCGATCGGGGCGAACGAATAGAAATCCACGGGAGTATCCCTTGCGGTTGAATCGGATGGGTGGCGGTAAGGCCACCGGCATCCGCCGCGGATCGCTCAGGAAGCGTAACTATGCAGCAGAAAAGGCGGTGGCCGAAACCACCAACGACGGCGCGCGCGAGCGCGGGCGACCATCGGTATCCGGATGCTGCGGAGCCGGCAACGAGCCAAGCACTTCACGGTGCGCACGAGCGCGCGCGCCGACCCGAAGCTCACGTGCGTTCGGCGCGAAAGTGACGCGCGACGCCAGCAGTACACTGACAACAAGCGCGACCGCACTGGCCACAAGAATCGCGCTGGGCTCCGACTGCGCAATCATGAGCACGAAGAACGTCGCGGTCATGAGCATGACCGTGCGCTCCGTCAACCACTGCATGCACTCAAGAGTACTCCGCGGACCTTAGCTTTTCTCTACCGTCACGGAGACCGGCGTCGGGTTCGTGAACAGGTCAAAAACGGGGCAATGTGCATCCACGATCGCGCTCAGTTCGCGATAGCGCTCTTGAGTCTCCGGCCCAGTCACCGTTGCGGTGAGACGCACCGCGCTGAAGCCTGCCCGAACTTGTTCGTCAATCCCAAAGAGGCGACGCGCATCCAGATCGCCCTCGGCCACCACCGAGATGTCGTCAAGCTGAATTCCCAACGCATTCGCGTACAAGCGGTACACCACGATCTGGCACGAGATGAGTGCGCCGAGCGCAATCTCGACGGGGCTCGCGGCGACATCGTCTCCGGCGAGCGCGGCAGGCTCGTCGACGACGAATTCGTGGTGGCCAGCGCTCACACGCGTGGCAACCGAACCTTCGCCAACCCCTCGCACTCGATAGGTGAGTCTGGCTGTGGAGGGGTCAGCGGCAATGCGCTCCGACCAGCTTGTCGCGGCCTTGCCCAGCCGTTCTGCTCGTTCAGCGTTGTTGATGGATGGGAGAGAAATGGAATCAATGAGAGTCATAATTAGGGACGGTAGTCGCGCGCGAAAAACACCGTCGCTTCATGACGTCACACAAGGAAACGCTGCGTAACGTGTGCAGATCCGAGTGCCCTGGGAATAGTGCAGTCTGCCGCGGTGCTACACCTCAAGCGCCCACCCTCTCACCACAGCTAAAAGGAAACAATGCCCGAGAATTCTCAACGTGACCGAGTGATCATCACGCTCCTGCTGATTTCCACTTTTGTCGTCATTCTGAACGAAACCATCATGATTGTGGCGCTGCCCGTTCTCATGCGAGACCTGAATATTACCGCCAGTGCTGCGCAGTGGTTGAGCGCCGCGTTCATGTTGACCATGGCCGTTGTCATCCCGATTACCGGATGGCTCCTTCAACGTTTCCACACGCGTCCAGTGTTCATCACCGCCATGACACTATTCAGTTCGGGAACGCTCATCGCCGCCGTGGCCCCAGGCTTCACGGTGCTTCTGGCCGCCCGCATTGTTCAGGCCAGCGGAACAGCCATCATGCTTCCGCTCCTCTTCACGACCGTCATGACACTGGTTCCGCCCGCGACTCGAGGGCGCACGATGGGCAACATCTCCATTGTCATTTCGGTCGCCCCCGCGATTGGCCCCACCATTTCCGGCCTCATATTGAGCGTCTTGGACTGGCGCTGGATGTTTATCCTGGTTCTGCCCGTTGCGCTCCTCATGCTTGCCCTTGGTTCCGCGCGGATGATCAACGTGACCGAGCCGCGCGCCACACACTTCGACGTGTTCTCAGTGATCGTTTCCGCGTTCGGTTTTGGAGGGCTTGTCTACGGATTGAGCAGCTTCGGTGCGATATCTTCGGGCGGAAATCCGCTCCTCGTCTGGGTGCCACTCGGAATTGGAGCGGTCGCCATCGCCGTCTTCATCCGCCGCCAGCTTCAGCTACAGCGGCGGGATGACGCACTCCTTGACCTACGAACCTTCAAGTCGCGAATCTTCACCGCGTCGATCGTGATGATTGCGATCAGCATGCTTGCGTTGTTTGGGACCATCATTCTGCTCCCCATCTACATGCAGAACGTTCTCGGCCTCGACACGCTCGCCACAGGTCTGCTGCTGTTACCGGGCGGGCTTCTCATGGGCTTGCTCGCGCCATTCGTTGGCCGAATCTACGACAAGATCGGGCCAACGCTTCTGGTGGTTGCCGGGTCCGTCGGGGTGAGTGTGGTGCTCTGGGGAATGACTCTGCTGAATCAAAACACACCATCGTGGACAGTTCTTGTAGCTCATGTTTCCCTCAACTTCGCCCTCGCGCTGATCTTTACTCCCCTGTTCACCGCGGGGCTCGCCGCCCTGAAGCCTGCCCTGTATTCGCACGGGAGTGCCATTGTCGGAACAGTCCAACAGGTGGCGGCCGCGGCCGGAACTGCGCTTTTTGTGACCGTCATGACCTCGCAAGCCGCAATCGCTGCCACCAGTGGCGTGCCGGAAGTTGAGGCCACTGCCTCCGGAATTCACGCAGCGTTCCTTGTCGGTGCGGTCATTTCGATGTTCGCCATCCCGGTCGCATTTTTCGTTCGCAAACCTGTTGAGACGACAGTTGACGAAATGGCCTATCAAGACAATTGAGCACGCTCCGGGGCTAGAATCGATCACCGCAACAGCAACTTGCTGAAAGGATTCTCATGCTTCCCGAGATCAACTATTGGGCCGTGCTCCTGGCCACCGCATCCAGCATGCTCGTTGGAACAATTTGGTACACACCCAAGGTGTTCGGCAACTACTGGATGAAAGCCGCCAGTGTGACACCGTCCGGCAAAGCCAGCGATGCCGTTGGCCCCATTGTCACGACGGTGATTGTCAGTTTTGTGACCGCGTGGGTGCTCGCGGGTGCCTCGTACATCGCCTGGGACTTTTATGGTGGCGGATTCTTGTGGGCAACAATTGTGACCGCGATCGTGCTCTGGGCCGGATTCACGGCCGCTCGGTTCATCACTCACGATGCCTTCGATCAGCGGCCAAGCGGGCTCACCGTTCTCAATATTGCCCACGAGCTTGTCACGGTCGTCGTGATGGCCATCATCATTGGAGTGTGGCCAGCAGGCTAGCCGGCCGCGGTGCTCATTCCCTCTGTCAGGCGTGAGAGCTACTCTCTCTGCATGTGCCGCAATATCCGAACTCTCCACAATTTTGAACCGTCGGCCAACGATGACGAGATCGACGCCGCCGCCCTGCAATACGTGCGCAAGATCAGCGGGGCGACCAACCCCTCTCGCGCAAATAAGGAGGCGTTCGACCGGGCCGTCCTTGATGTCGCCCATGCCACCCGACATTTGCTCCATGACCTCGTTGCCACGACCCCTCCCAAGGACCGGGAGGTCGAAGCAGCAAAAGCGAAGGAGCGTTCAGCGAAGCGATTCGCTGACGTTTAGCCTTCTGCCTGCGGGGTCGCATCCGCGGTGATGTGCCCTCGAGTGAGCCCTGTTATTCCGAAACGTCTCCGCTTATCATGTGCCAATGTCGTCAAACCCCCAGGAGTACCAGGCTGCTCTAGCCCGTGCCCACGCCCACGCTCTTGAATGGTTGGAGTCGGTAGGCACGAGGCCGGTCGGCCCTCGAGCAACCGCCGACGAACTTCTCGCAGAATTCTCTGGCCCGCTTCAGGATGGCCCCCTCGATGCTGCTGACGTCGTCGATGAGCTAGCAAGAATTGCCGAACCAGGACTCATGTCCATGGCCTCCGGTCGATTCTTTGGCTGGGTTATCGGTGGAACGCTGCCGGCTGCGATGGGTGCGGACTGGCTGGTGAGCGCGTGGGACCAGAACGCTGGAATGCGCGGCGCGACACCGGCGACCGCAGCCGCAGAGGAAGCGGCAGGCGCGTGGCTTGTGGACTTGTTGGGCCTTCCGCCACAGTCTGATGTCGGCTTCACCACGGGCGGAACGGCATCGAACTTTGTTGGCCTCGCTGCCGGTCGCCAATACGTCCTCGATCAAGCAGGCTGGAACCTCGCGGTGGAAGGGCTGACCGGTGCACCCAAGGTCACCGTATTCGTCGGAGCTGACCGGCACGCCACCGTCGATCTCACTCTCAGATACCTTGGGCTCGGCGCACCGGTCGCTATCGACTGCGACGCCCAAGGCCGATTGATCCCTTCCGAGTTGGCAAAGGCAATGGACGCGGTCGACGGCCCCGTCATCGTCTGCCTCCAGGCCGGCAACCTTCACTCGGGTGCCTTCGACCCCATCGGAGAAGCAGCAGCTATTGCGCACACGCACGGCGCGTGGGTGCACGTGGACGGTGCCTTCGGATTGTGGGCCGCGGCAAGCCCGAAACGTCGCCACCTCGTCGAAGGGTTGGAAACCTGCGACTCCTGGGCCACCGATGCGCATAAAACGCTCAACGTTCCTTACGACTGCGGTGTGGCGATCGTCTCCCGCCCCGACGTCGTGCGCTCGGTGTTCGGAGTACACACGAGCTATCTCATGAATGACGATCAGGGGCCGGGTGACCCGTTTGAGAAGGTTCCCGAACTCTCCCGGCGCGCACGCGGTGTTCCCGTGTGGGCGGCCTTGCGCTCGCTCGGTCGGTCAGGCGTTATTGAGCTCGTCGATCGGTTGGTTGCCAATGCGCAACACTTCGCGGCCGCGCTGACGGACATGCCGAATGTGGAGGTGTTGAACGATGTCGTGTACACGCAGGTCTGTGTAAGTTTCGGGTCTGACGAGCGCACGCGGAAGATCACCGCGCTCTTGCTTGCGGACGGCGTTGCCTGGATGTCAGGTTCGCACTGGGCCGGTCGTGACATCCTGCGGATTTCGGTGAGCAACTGGACGACAGACGCCGACGATGTTGCCACCTCGCTCGCTGCCATCCAGAAAGCGATCTCTTCAGCGGGCAGTTAAGCAACCTCGGGCTAATCGAGGATAAGTCAGTTGCCCTAGTCCGTGCCCAATTTTGGCGGTATCTTGTTCCCGAGCGTTGCCGTGTCAACCTCGTAGCCGCGTTCACACGTCGAACCACTACGGAGCTGTCTCACGACACACACCAAGGAGAGATCGTGAAAAAGAATGCCGCACTAATCACTTTTGCTGCCGTGGCAGCGTTAGTCCTGACTGGCTGCACGCCGGGCGGAGGGGGAACTCCCTCTGGCGGCTCGCCGGAGCCAGTCCCCACCGTCACGGTCACGGCCACTCCGGAGCCCATCGAAACGCCCGACTATGGCTTCACGTTTTTCGAAGAAGCCACGATGGGTTCGACCTGGGCCGAAATGAGTTCGCAACTGCACTACGGGGTTCAGGGGATTAACCAACCGTGGAATGACCTGGTGTGTCCACAGTATGGGCAGGTCTGGGGAACTGAACTTCTTCAAACGTACGCCTTCATGGATGCTGACGATCTTGCCGCAGGGACAAAGTTCTTCTTCACCTTCGCCTCGTCCGAGAGCATCGGCTCCTACCCGCTCAACGCGGAAGGTGTCGGAGTTGGGAGTACGAAAGCCGAAATCCTTGCCGCCTATCCTTCTGCTGTCGTCGATTCCTATCGCGATGTCGGGGCAGGGGACCTAACCCGGATCACTGTGGACGATCCGGACAGCGACTCGAAGTATGTGTTCGCGATTTCCGAGAGCAGCGAGGACGACGTTGTCGACTACCTGCAGTGGGGACCATGGGCCGGTGGCCAGTGGAGTCACCTCTGCCTTGGCCACTAGCTCACGCAAGACGTGCCGAGTGATATGACTCGGCACGCGCTCTCTTGCTGACCGGTTGCCGCAGGGCCTGGCGGCGCAGGAGTATCTTGCGCCGCAGGCGTCAAGGCCCCTAGGTGGCGTCTTCGCTAGGGGCGAGCGGTTTGCGCATCCGCAACTGCTCAACCCCTGGGCGCATGGCTTCGCGTTCCCCCGTGAGTGCGAAGCCATACTTCTCGTAGAGTCGACGCGCACCGACGTTGTCATCGGCGACCCAGAGGGCCAGCGATTGCGCCCGCTCCGTACTCGCCCAGCTGGCGACAGCATCGATGAGCACTGAGGCGACTCCGGCACCTCGCGCTACCGGGTCAACCCACATGCCCACGAACTCCCGGCTCCCCTCTTCGTGAGTGTCGATCGTGCCCGCCACAGTCCCGACGGGCTTCCCGCCTGACCAGGCCAGAAAAATGGCCGACCGCGTAATCCGATCCAGCCACGACTGGTCGTCGAATTTCTGCTCAACCTCGAGCACGGAACAAAACGCCTGAGGGGCATCGCGGAGGGAGTGGAGTCGGATTTCACGAACGACTTCCCAGTCAGCCACGGTTGCACGCCGAATCTCCATCCCAAGATTATTTCAAGTTCAGCCATTGTTCGGTAGTGCCATCAACGTGCTGCATTTACTCGCTACCGCATTGTCCACGAAAAACTGCATAGGTAAATGACCCGACTTGGCAGCAACCCCGTTCACGGATTTCCTCAAGTCGCGAGGCAGCCTGATTGAAATACGGGAAGACGGGCAGCTCCGATTCGTGCGACTGCGCAAGTCCAAAGACGACGCCAGCTGAGCGTAGGCTCAACTGGTGTCACGTGATTCTTCAACCCCCAGCGCGCCCCGCACACTCACGTCAGAAACCGGACGGGCAACTGCCGCGCCGGGTCTCTTCAGTCGCGAGTTTTTGTGGATCACCATCGGGTCGTGCGCGCTCGTGTTCCTTGGTGCCTTCGAGTCACTCGCGGTAACGACGATCATGCCCGTCGTGAGTGCAGACCTGAACGGCGCGCACTTGTACGCGCTCGCGTTTGCTGGCCCTCTAGCGACGGGAGTGATCGGCATGGTGCTGGCCGGCAACTGGTCCGACCGCAGCGGGCCCGTCGCCCCTCTCTATACCTCCTCTGTGCTGTTCGCGATCGGCCTTCTCATTGCCGGGACTGCCGCCACAATGCCCGTCCTCGTCGCAGGCCGACTAGTGCAGGGATTGGGAACCGGCGCGGTTACCGTGGCCCTCTACGTCGTCGTGGCGCGCGTCTACCCGGCACGGCTACACCCGTCCATATTTGCCGGATTCGCCGCCGCTTGGGTGATCCCCTCCCTGATCGGACCGTTCGTCGCGGGGATCGTCACCGAAGCATTCACCTGGCATTGGGTGTTCCTCGGGGTTGTCGGGCTCGTCGCTTTAGCCACCGCCATGGTGGCGCCAGCACTTCGCGGTCTCCGTGGCGGTCGCGCCCCGGAAGGAAACACGTCCGGCGATGCCGGGCCCGCTGATCCCACCGCGCGAACACCGTGGGCGGTCGGCATAATTCTCTGGTCAATCATCGCCGCCGGTGCGGTTCTCACGCTCAGTCTCGTCTCCGAGATCGAGACCTTTGGCAAACCGCTTGCTGCCGCCGCCGCAATTTTGGCCATCATCGCGGTCCGGCCGCTTCTCCCGTCCGGAACTCTACGGGCGAGGCGGGGCCTCCCCAGCGTCATCCTGTTGCGTGGCCTCGCCGCCTCCGCGTTTTTCGGTGCCGAAGTTTACTTGCCGTATTTGCTCATCGACCACTACGAATTCTCGCCGGCTCTCGCGGGACTCGCACTCACCCTTGGCGCACTCGCCTGGGCAAGCGCATCGTGGCTGCAGGGACGCTTTAGCGAAAAGCTGAGCAATGCAACCTGCACCACCACGGGAAGTGTTCTCGTTTTTGCCGCAATTCTTCTGGCCCTCATCACCACCCTGTTCGACCTCCCAGCAGCAATCGCCATCGGCGGTTGGGTGTTGGGAGGCGGCGGGATGGGACTCATGTACCCACGGCTCAGCACCATGACCCTTGCTCAGTCCCTGCCGGGCGAACAAGGGTTTAACAGTTCAGCACTCGCTATCGGCGACTCGTTGGGTGGAGCACTCGCCCTCGCGCTCACCGGCGTCGTGTTCCTCGGCCTCGCTGCGTCCGGTTTCTCCTTCGCAGGAGTGTTCGCCTTTGCGGCACTCATTGCCATTGCCGCAATTGTGGTGGCGCCGCGAGTCACCGCACGCGGCACCGGCCATTAGCTGACGCCAAGCTAGCTCGAGGAGCTGTTGGCACGCTCCAGTACAAGTTCGCGCACTCGCGCAGCATCTGCCTGCCCGCGCATTGCTTTCATCACGGCACCGATAACAGCTCCGGCGGCCTGAACTTTTCCGTCACGAATCTTCGCCAAAATGTCCGGCTGCGAAGCAAGCGCCTCATCGATCGCGGCAATCAGTGCGCCATCGTCCGAAACGACTTTGAGGCCACGCTTCTCCACGACTTCGGAAGGAGTACCCTCCCCCGCAATGACACCTTCAAGCACCTGCCGAGCAAGTCGGTCAGTGAGTTCGCCAGATTCGACGAGACCCACGAGTGCCGCGACATCCGCTGGGGAAACCAGCGACGAAGGATCGACCGAACCCGCATTTGCGAGCCTGGCGATCTCACCCGTCCACCATTTGCGTGCCTGAGCTGGTGAAGCTCCGGCAGCAACAGTCGACTCCACCTCGACGAGAAGTCCAGAGTTCACGACATCCTGGAATTCAAGATCGGTAAAGCCCCACGAATCCTTGAGTCGCTTCCGGCGCTCGGCAGGAGGCTCCGGAAGGGCCGCACGCAATTCCTCGATGAGCGCCTTGGAGGGCTCGACCGGGAGAAGATCGGGTTCCGGAAAGTAGCGATAGTCGTCGGCGTCGCTCTTGGGACGTCCCGCAGAAGTTGCACCAGTGTCTTCGTGCCAGTGCCTGGTCTCCTGCGTGATGGTCCCCCCGGCGTGGAGAATGGCGGCTTGCCGCTGTATCTCGTAGCGGATGGACCGTTCAACGCTGCGAAGACTGTTCACGTTCTTCGTTTCGGTGCGCGTGCCGAGCTTCCCTGACCCACGTGGGCTCAATGAAATGTTTGCGTCACAGCGCAGGTTTCCGCGCTCCATGCGAGCCTCACTGATGCCAAGCGACACGACAATGTCACGGATGACAGCCACGTAGGCTTTCGCGAGCTCCGGAGCATCCTGTTCGGCACCGGGGATCATCTTTGTGACGATCTCCACAAGGGGCACGCCCGCGCGGTTGTAATCGACGAGAGAATACTCCGCACCCTGGATACGCCCGGTCGAGCCGCCCACGTGGGTGAGCTTGCCGGCGTCTTCCTCCATGTGCGCGCGCTCAATTTCAATGCGGAACGTCTTGCCATTGGCAAGCTCAACGTCCACAGCACCATCGTGCGCGATCGGCTCATCGAACTGGCTGATCTGATAGTTCTTAGCGAGGTCCGGGTAAAAATAGTTCTTACGCGCGAAGCGACTCGACGGTGCGATCTCACAGCCGAGCGCGAGCCCGAGACTGATCGAGTACCGGATCGCCTGCTCGTTCACGACGGGCAAAGAACCAGGCAACCCGAGGCACACCGGGGTGACCATGGTGTTCGGCTCTCCCGCATCCGCACCGGGTGCTGCCGGGTTGGGAGCGGACGAGAACATCTTGGTTTTCGTGTTGAGCTCAACGTGCACTTCGAAGCCGAGCATCGGCTCGAACAGTTCGAGGGCTTTATCGAAGTCCATCAACTCTGCGGAACTCACTTCTTTCCCCCTTCGGCGGATGGATGCCCAGGCGCACGACTCATCAACGTGTGCCCCCACGACTGTTCAAGCAAGGCCTCAAGAGTGGCGCCAACGTTATAGATTCGCGCATCCTCGTGGGCCGGTGCCATGATCTGAATTCCGGTCGGCAGGCCATCCTCGGCAGCAAGCCCCATCGGCAATCCCATACCGGGAACGCCAGCAAGGTTCGCAGGGATTGTGGTCACGTCGTTGAGGTACATCGATAGTGGGTCTTCCAACTTCTCACCAAGCTTGAATGCGGTGGTTGGCGCAGCAGGCGATACGAGCACATCCGCTTTCTCAAACGCTGACGCGAAGTCGCGCTGAATAAGGGTGCGCACCTTTTGGGCACTGCCGTAATACGCGTCGTAGTACCCGGCACTCAGTGCGTAGGTTCCGAGAATGATGCGTCGCTTGACCTCTGGGCCGAACCCAGCTTCGCGAGTGGCCGCCATCACGTCTTCGACGGTGCCGCCACCTTTCGGGTTCACTCTGAGTCCAAACCGAACACTGTCGAATTTGGCCAGATTGCTGGAAGCTTCTGCCGGAAGGATCAAGTAGTAGGCCGCGACAGCGTAGGTAAAGGAGGGCGCTGACACTTCAACGATCTCTGCACCGGCCGCCGCCATCACCTCGAGTGCCTCGGCAAAGCGCTCACTCACGCCAGCTTGGAAGCCTTCGCCGCCCAGTTCCTTCACAACCCCAACGCGGACACCCTTCAGCGAACCGGATGCGGCTCCAGTGCGTGCGGCTTCCGCGAACGACGGCCAGTCATCCGTCAACGAGGTGGAGTCGTGCGGGTCGTGCCCGCCAATCACGTCGTGCAGCAGTGCAGCGTCCAGCACGGTGCGCGATACGGGGCCAACTTGATCGAGGGATGAAGCCAGCGCAATTGCACCGTAGCGGGACACGCCACCATACGTGGGCTTCATGCCAACTGTGCCGGTCACTGCGGCAGGTTGACGGATCGAACCACCCGTGTCGCTACCAAGAGCAAGGGGCGCCTCGAACGCGGCAACTGCAGCAGCAGAACCACCGCCGGAGCCTCCCGGAATCCGTTCAAGATCCCAGGGGTTGTGGGTGGGTCCAAAAGCGGAATGCTCCGTGGAGGAGCCCATCGCGAACTCGTCCATGTTTGTCTTGCCCAATGGAATGAGTTTCGCAGCACGCAATTTACTGACCACGGTCGCGTCGTACGGAGGCACCCAACCTTCGAGAATGCGCGAGCCAGCGGTTGACGGCATATCTAACGTGCACAAGACATCTTTGATGGCAACGGGAACACCCGCGAGCGGGTTGAGCTTGGCTCCCAGCTTTCGGGCACCATCCACCTCGGCTGCGGTTGCGAGGGCATTCTCGGAAACGTGAAGGAAGGCATGAATATCGCCGTCGACTGCAGCAATGCGATCCAGGTGCGCTTGCGTCACCTCGACCGAAGACACTTCGCGCGAGGCAAGCTTTTCTGACAGCGCGGCGGCGGTCAGAGCAATGAGTTCACTCACTGTTCTTCCCCCAAGATTGCGGAAACCTTGAAACGGTCACCATCACGTTCCGGAGCGCCCGAGAGGGCTTCCTCCACCGTGAGCGTTTCGCCTGGCACATCAGGTCGGAACACATTTGTGAGCCTGATCGGATGCGACGTCGCCGGAACATCCGGTGTCGCCACCTCGGAAACCTTCGCAATCGACTCGATAATCACACCGAGTTCGCCGGTGAGCTTCTCGGTTTCTTCTGGGGTGAGCGCGATACGCGCGAGGTTCGCCAAATGGGCGACCTGAACGGCATCTAGGGGGGAAGGTGTTGAGTCAGTCACCGTTCAATCCTATTCGAGGCAGCCAGAGTCACGTTCCAGTGCAGATCGAGCACGAATGTGAGCCGACCCGGTGCGGCCGGTCGCTCCCTAACGTCGACCGGCCGCGATCGTTGAACCGGAGTCGTTCATCACGAGTCCGCCTTCGTCGATTCCAATGAGCGCGAAGTTCCGCATCGATTCGCTACCCGGTTGGAAGTATTCGTTGTGACCGTACGAGGCACCCAATGCCGCGCTGGTGATGGCGTCAACACCACCCGCGACGCTCATCCGATGTGCACCGTACGATGCCGCGCCCGGGTCACTACCGTAGAACGCCGAGTTCACTACCGGATCCCATCCGGCCTCACCCACAAAGACGTTTCCATTTCGAACGGCAAGTGACGAAGCGCTTTGCGCAGCACTACCGGGAGATCCCACGACCGCCAATGCATCGATCTTGAAACTGGCGTCTTGAAGCGCAATCATCGCTGCCGTCGAACCATAGGAGTGGGCCATGACAGACACGAATGGTTGATCGAGTCCCCGAAGTGTTTGAAGACCTTGGATCGAGCGTGAGAGATTGGCGGCACCCTCATCGGCAAGAGTCAAGGAACCGACGTTGAAGAGGTGCGGAGTTTGATACCCGATCCACGCGACCGTCGCAACGGTTTTGGACGAATCCCCTAACCGCTTGAGCCACGCAGTTTGATCGGAGAAGAGTGTCGTGGCGGTGTCCGCCCAGTCGTCGACCTGCCCGTCAATGGTGAAGAACATGCCGGGGATCAGATAGCTCACGAAGTCGGCGCTCGCGAGATCGCCAACAACGATGGCCGCCCGCCCCGGTGACGTGGTGTCGAGGCTCACGAGTGACCGGGCCGGCTCCCCCGCGCGCGAATCAAGTGCGGCATCAATTTGGGTGAGCATGTGGAGGTGATTGGTGACTTCCACATTCATACCGCGCCCCACACCGGTACTCAGTTTCTGTTCGAGTTCCCGGATGGCGTCTTGGAGGTACGCCCGATTTGCCACGCTCCGCGTGCCGAAGGGAATTCCGTCGAGGTTTCCAATGAGTTCAGGTGTCGCGGTCAGCAGCCTTTGGCGTGCCGCCACGTCTGTGTTGTTCCACCAGGAGGAGACTTCCTTGGCGGCGATGGGCGCCGATAGAAGGTCGGAAACAGCCTCCGGGTGATCGCTCACGAAAGCTTCGAGCTTGGAGACGGAAAGGAGACTGAACTGGTCGAGCAGGGCACGGCCGCCAAGAGAAGGCAGGAGTGCCGGATCTAGTGGTGTGATTCGTGCGTTCGCGGAAAAGGCGGGCACGGTGAAGGGAACGATGTCGAGCTGGCGAACCGGTCCCGGAATATCTGAAACACCGAGGTTGACCGCAGAATTTTGTGGCGCGTCAAAGGCCCCGCTCCCCCCACCCAGGGAAAGGGAAAGCGCCAACGCTGTCAATTCCAGCAGCAATTCCGGCACTTCCTATCGGTGACGAACCAGGCAGGGGAACCTGTTTCACCACAAAATGGACTCTTCCACCCCATAATAGGGGTAGAAAATAAAATCTGCGAGCCTCGATAGGCGTGGCTAAACTGTCACGTCTATTTCTTTAGTCCCTCAGGCCCCAACTGTAACAAAGTTGAGAATCCTTCAGCATCAATAATCGGAATTCCGAGTTCTTCTGCTTTTGCCAGTTTTGAGCCCGCTCCCGGACCTGCTGCCACAAAATCAGTCTTTGCGGACACGCTCGAGGCGGCCTTACCGCCCGCCGCGATAATCGCCTCTTTCGCGCCTTCCCTCGTGAACCCTTCGAGGTTCCCAGTCGCGACGACGGTGAGTCCGGCAAGCGGCCCACCCGCAGCGGCTGCAGCGCCAGGGCCGGGATGATTCGGGATGCGGAACTGCACTCCGGCGTCAGTCCAGCGCTTCACAATTTCCTCGTGCCAGTCAATCGAAAACCATTCGATGAGCGCATCGGCGATGATGTCGCCTACCCCGTCTACTTCGGCAAGCTCTTCCCTGGTGGCGCCGCGAATCTCCTCGAGTGACCCAAACCAGCCCGCGAGCGCGCGCGCCGCGACGGGCCCGACATGGCGGATGTTGAGCGCGACGAGAATTCGCCACAGCGGTTTGGTTTTCGCGATGTCAAGATTCGCGATCAGCTCACGAGCGCTCTTGGAAACGACGAACTCTTCGTCACCGTCAAATTCTCCGTCGGGGTTGAAGGGCGGGTCAGTGTCTTTGCCGGTGGTCTTTCGGACTCGGCGGAATGGCGCCACGACTTTGGATTCGCCATCCTCGTCGAGCCTCACCAACCCTGTTTCACTGTCGCGCACTTCGACGCGAATGGGGAAAAGGTCGGCAAGTGTGAGGTCAAAAAGTTCCGCTTCGGTGCGCAACGGTGGCTCGGTGGGTTCGAGAGGTTGGGTGAGGGCTGCCGCGCTGACCTCCCCAAGCCCCTCTATGTCTAGCGCCCCCCGGCTACCGATGTGCTCCACGCGCCCACGCACTTGAGCAGGGCAGCCTTGGGCGTTTGAGCAGCGGAGGTCGATATCGCCCTCTTTGGCTGGCGCCAAAATCGTTCCACACTCGGGACACACGGTCGGCATGACGAAGGGTCGTTCACTTCCGTCGCGACGCTCCACGACGGGGCCAAGCACTTCAGGAATCACATCGCCCGCTTTTCGCAGCACGATCGTGTCACCGATAAGAACGCCCTTGGCTTTCACAACGTCTTGATTGTGCAGGGTGGCTTGGCGAACGGTCGAACCCGCCACGTGAACCGGTTCCATAACCGCATAGGGGGTTACTCGGCCGGTGCGGCCAACACTCACAACAATGTCGAGAAGTTTGGTGTTGACCTGCTCCGGTGGGAACTTGAAAGCGATTGCCCAACGCGGTGCTCGGCTGGTGGCGCCCAATTCGTCGTGGAGCGCGAGTTCGTCCACTTTGATGACGATGCCATCGATTTCGTGTTCGACGCTGTCTCGATGGTCCCCGTAATACTCAATGAACCCGGCAGCGGCTGCGACGGTTTTCTCGACGCGAAAGTGTGTACTCGTTGGTAGGCCCCAACTTGCCAAGAGTTCGTATACTTCCGACTGCGCCGCCACTGGCGGGTCTGGCCAGGCTCCGATTCCATGAACGAGCATCCGAAGCCGGCCGAGTCGATCGCGCATGAGTTCTCGTTGCGCCGGATTCTTGCCTTCCTCTTTTTGGCGAAGACTTCCTGATGCCGCATTCCGGGGGTTCGCGAACACTCGCTCCCCTGCCTCGGCTTGGTTTGCGTTCAGCTCGCGGAAGGCCTGAATGGGGAAGAACACTTCCCCCCGCACTTCGACAATCGCCGGATGCCCTTCGCCTTTCAAGGTGGTGGGGATGCCGGTCAAGAATCGAACATTCTGGGTGACGTCTTCGCCGACCACGCCGTCGCCTCTGGTCGCGGCGCTGGTGAGTTGTCCATGCTCGTAGCGAAGATTGAGGGCGAGCCCATCGATCTTGAGTTCACACAGATAGTGGATTCCACGTCCTGCAGACTTTTCCACCCGAGCAGCCCACGCCTCGAACTCCTCAAGAGAAAATACGTTGTCGAGACTGAGCATTCGTTCAGCGTGTTGCACCGGAGCAAACAGTGTCGTTTGGGCGCGACCGCCAACGGTCTGCGTTGGACTGTCTTGACCTTGCAGTTCGGGGTAGGCATGCTCAAGCTCTTCGAGACGCCGCATTGCACGGTCATACTCGGCATCGTCGACCAGCACTTCGTTGCGCTCGTAGTAGGCGTCGCGCAGTTCAAGAATCTGCGTTGTCAGCGCGTCGGCTTCTTCTTTTGCTTGGGCGCGGTCAGCGGCAGAGCCTGCACGGTCACGGTCGCCGGGGTTTTCTGCGTCAGCCACGCTTGTAAGTTTAGGCTTCGGCTCAGACAATTCCGCCGGCGAACTGCGGACCTACATTCGTTCGGGCGCAGAGACCCCAAGCAGGCCAAGCCCATTGCGCAAAACAACTCCGGTCGCATCGCTCAACCACAACCTGGTGCGGTGCACGTTGGTGATGAGTTCTTCGCCAAGCGGTGTGACCCGGCAGGAGTCGTACCACCGGTGATAGGCGGCAGCGAGTTCTTCGAGGTACCGCGCAACTCGGTGCGGCTCACGCAATTGCGCTGCTTGGGCAACAATGCGCGGGAATTCGGCGAGCAGTCCCACAAGGTTGTTCTCGGTGTCGTGGCTCAAAAGTTCGGGCTCAAACACGCTTCGATCGACCCCAGACGCCGCCGCATTGCGCGCCACTTGGTGCGTGCGTGCGTGCGCATATTGCACATAGAAGACCGGGTTGTCGTTGGTGCGCTTCGTCAGTAACTCGGGGTCAAGCGTGAGCGGAGAGTCTGCCGGATACCGTGCGAGTGAATAGCGCAGGGCATCCGTACCGAGCCATTCCCGCAAGTCATCGAGCTCGATGATGTTTCCAGCCCGCTTGGAGAGCCTGGCCCCATTGATGCTCACGAGTTGCCCAATGAGAATTTCAATGTCTGCGTCCGGGTCGTCCCCGGCTGCACCAGCGAGCGCTTTCAACCTGTGGACATAACCGTGGTGGTCCGCGCCAAGCAGATAGATCTTGTGTCCAAAGCCGCGATCACCCTTGTTCAGGTAGTACGCCGCGTCGGAAGCAAAATACGTGTAGACGTCGTTGCTGCGCCGAATGACACGGTCCTTGTCGTCGCCGAAGTCTGTCGTGCGAACCCAGACGGCTCCCTCGTCATCGAACACGTGGCCCTGGGCCCTCAGTCGCTCTACTGCCGACTCCACGGGGCTTACGCCGGACGCATCCGGTTCATGGAGTGAGCGCTCACTGAACCACACATCGAAGTGGACGTTGAACTTCGCGAGTGATTCTTGAATATCGGCGAGCTGTAGTTCGTACCCAACCTCGCGAGCGACGACGACTCCATCCTCCGGTGTTTCGTGCAGAATGTCGGGCTGTTTCTCTTTCACTCGCTCGGCGAGCGCCGTGATGTATTCGCCACGGTATCCGTTCTCCGGTGGCTCGGTTTCGGTGAGCGCCGCGTAAACAGAGGCACCAAAGGTGTCCATCTGGTTGCCCGCATCGTTGATGTAGAACTCACTCACCATGCGGGCACCGGATGCGGTGAGCACCCGTGCGATGGAGTCGCCGAGCGCTGCCCAGCGGGTGTGCCCAATGTGTAGTGGCCCGGTGGGGTTGGCCGAAACGAACTCAAGGTTGATGGTTTCGCCAGCGAGAACGTCGTTGTGGCCGTAGGCGTCGCCTTGCTCGACGATTGTTTTCGCGAGCGCACCTGCCGCCGCAGCGTCGAGTCGAATGTTGATGAATCCAGGCCCGGCGATCTCTACTGAGGAAACTCCTTCAATCTCACCGATGGGGCCCAGGAGCGCTGTGGCGATTTCGCGGGGGTTCACACCGAGTGGTTTCGCAAGTTTCATTGCGATATTGAGTGCCCAGTCTCCGTGCTCCCGGTTTTTCGGGCGCTCAAGCGTCACGTCGTCTGACGCTACGGTATGGTCGCCGCCGCGACGCGTCAACTCGTCGTTCACAATGGCGAGGATGGCGGCAGAAAGTTCGGCTGGAGTCACAAGAACCAATTCTATCTGGCGGAGATACCTGACTCTTGCGGCGTTGCAGCTCGAATGCGGAGTGACCTCGGCAACAATGGTGTTGTGTCTAGAACTCGATTTGCCGTTCGTACCGCCTTTGTCGCGGGCCTGGTTTTTGGAACAGCGGGGGCCCTCACCGGATGTCTGGCGCAGGTGCCCGATGCTGAGCCGACGACTACTCCGTCGGTGTCGTCGCCGTCCTCGTCGCCTTCACCAAGTGGAACCGCATCGCCCACTCCGACTCCCAGCCCTGAGAAGCCGACGCCGGTTTCGCTCTCCTGCTCGAATGTCGTTGACGCGCAAACCATCTACGACTTCAACCCGAACTTCGTTCTCCTCGACTCCTTCTCCCCCGCCTCAAACACTCTTGCCGCGCAAGCAGTGCGGGATGAAGGAACAGCCTGCCGCTGGTTGAACCAAACCAGCAAAATCACGATCGATATCGGTATTTCAAACCCCGGCCCTAACTCCATGAACGCTGCACAGAGCTCGGCTGCTTCGGGTACTGCCGTCAGCGGTTTGGGCGATGCCGCCTACTTCTCACGCTCCGGCGGGTTTGGCACACTTCAAGTGTTCTCGGGACGATTCTGGATCAGCGCATCCTCACCCGCGTTTTCTGCGGCCGGTGACGCGAGGACCGTTATGGAGCACGCGCTCGGCGCAACCGGCTAGCCGCACACTCGCACTCGAACTGCATCTGGGTGCTGGTAGCCTTTACTGACCCTGGCCCCCATAGCTCAGGGGATAGAGCGTCTGCCTCCGGAGCAGAAGGCCGCAGGTTCAAATCCTGCTGGGGGCACCGTGTGATCTCGCAAGACATAGGAAACTCTCGAACCCTCAGGGGTTCGGGAGTTTTTTGTTGTGTTGGGGTTGGTAGTCGCGTTCTGTGTCGATGGTGAGCTCGCGGAGAAGTTCCCCTGTGGTGGCGT
>Ga0209344_10000134_pt1 | contig 149256 bp, 153 predicted proteins | sample Cruoilmetagenom6_FD_187293 | JGI IMG/M metagenome (GOLD analysis project Ga0209344, IMG submission 187293) | Oil polluted marine microbial communities from Coal Oil Point, Santa Barbara, California, USA - Santa Barbara Oil Seep Sample 6 (SPAdes)... | ecosystem: Environmental > Aquatic >... | reverse complement strand
AATAGTGTTTCGGCGGCCATAGCGAGAGGGAAACGCCCGGTTACATTCCGAACCCGGAAGCTAAGACTCTCTGCGCCGATGGTACTGCAAGGGGGACCTTGTGGGAGAGTAGGACACCGCCGGACTTAAATTGTGAGATAGCCACACCCTTCACGGGGTGTGGCTATTTTGCTTTAACGACCCAACCCTGAAATGCATGGACGCTAGATTAGCCCCGCGACCGTTCAGAGTTGCAAAGCTCGTAGCCCAGAGCGTTGTTGCTGCTGCTGCGCGCTGCGTGAGCGAAAGAGGCCTAGAGGTCAGTACCTAGCTCCGGGGCATCCTTGATCAGCGCACGCAACAAGCCCGGGGTCATCCTCAGCGCACCTGAGCGATCGACCGTGATGACATCCACATCCCAACGCGAAGTCACATCATCGAGTGCGTCGTCGCTGCCGGCCACAATTGCGGTCGCCAACACATCCGCTGTCACGATGTCATTCGCGACAACACTCACTTGAACGAACTGCGTCGGCGCTATGCTGCCCGCGCGCCATATGTGGTCACCACGTTCCGCGCTGCCCGAAGTCGCGATGGCCCGCCGCGGGTGCCGCAACTCCAGAGAACACAGCAGCTCCGTAGGGGAGAGCGGCTCGATGATTCCCGCACGAACTAACCGTGGGGCGCGCGGCGTGGCCGATGCAGAATCGAGAGTGGCATCGCCGGTGGGGGAGACGAGAAGGTCGCCACCGACGTTGATACTCCACTCCGGGCATCCGGCCTCCGTGAGGTGAGCGCCGGCCTGCTCGATTGCTTCTGCCTTGACGATGCCATTGAGATCGATCGTGCCGTCAGGGCGGTGGGGACTGAAATTGCTGCCGGTGGTCGACCGCCACTCGAGAGCGCGCGCGTACGACGCGAGGAGGATTGTGCTTGCCGAAGACAGCGAGAGGCGTCCGTCAGCAATCCTGCTGAGTTCCGAGTCGGGCTGGTACAGACTGAAGCGGTCATCGATGGCTCGAAAGCCGAGTTCCAGCTCCGGCAGTTCCGAAGCCCACGCATCGGGTACGTCGATTGAGGCCATCGTGCCCATCGTGGCGAACACATGCCGCATTACGCACCCGCTTGATCGAGCGCTGACTGCAGCGAAGTGAGGTACGCCTGAGTTGTGTAGGTCGCGCCGCTCACATTCGAGACGTGAGCCGACTGGGAAGAGAGTACTTCACTGCGCAGAATTGGCGCCGCATGGTTGCTGATCTGCACCGAACGGCCATCCTGATCAGTCAGCCGCAGCGGCGTGACATCGCTGATGCTGCCCGACGCGATCGTCACCGCAACCTGCACGTTGCCGAATCGAGTGCGAACGCTCGATCCGGTGTAGGTGCCGTCGGCGGGGCCCGAGGAGGTGGCGGTCTGAGCAGGGGTGCCCTGTGACGGCGTACTTGACCCACCAGCGTTGCCGCTTGTCGTGCTGCCGCTAGACGTGGGTCCGGCGGTGCCGTTGGTCGCGCCATTTACGGGCAGCGAGATCGATGTGCCGTCGCTCGTCGTGACGTTGACGCCCGCCTGGTAGCCGACGACGAGCACACTCACCGATGCGAGAATGCTGCCTAAGATCGCTCGTGTTCTCACCAGTCGAACCTTTCTGCGTGAATTTGGTGGGGGTGGATGCCGGAAGCTCGCACTTCAGCTTCGACGAGGTCAAGCCATGCTGTCGGACCGCACAGGAAAACGTCGGAGTCGGCGAGGTCAGGGAAAGCGCTCTGAAGGGTGACGCCGCGCTCATAGTCGGCTGAGGTCATCCAGCTATCAACGCCTCGCGGACGGTGACCAACCATGGAATAGCAGTGTGCGCCCTTAGCCTCGGCAATGGCCCGAATCTCGTCCCAGTGATAGGTCTCGTCCGGCGTGCTGGCCCGCAAAAGGATGGTCGCTTCGCCGGGAGCGAAGGACGAGTGCTCGAGTAGTGCACGCACCGGCGTCACACCGATGCCTGCCGCGATAATGGCAAGCTTCGGCGATGTGCGTGCCGCTTCAGAGAACAGCCCATAGGGGCCTTCGATGCTGACGCGAGTGCCCACCGGAAGCGTCGTCAACTGCGCGCTCCCTTCACCCAAGTTGCGTACCGTAATGCGAGCCGTGCTTTCGGTCGGCATTGCGGAGAGCGAGATGGGATGCGAATGCCACCAGGTGCGGGGCGTCCAGAACCGCCAAATGAAGAACTGTCCACCGGATGCTCCGAGAGAGCGCAGATCGTTGCCGGCGAGTTGGATCGTGGTGACGCCCGGCGCAATTTCGGTAACCGCTGCCACGCGCATCCGGTGTCGGAGGCTCGACACGAGAGGCTCGACGAAGCGGAAAGTGATGATGCTGCCGAGGGCGATTACGTAGAGTGCTATCCAGTAGACGCGCTGGGCGGTGCCCTCGGCGAGCACGCCGCCGACACTCAACTGGTGCGGAAGCGCAAACGCCACCGAAACGTAGCTGAGCAAGTGGATGAGGTGCCATCCTTCGTAGCTGAAGCGACGACGCACGGCGACGAGTGACGACACCACCACCGCGATCAAGAGGCCCAGGCCGATGAACGCGAGAGGCATGTCGGGAAGAGCAAGCATGGGGCCGATTTCGGCAATCGGGTTGATCCCCGACGCCATCCCATAACCGATCAGCAAGACAGCGCCATGCCCGAGCAGAAGATACAGGGCAGGTTTGCCGAGGGAACGGTGAACAGCGATAGCGCGGTCGTGACCGATAGTGCGATCGATGAGGGGAATTCTGGCTGCCAGTACGAGCATCACGAGAATGAAGTCGGTGCCAATGAGTCCGGCGATGATGCCAACGCTCGTGACGGCATCCGAGAGCGTGGAGAACTGGCCGATGCCTCCCGAGGCGAGGAAAAGTGCTGCCGCGGTGGCACCCGACGCCCACAACGCGATGACCATGAGATCGGAGCGGCGGGCGCGCCGAGCAAAAGTACGTTGGTACTCGCGGGCGGCCGAGAGGCGGTTGCGCGCCGCGTTCCGATCGTTCTGAGGTGTTGCTCGAGGGTGAGCCTGAATGGTCATGAGTTAACAGTGCTCGGGCTAGCTATCGAAAGGCTAAGAGAAAGTGCCCTTTTGCGTGAGGAAACTCACATGTTCGGAAAAAGAACTGTGGCTCGAAGCCCGTTTGGTGCATTCTCGACCGTCGCCGAGCCGCCAGCGGCGCTCGCAATCGCATTCACTAGCGCAAGCCCCAACCCGCTGCCGCCCGTCGATTCGGTGCGGGAACTATCGGGGCGCGAGAAGCGATCAAACGCGATCGGGATGAACTCCTCGGGCATCCCCGGTCCGCTGTCGATGACTTCCAAGCGCAACGACGACTCATCCTGAACGAGCGACGCCACCACCTCGCCCTCAGCCGAGATCGCAGCGAGTGCGTTGGCCAGCAGATTGTCGACGACCCGGCCGAACGACTGCGCCGCAACCGCATACTCCGTCGTCTCCTGAGCAACGTCCACTGTGAAATCCACGCGTGCCGACCGGGACATCCCCACCAGCCGAGCGCGATCAATGCACCCCATAAACTCATCGACGAGCACTCCGGCACTAGCCGAACCCCTGCTCACCTCGTTCTCCATACGACTCAACTCCAGCAAGTTGGTCGCCAAAGAACTCAGACGATCCACGGATGCCTCAGCCGACGTCACTTGGGCGGCGAGAGCCTCCGCATTGCCGAAGTCGCCGTGCGCGAGTTCGAGCTGGGTTTTGAGTGCCGCCAGCGGCGTGCGCAACTCGTGAGCGGCATCCGAGACCATCTGTTTTTCACGATCGGTCGATGCCCGAATTCGACTCAGAAAGTCGTTGAGGGTGGTGGCGAGGGCGGAAAGCTCGTCGCGCGCGGCACCGACCGGAAGCGCGGCACTCGTGTCGCCGCTGAGCTGTTCGGCTTGGCGACGCATCGCGTTGACTGGCCGCAGAGCTGCGCTGGCGAGAGCCCACGATGCGATGCCGAAGCCCAGCAGCAGTGCGATGCCCGCGATGATGAGAATGCGGTCGAGGCCGCGCAGAGCAAGTTCGCTCGATGACGTGCTGCGCGCTGCAAACAACTCCCACGTGCCCTCTGCCGTTGACACTGTTTGGCTCGCGACAATGTATGAGCGTTCATCGTCGTGATCGCCGTGGTCATCCTTCAGCACGAATGTCTCGTCGGTGGTGGTTGCGCGTTCGATTGCCTCTGTGATGTCCCGCGGCAGCGTGTTTACCTGCACGTCGCCAGCGGGATCGGTGATGTACACGAGCACCCCTGTGCCGGGATCATCCACTGCTTCATCAGGGTTTGCCTTGATGTCGGTAACAAAAGAAGTGAGGTCGCTCGCGGCGAGTGAACTATCCGCGTCGGCCAAGATGTTGTGCACGGCCACACGAACGACGACAAGGGCGAGCAGCAACAGGATCGTGGCTGCCGCGACACTGCCGAGAGTGATGCGTGCGCGAATAGAGAGTCGGGAGAACATCACTCCACCACCGTGAGCGAGTAGCCGACACCGCGCACCGTGCTAATGCTGACGCCTGCCGCCGCGGGTTCGAGCTTACGGCGAAGGTAGCTGACGTACTGATCAACCACTGTCGCATCGATATGGGCGGTCGTACCCCAGACTTCGCCGAGGATTTCGGCGCGAGTCAGAGTCTCGCCGGGGCGGGAGCTGAGCATCCAGAGCACAGCAAATTCTTTTGAACTCATAGGAAGTGCCGTGCCGCCGGATGTCGCCCGCACGGTCGCACCATCGAGAACGAGGTTGCCAATTTTGCAGCTGGCCTTCGCGGTGGACGAGTCGCGGCGAACGAGGGCGCGGATGCGTGCGGCGAACTCGGCGAAGGCAAATGGTTTGGTGAGGTAGTCATCGGCTCCGGAGTCGAGGCCGAGTACACGATCTTCGACAGCGTCGCGCGCGGTGAGCAGCAGCACAGGCAGAGGATTGCCGTGCTCGCGCAAGTGGCGACAGATCTCGAATCCCGACATTTCGGGCAGCATGACGTCGATGGCCGCGGCGGAGTAGTCGTCGCTCGCGGCGGCAATGAGCGCATCCATACCGTTGGTGACGAGCGTGACGGCGTAGCCATCATCTTCGAGCCCGTGTTGAACGAGAGCGCCCATGGCGGCATCATCTTCCACCACCAAGATCTTCGTCATGAGTGTCAGACTACGCCGCAGAGCGGTCGCTCTGATCGGCGGAGGCGAAGTGGCACCGGTGCGTCGGCAGACCGACGGGCTAGCTGCAGGCGCTTCGTAGTGCCGCAACCGCATGAAGAGGTGGCTGCGCAGCAGATAAACAGGGACAATGGATGGAGATAGCTCACTTTTTTGAAAGGGACATACATGGATATCTTCGCCACCGGCGGGCTCGTGCTCATTATCGGAATCGGGGTGGTTGTCCTTGTTGTACTTTTCCTCGTTATGCTGCTGATCGCTCGCGCTTGGTTCAAGGTCGCTCGCGCTGACGAGGCGCTCGTCGTTTCGGGACGCTCGCAGAAGGATGGCGCAGGCAATGACTCAGCGGTCACTGTCATCGTCAATGGCAAGGCGCTCGTTAACCCGATCACGCAACGCCACGAGACGATCTCGCTGCGTTCGCGTCAGGTTTCGATGACGGCGGAAGCCCAGTCGGCCGACAACGTGACCCTTCAGGTTGAAGCTGTCGCGATCGTGAAGATTGGCTCAGACCCGATGCTGGTTCGTCGCGCGGCCGAGCGTTTCGCCTCGCAAGACAAGGCAATTGAGCAGTTCACGACCGAACAGCTCGAAGGTGCCCTTCGTGGTGTTGTCGCAACCCTGTCGGTTGTTGAGCTCATGCGTGAGCGCAAGAAGTTCTCCGACCAGATCGCTACGGATGTGTCGACTGAACTGTCGGAGCAGGGACTGATCCTCGACTCCTTCCAGATCAAGGGCATCGGCGACAAGGTTGGCTACATCCAGTCGCTCGGAACTCCGCAGATTGAGTCGAAGCGTCGTGAAGCTGAGTTGGCAACCGCCGACGCAAACCGCGAAATCTCCAAGCGCAACATCACTGTTGCTGAAGCGAACCTGATCGAGCAAACCGCTCTCGACAAGAACACCGCAGACTCCAAGGCCGAGGTCGGTAAGGCAAACGCAGAAGCCGAGCAGGCCGAAGCGCTCGCCCGTGCCCGCGCAGAACAGGGCGTTCTGCAGCAGCGTGCCGAAAACCGTCAGGCTGAGCTCGACGCTGACGTGAAGCGTCTCGCTGATGCCAACCTGTACAAGGCGCAAAAGGATGCCGACTCTGACGCTTACCGTCTCGTCAAGGGTGCAGAAGCTCAAGCCCAGATCGCCGCCGTCGAAGCAGAAGCTGTTCGTGTTCGTGCAGCAGCTGACGCGGATGCCACCCGCCTTGCCGGTGAAGCAAAGGCTGCCAGCATCGAAGCAGAAGCCGCGGCTCTCGCTAAGCACCAAGATGCTCTTCTCGCCCAGCGTGCGCTCGAAGCGCTCCCGCAGGTTATGGAGCAGTGGGCCAAGGGTTACGGCCAGATCGGTTCTGTTACCGTCATCGGCGGCAGCGGGGCAAGCGGTGGAGACACCGTCGGCACCGAGAGCGCTGTTGCGCTTCGCGGAACGTTCGAGTCGATCAAGGCTGCCACGGGACTTGACTTGGCGTCGATCATCCAGGGCCGCACTGTTGGTCAGGCCGTAGGAGAAGCTGCTCGCGGAGAGTCAGGCGACAGCACTCTGGCGGCCACGCTCGCTCAGGCAGCGAACACGGTCGCGGAGCCAGCTCCGGCTTCGGCCCCGGCTGCTACCGAGGCTGACGCCGCCGAGTAGCGTTCACACTCCTTAGTCTCGAGGCTATGGCCGGGCATCCTTAGGGATGCTCGGCCATAGCCTTTTCTCGTGTGCGGGTGTGCTCTTCAGCACGCAGCGAACGAAAGTTAGTCGTCGTCGCTGACCAGTTCTGAGCCCTCGGGATATACGTCGAGCTGGGGTTTGCGAGCGAGGAAGACGATGCTCGCGACAAGCCCGCCCCAGACGAGCACGGCGGCGACGATGAAGAATGTGATGGCGATGCCGCTCATTTCTTGAGCTCCTTCAATGCTGTGGTGCTGGGCCAGGGGGTGAAATCATCGGGGTCATGCTTCCAGCGCAGGACGGTCATGGTGATCGCGCCGATCAGAATTACCGCGATGGTTCCCCAGCCGGCGACAGCGAGATACCAGAGCGGGTAGCCCTCGTAGCCTTCGGTCACGAGCACGATGATGCGTTGGATGAGCATGTAGAGCAGCACGGCCGGAGCAAGAATTCCGACGAGAAGCTGCCAGACGCGGCCGACCTTAAAGGTGGAGACGGCGTTGAGGTGGCCCGCCAACTCTGGTCCCTTGCGGAACACCCAAATCACCAGAATGGTGGCTGCAATTGCCGCGGCGACGATTCCGATGTTGTTGGCCCACTGGTCGACAGTATCGAGGGCGATGAGGCCGGTCGTCGTCGAGAACAGGAGTACCGAAACGATCGCCAGCGCAGAACCCACTCGAATGGAGGCTTGGCGGGCCGTAATGCCGAACTTGTCTTGGAACGCGGATGACACGACCTGCAGTACCGACAACAGTGACGTGAACCCGGCCATGACGAGAGAGCCGAAGAACAGTGCACCGAAGAGGGGACCACCCGGCATTTGCGAGACGATCGCCGGGAAGGTGATGAACGAAAGCCCCACCCCCGTGAGCCCCTCGAGTTCGTCGACACCGACACCCTGCTGGAAGGCGAAGAAGCCGAGGGTCGCGAAGACTCCGATACCGGCAATGATCTCGAACGAGGAGTTCGCGAAGGCAACAACGAGCGCCGGTGCGGTGACGTTCGCTTTGCGGCTGCGGTACGAGGAGTAGGTGATCATGATGCCGAAGGCGATGGACAGCGAGAAGAAGATCTGGCTGTAGGCCGCGATCCAGACATTGGGGTTGCTGAGCGCGGAGAAGTCAGGAGTGAAGAGAGCATCCAGACCGGTCATCGCGCCGTCGAGGAACAGGGCGCGAACCACAAGGATGAGGAAGGCGACGACGAGCAACGGCAAGAAGATCACGTTCGCGCGCTGCACGCCCTTGGCAATGCCCGAGCCGAGTACCGCGAGCACGGCAACCCACACAAGCACGAGAGGAATGAGTACGGCAGGCACGAACTGAGAGCTGAAGCCGGGATCTGAAGTTTGCAGGAACTCCGTGATGAAGAACCCCTGAGTGTCATCACCCCAGCGCAGATCGAAGCTAAAGGTGAAGTAGCTGGCTGCCCACGCGACAACGGCGGCGTAGTAGATGGCGATGACAATGCAGATCCAGACCTGAAACCAGCCAAGCGATTCGAGCCACTTGCCTGCCTTGCCGCCGAGACGACGGAACGCAGTCGGGGCTGAACCGCGAAAGCGGTGCCCAATCGCATAGTCGAGAAACAGAATCGGGATACCGGCCGTGACCAAAGCGATCAGGTACGGAATCAGGAATGCCCCGCCACCGTTCTCGTAGGCGACACCCGGAAAGCGCCAAATGTTGCCGAGACCTACGGCGGAGCCGATAGCCGACAGGATGAACCCGAGCTGCCCGCTCCACTGTTCGCGGGGTCGCGAGGCGACCGTTGTTGATGAGGGAGATCCTTGTTGCGCTGACACCGTCGCTCCTCTGGATGATGGCCACCCGAATGGCCGTCGCTGGGGCCGCCCCGATATTGCGGCCCACTACCCCCGAAAGGGTGTTCTCACGTTAACACTTGGGTGCAGCTCGTTGCGACATGTGACAGTGATTGTTCTCGCTCAGCCCCTCAAGTGCAGAGGTGTGACGCGAGGGACCGAACAGTAACGAATGACGCTAGAGCGCAGTGACGAGGCCGCCAAAGGGGAGTGCGACGCCGAGAATGTTTTCGGCCGCGCGGTGACCTGAGCGTAGAGCCGCGGTGACGGTGGCAGGGTCATCCGTCCACGTTGCTTCGCCCGCAAAGTGCAGCACATTCTCGACCGGGGTGGCCAGAAGGTCGTGATCTTCGGGCATCGAGCCCGGGGTCATATACGCGTACGAGCCGTGAGAGTAGGGGTCGTCTTGCCAGCGCGTCACGAGCACGTCGTCGGGCTGCTCGACACGATCGCCGTACAGCCCGCGCAATGCATCGAGCACGGATGCGGCGATCTCATCGTCGCTCCATGTGCGAGTTTCGAGCGCGCTCGGCCCCGCCGCGAACGTGAGTAGCCGAGGAACGCCATGAAGGTCGGTGAGGTCGTACCAGGAATGCCACCACTTTCCGGCCCCGCCCTGCTGGCGAATCGCGTAGACGTTCTCATCCCAGAAGCGCGTGGGGAAACGGAGGAAGACCTTCTCGAAGTTATTCATCTCGAAACCGTCAATGGCGTGCGTGAGCCACTCGGGCAGGGCCGGCTCGAACGCGAGATCGCCGCTCGTGAGCACCCCAATCGGCACGGTCACGATAACGCGGTCCGCGGAGAATTCGCCCTGCGCGGTGGCGACCGTTGCGCCCTGCTTCGACCAACGGATGCCGGTGACCACATGCTCGAGACGTACGTCGAGCCCCGCCGCCAAGTTCGTCGCCAACTGATCGAAGCCGTCGGGAAACACCACCTCATCACCATCAACGGAATCGTCGTCGAGGCCGTGCGCATCGAGGCCGCCAGCATGCACGCCATATTGCTCCTCGGAGCGGTGCAGCACGAACTCGCGCACGCGCTCCGCCCGATCGGGGTTCCAGCCGAGGGTGGAAAGCGCGGCGTCCATCGCCTGCTCATAGCTTGTGCCGAGAGTGGAAGCCTGCACCGCGGTCGCAAGGTGCATGTCGAAAGTGCGTACGTCATCCGCGAACAGGGCGACAGCGTCGTCGCTGAGGCGCTCGCCGGTGGGGCTGTAATAGGCGATAGGCCGGCCGGTGGGTTGGTAGCTGCCGACGGTGAACTCGACGGTGCGCATGCCGAAGCCACTGACGACCTCGGTGAGGGGGTTGTCGTCGATGCCGTGGATCCAGGATGCTCCGCGGTCGGTGGCGACGTCGCCGGAGCGTTCGGTGAAGGTGCGGCCACCCGTGCGGTCGCGGGCCTCGAGCACGAGCACGCGCTGGCCAGATTGGGCAAGAAAGCGTGCCGCCGTGAGCCCGGAGACTCCGGCGCCGACGACGATTGTGTCGAACGTTGTCGCGGCGGGGTCGACGGTGGGCGCGCTCTCGAAGTCGGTCATGGGGTCAGAGTAGCAATGCAGTGCCGTGCGAGCCCGAGCGGAACAGACGACAGGCGGAAAAATTCGAGAGTTTTATCGCTTGCTCAGAATCCGGAAAAACTACGCCCGGACGTAGTTTCTAAAATAGGCAGCCCCAACATAGGATCGGACTATGACAACGGGGCCGAAAATGGGGCGCGGCAGGCGCGTGCGAACGTCCATGATCGTTGCCGCGACATCCGCTGTAATGCTTGTCCTGGTTGGCTGCACGGCCGCTCCGGATGCTGGCGCGAGCGTTGACCCGAATGACACTCGTCCCGTGGTGCTCACGACCTTCACGGTGCTCGCCGATATCGCCGAGAACGTGGCCGGCGACAACCTGCGGGTGGAGTCCATCACCAAGGTGGGTGCGGAGATTCACGGCTACGAGCCCACGCCCGGCGACATCGCCAAAGCGGCCGAAGCTGACCTGATTCTCGACAACGGGCTCAACCTTGAGGCGTGGTTTGCCCAGTTCGTGGACGGTCTCGATGTACCGCATGTCGTTGTGTCTGATGGCGTCGACGTGATCACCATTGCGGAGGATGCCTACGAGGGGCTGCCCAATCCGCACGCCTGGATGAGCCCGCTCAATGCGCAGATTTACGTCGACAATATGGCGGCCGCGTTCGCTGAACTCGACCCCGATAACGCCACCGACTACGCCGCCAACGCTGAGACCTACAAAGCCGAGCTCCAGCTCGTGCACGCCGAACTCAGCACCGAATTGGCCGAACTTCCGTCAACGCAACGCGCGCTCGTGACGTGCGAGGGCGCCTTCTCGTACCTCGCCCGCGATGCCGGCCTGAGCGAACGCTACTTGTGGGCGGTCAACGCTGAGCAGCAGTCGACGCCCCGCCAGATCGCGTCCGTCATTGAGTTCGTGCGAGACAACGAGGTGCCTGCCGTGTTCTGCGAATCCACTGTCTCCGACCGCTCGATGCAGCAGGTTGTTGAGGCCAGTGACGCGACCTTCGGCGGCACGCTCTATGTCGATTCGCTGTCCGAAGCGGATGGCCCCGTTCCGACCTATCTTGAGCTGCTGCGTCATGACGCCGAACTCATCATCGCCGGGCTCACAGGAGGCGCATCATGAGTGAGCCCACGATTCAGGTGCGCAATGTCACCGTTCACTATGGTGATGTTCTTGCCCTCGACAACGTCAGTCTGAGCCTGGCACCCGGTCGCATTTACGGCCTGATCGGCATGAACGGTTCGGGCAAGTCCACACTCTTCAAGACGATTACCGGGATGCTGCGCCCCGACCACGGAACAGTCACGTTGGCAGGTCGGCAGCCTGCACTCGCGCGCAAGGCCGGAACGGTTGGCTATGTTCCGCAGAGCGAAGAGGTGGACTGGGCGTTCCCGATTTCGGTGCGTGATGTCGTGATGATGGGCCGCTACGGGCACATGGGGTTCTCGCGTCGTCCGCGCGCTGCAGACCGTGTCGCCGTTGAGGAGGCGCTCGCCCGTGTCGAGCTGACTGACCTGGCCGATCGCCAAATCGGCCAACTCTCCGGCGGGCAGAAGAAGCGCGCGTTTGTAGCGCGCGGCATCGCGCAGGGCGCGACGATCCTGTTGCTCGATGAGCCCTTCGCGGGAGTCGATAAGCGCTCCGAGCGCACGATCACGACACTGTTGCGCGAACTTGCCGCCGAAGGCGCAACGGTTCTCGTGTCGACTCACGACCTCAACTCGCTGCCGAAACTCGCCGACGAAGCAATCTTGCTGATGCGCACGGTGCTGCTGCAATCCACTCCGGCTGAGGTCTTGAAACCCGAGAACCTTGCTCGCGCTTTCGGCCTCGATGTCACGGCGGGAGACACGGAATGAATCCTCTCGACTTCCTGCTCGAACCGCTGAGTTATGACTTCATGGTGCGGGCTCTCGCGACGAGCGTGACCGCTGCGATTGTGTGCGCCGTGCTGTCGTGTTGGCTCGTGTTGATCGGCTGGTCGCTCATGGGCGACGCGGTTTCGCACGCTGTGCTCCCCGGTGTGGTTCTCGCCTACGTCGTCGGTGCCCCATTTGCGCTCGGCGCGATCATCTTCGGGTTCCTGGCGGTAGCCCTCATCGGCGTCGTGAGGAACACGAGTCGCATCAAAGAGGATGCCGCGATCGGCATTGTTTTCACGAGCCTGTTCGCGCTCGGAATCGTGCTGATCTCGGTGACTCCCTCGCAAACAGATCTCAGTCACATCCTCTTCGGCAACCTCCTCGGCGTCTCGTGGGCTGACCTCGTGCAAGTGCTCATCCTCGGTGCCATTACTCTCACGATTCTTCTCGTGAAGCGCCGCGATTTCACGCTTTTCGCGTTCGACGCCACTCACGCTCACGCAATCGGACTCAACCCCAAAGTGCTCGGTGCTGCGCTTCTGGGACTCCTCGCCCTGACAGCCGTTGTCGCGCTGCAGGCGGTCGGAGTCGTGCTCGTGGTCGCACTACTCATCATTCCGGGGGCCACCGCCTACTTACTCACGGATCGCTTCGCCCGCATGCTCGTGATCGCTCCGGCGCTGTCGGCGCTCGCGGCAGTCACGGGGCTGTATCTCAGCTACTACCTCGACACGGCATCCGGCGGCATGATTGTTCTCGTCGAAGGCTGTTTCTTCGCGCTCGTCTACTTGTTCAGTCCGACGCAGGGCGTGATCGGTACACGCGTGGGTGCCCGTCGACGTCAGCGGATGCTCGCCGCTCGGTAACGGCAACGACACCGCCTCCACACCGAACCCGCACGGTGCGACTCGCGCTACGGCGTGAGGGTGCCGCCTGATACGTAGAGTGCGTCGGTCGCGCTCCGGCCGAGGCTAATCGGGCCCGCGGATTGGCGCCCACCGTCGTTGCTCGCCCCGCCCCTCGCCCCACTGATTTCGCCGACGACGTCTCCGAGCACGACCACCTCGAGCGCATCCGAATACGGTGCCCCGGCGTTCACGCTGAGGGTCGCTTCGAACACGATGCCGCGCTCTTCGAAAAACTTGAGCAGTTCGGGGTCGTCGTCGGAGATGCGTTCGACGACGACGGTGCTGCCGGGGGCGATGCGGCTGAGCTGTGCGGCATCCGGAATCGTGATCACGCCGTCGGCGCTGGGGATGGGGTCGCCGTGCGGGTCGCGGGTGGGGTGTTCGAGAAACTCGTCGATGCGTTCGACCATGAAGTCAGAGACGGCGTGCTCAAGGTTTTCGGCTTCGTCGTGCACTTGGTCCCAGCTATAGCCGAGCACGCTGACGAGGAACGATTCGATGAGGCGGTGGCGGCGAACCATCGCTACGGCGTGGGCACGGCCCACGGGGGTGAGGGCGATGGAACCGTAGCGGGCATGGTCAAGGAAGCCTTGATCGGTGAGGCGACGCACGGCATCCGAGACGCTCGAGAGGGTGTAGCCGGTGCGTTCCGCGATGACGGTGGCGGTGACGGGAGCGTCGGACCATTCGGTGAGGCTCCACACGGTTTTCAGGTAGTTCTGGGTGCTGACCGAGAGCTCTGTAACCGACATGAGCCAAGTCTAGAGCCGAAGATTCAACTACGGATAGACGTAGTTAACGACGCTTGCCCCCACCCTGAGAACGGAGGGTGGGGGCAAGTGGCTGAGAGAAGTTAGTTGAACATTCCGTCGAGTCCAAGGTCACCGGTGATGTCACCAATGAGGCCATCGGTGTCAACGACGCTGTCGAGGATGTCGTCGACGTTCACTGCGTCGGTGACGTCAGTGACAACATCGCTCGTGTTGTCTACGACGTCGGATACCTCGGTGACGTTCTCGACAACGTCGGTTACCTGAGTGGCGTTGTCGACGACGTCAGAGACGGTGTTGCCGTTCGCGATGTCGCTGACGTTGGCCGAGTCGCTGACGTTGCCGACCGCGGTGTCGTTACCCGAAGCGACGGGGGCGTTTACTTCGTTGCCCGATGCGACGGCGTTGCCGTTGAGGAGGTCACCGTTGAGGATGCCGCCACCAAGAATGTCTCCGCCGAGTACATCGCTGCGCAGGAGGTCAATGTCGCCAACCTGAGGCGCGATGAGCACCGGAATGTCGGTGCTGCTGGAAGATGAGTAGGAGTAGCCCTTCGTCGAGGAGTCGCTGTCGCCGGTTGCTGCCATGGCGGGAGCTGCGGCTCCAACTGCGATCAGTGCTACTGCTGTAGCGGTTGCGCCGATCGTGGTCTTCTTCGTGAATGCGTTCATTTCTGAACTCCTTCTTACGTTGTTGGTCTCCGTGGAGGCCCTGCGTCTCGAGGCTTTCCCGAGCCGCAATGAGTACTCCGGAGCACTCGTGTAACCGGTTTGGGGGTCATTTCGAAAAATCACGAAATGGGGCAATTCGAGCCGCGGATGTCGTTGGCAAGCGCTCAGAGATTCCCCGGTTTTCCGGGGGAGAATGTTCAAGCTGGCAGTCAACTGAGTGGAGTCTGGCGAAACGCCCAGTGGTGCATCCAGCGCCGCATCTAGCGCTGGGGCAGCTCGCTTATTCGGACGCTGCTGCTGCCTTCACGGCGTTGTAGGCCTCAAGGGCTTCGCGACGGGTTTCGGCAAGATCCACGATCGGTTCGGGATACGCGGCGGTGCCGAGTTCGGGAATCCAACGAGAAACGTACTCACCCGTGGGGTCAAACTTTTTCTGCTGCAGCACCGGGTTGAAGACTCGGAAGTAGGGGGCGGCATCCGCACCGGATCCGGCAACCCACTGCCAGTTGGCGGGGTTGCTGGCGTCGTCGGCATCCACGAGAGTGTCCCAGAACCACTGTTCGCCAGCCCGCCAGTCGATGAGGAGGTTCTTGATGAGGAAGCTCGCGACGACCATGCGCACGCGGTTGTGCATCGTGCCGGTGTGCCAAAGTTCGCGCATCCCGGCATCGACGAGGGGGATGCCGGTGCGGCCGCGTCGCCACGCTTCGACTTCGCTGATACCGGCTGGTTCGGTGACGTCGCCGATCTGGTCGACCGTGTACCCCCACGGGAAGGCGTTGTAGGCGGGGCGGTAGCTGTCGGTCGCTAGGCGCGGGTTGTCGAAGAGTAGGGCGGTGGAGAATTCGCGCCAGCCGACTTCGCTCAAGAATTTGGCGACGTTCTTGCGGGCGGCTGAGGGCAGGTCGGCGGCGGCGTTACCGCGTACCCGGTGCCAGATCTGGGTGGGGCTGATCTCGCCGAACCGCAGGTGTGGGCTGAGGCCGCTCGTGGCATCCACGGCAGGTTCATCGCGGCGGTGATAGTCGGCGAGACGTTCGGTGACGAAGGCGGTAAGGCGATCGTGGGCTCCTGCTTCGCCGGGGGTCCAGGTCTCGCGCAATCCCTCGGCCCAGTCGGGGCGGGTAGGCAACAGGTTCCAGTTGGCGAGGTCGTCGCTCGCGGGGGAGTCGGCGGGCCAGCTCAGTTCGGCTGCGGTCGGCGCGGGAAGTGCCTCCCGCACGGGGCGATCTTGCGCGGCCCGCCAATACGGGGTGAAGACTTTGTACGGCTCACCCTGCCCATTGCGGATGTGCCACGGCTCGTTCAACAGATTGCCCTGATGGCTCTCGACCGTGAGCCCCTGCTCGCGCAGGCTCGATTTGAGTCCGGCGTCAGTGTCACGGGCGGCCGTGTAGCGGCGGTTCCAGTGCACCGCGGCGGCGCCGAGCTCGTCCACGAGCGCAGGCAGTGTGCGCGCGGCAGGACCGTGACGCAGCGTCAGCTGGCCGCCTAGATTCTGCAGGGCGGCATCCAGAGCAGTAAGGCTGTGGTGCAGCCACCACTTGCTTGCTGCCCCCAGCGGGCGGATGCCGTCGCTGGTTTCGTCATGAATGTAGACGACAACAAGGGGTCGGCCTTCGCTCGCGGCTGCCGTGAGCGCAGGGTTGTCGGCTAGTCGCAGGTCGTTGCGCAGCCACAGGATGGAGGGCTGATTCTGGTTTCCGCTCACGGCTCAACTCTACGTTCGGTGGCTTGTGTTTGGGGTCGCCTGGCGGGGATGCGCTGCCGGCGAGATTGTGGGGCTACCGCGGTTCGAGCGGGTAAAAGTGTTCGCCTTGCCAGCGCTGGGTGCTCTGGGCTTGGCGGCTCGTGGTCTGCGACCACGGCGGGTACACACGAAAGCCGCGTTTGCCGCCGATGCCATCGACCGAAACAATCCCGCGATCTTTGAGGGTGCTGAGCGGGAAGATGAAAGCACCGAAGTTGGTGCCGTCGCGCACGATCACGACGAGTCGCTGGGTGCCATCATCGCTGCGATGCGGCGCGGTACTGCCATCGGCGGATCGGTGCCAGACGGTGACAAAGAGTCCGGATTTGGTTGGCGTGAGTTTCGCCACCCGCAACCGGGTGCCGACAGGGAGCGTGGTGAAGGCGCCGTATTCCGCGTTGTCGGGTTCGGACACGAGCTGAGTGTGCTCGGGCAGCACATCGCCGAGAGCATGGATGGCGTGGGCAACATCCGGCGGCAGTGGGGGAGAGGTCACTATGTCCGTTCGGTTCAGGCGTCGTGCCAGCCTATGTCGCGGGACGCCCGTTAAATAGTTCGAGGGCCGGTTTCAGAGGCATGAAACCGACCCTCTCCCTTTGCACCAAGAGTGTCCTGCAATCACATTCCGCAGTAGCTGCCACAGCAAACAACTTCTGCTCTATGAATGTATAACGGAAAGATAACGCTGTCTAGTTACCGATCCGTTATTTTTTGGAGATTTCCAGAAAAGAATGTCTACCCCCTGTGTTTCTGGGCAAATTGATCGAGTTCGAATGCCAGCGAGCCGACGCGCAGCGCGCCTCGCTCACCAGACGCATGCGACCGACCGACCAGCGCGCGGGTGACACTGTTCTGGGGCGCGTTGCCTCGGCGGCCTTGTTTTTTACATCGGGGTTCGTGTTTATCGCGCGTCTCGGATAGTGGATACGGCACGAGCGGTCACGCAGCATCCACAACTCTGGGCTTTAGTGCGCCGAGTCGACCAACTTGAGCCCAACAACGCACCCGACTAGCCCCATGAGTAGCAGCACTTTGATCCACGACAAGGGTTCGCCGCCGAACACCATCGCGTAGGTCACGGTCAGCGCAGCACCGATGCCGACCCAGATGGCGTAGGCGGTGCCGATGGGAATCTCGCGCATCGCGTAGCCGAGGCCAGCCATGCTCGCGAGAATCGCGACACCAAAGATCACTGTCGGCCAGAGCTTCGTGAAGCCCTCCGATTTGCCGAGAGCGGTGGCCCAGACGGCTTCGAGCACGCCAGAAAGAATCAAAACAAGCCAGTACACAACAGTCTCCTTGGCCAGTCTTGTCGCGTACCCGGTACTGATCCGTCGTCGGGAGCCGACTATCGCGGCTACTCCTTCAGCGTAGCAAAACGGGTGCAGTTTGGCAGGGCTACTGCGGTTGCCCAGCTTCGTGTACCGGTCTCGCGCGTCTCGCCTAATGCCCGAGCGTGCGCCGGGCAGCATCGAGCACAGCCTCGAGCGTGATGCCGCGTCGAGCCATGACCTCAGCGCCCGATCCAGATTCGCCGAACTCTTCCACGCTCACCACTTCGCCGCCGAGACCAACCCAGCGGTACCAGCCATCACCGCGTCCTGCCTCAACGGCAACACGGGCGGTGATCGCAGCAGGCAGCACCGACTCGCGGTAGGCAGCATCGCTCGCCACAAACCACTCAACGCTGGGCATCGAAATAACCCGCACCCCAACGCCATCCGCAGCTAATGCTTCTGCCGCCTCAAGAGCAAGCGAAACCTCACTGCCGGTAGCGATGAGTGCGAGATCGAGACCATCGCCGTGCTGCCACGCAACATAACCGCCGTGGGCGACCTTGGCATCCAAGTCGTCGCGTTCGTGCAGAACGGGAACATCTTGGCGAGAGAACACGAGAGCCGTGGGGCCTGCGGGCTGCGCTATCAGGCGCTTCCACGCCGAGACGACCTCGGCGGCATCCGCGGGACGCACCACATCCAGCCCGGGCACAGTGCGCAGTGACGCTACTTGCTCAACGGGCTGATGCGTTGGCCCATCCTCACCAACAGCAACACTGTCGTGAGTAAACACATAAACGACGGGCAACTGCATGAGCGCAGCGAGGCGGATGCTCGGTCGCATGTAATCGCTGAACACGAGGTACGTCGACGCAAACGGTCGCCATGGCCCCTGAATCGCGATGCCGGTGAGTATCGCCGCCATGGCGTGCTCCCGAATCCCAAAGCGGATGAATTCGCCGCCGGGGTTACTCGCGGTCACGGCGGAGCCGGGCACCTCCACCCCGGTAGAGCCGGCGAGGTCTGCCGATCCGCCCCACAGCGATGACACGTTTTGGAGAGCTTTGATGGCGACGCTGTTGAGCTTGCGAGTGGCGGAGGGTGTGCCGACGGCGGGAAGTTCGATGTCGTTCAGCGCGGAGAGCGCTGCGGTGGCATCCGGCGTTCGGAAGGCGTGCCAGGCCCTCGCTGCCTCGGGGTTGGCTGCCTTCCAGGTGCCGAGGTCAGCGTTCCATTTGTCTTCGAGGGCCTGGCCGCGCGTGAGGGCTTGGCGCGCGAAGCAGAGCCCGTCATCGGTCACGAGGTCGTTGAGGGGGGCATCCGGAGCAAAACCCAGTGAGGTCTTGATCGCCGCAACTTCGTCGTCGCCGAAACCACCGGAGTGGGCGGCGGGCTTGCCGGAGAACTCAGTGGATGGTGCACCAATTACGCTGCGCACCGCAATAAACGTCGGGCGACCATCGCGGGATTGTGCGGCGGTAAGCACTGTCTCGATCTCATCGAGATTGCTCGCATCGTTAATCTCGAGCACGCGCCAACCGTAGGCTGCGTACCGTGCGCGCACATCTTCGCTGAAGGCTGCTTCACCTGTGGAATCGATCGTGACGTTGTTGTCATCCCAGATCACCACAAGATTCTCGAGGCCGAGGGTGCCGGCGAGACTCGAAGCTTCACCGCTGATGCCCTCTTGCATGCAGCCATCGCCCGCTATTGCCCAAATGGTGGTGTCGAGTAGCTCATTGTCTGGAGCGAAGAGTGCGCGCTCGCGGCGGGCGGCCAACGCCATTCCCACGGCCGAAGCAACGCCCTGGCCGAGAGGGCCGGTGCTCATTTCGACGCCGGGAGTGTGACCCAGTTCCGGATGCCCGGGAGTGCGGCTATCGAGGGTGCGGCTCTTGGCCAGCTCGTCGAGCTCAAGCCCGTAGCCCGTCAGAAAGAGTTGCACGTAGAGCAATAGGCTCGCGTGGCCGGCGGAGAGAACGAGTCGGTCGCGGCCGAGCCAGTCAGGGTTGCTGGGGTTGTGGCGCAGAATGCGCTGGTACAACACGTGTGCGAGGGGAGCTAGCGCCATGGCTGTGCCGCCATGCCCATGGCCTTTCGCCTGCACCACATGGGCGGGGATAGCGATGGCGGCGCGCAGGGAATCCGCTTCAGCGGGGGTGACATTTCCTGAAAAGGGGAGGCCTGTGACTGACATACCTGACACTTTGGTCTACTTGTGTACTAAAGTCAATGTGTGCGGAAAAATCCGCCCGGTCACGAAGTAGACTTCCCTGACGGTTGGTCACAATGCGGAGGACAAAGCTATGGCGCACGTGATTTCAACGGGTTCTGGCGTCGTGCTCGACCTCATCCGTTCCGGTCAAGCAACGACGCGCAGCGACCTCATCGCCCAGCTTGGCTGGTCCCGCATCACTTTGGCTCGACGACTCGACGAACTGCTGAATGCCGCGATCATCGTCAGCGCTGGCCAGTCAGATTCGCGCGGCGGGCGACCTCCCGAAGAGTTCGTTGTCAACAAAGATGCCGGTCTGCTGCTCGCCATGGATATTGGCGGCTCACACTCGCGCTTGGCGATTACCGACCTCGTCTCCACGATCCTCCTCGAAGATGAAGCCGACATCGGTCTCGAGCACGGCCCCGACGACATCTTCGACTGGAGCTGCCAAGTCTTCGACCACATGCTTGGCCTGCTCGGCAGGTCGCGTGCCGACGTGCGCGGTATCGGGGTTGGTGTTCCAGGCCCGGTCGATTCGGCCAGCGGTCGCATCGCCTCGCCGCAGCTCAACTCCCAGTGGGCGGATGTCGTGGTCAAGGATTATTTTCCGGATGATTACCGAGCGGTGTTCGCTGTCGATCGCGACGTCAACATCCTCGCGGTCGGAGAGCACCGTTTGGGGTGGCCCGAATTCGACGATGCCATCGTCTTGAAGGTGGGTATGGGCATCGGCTGTGGACTGGTGCTCAACGGTCGGGTTTATCACGGTGGTCGTGGAGGAGCGGGCGATCTGGCCCATTCGCCGTCTGGTGGTGCTGAAGTCTGTTTGTGCGGGCGCACGGGCTGCCTCGACACCGTGGCCAGTGGGCGAGCGATCAAGCGTGAATTGAACGCGCTCGGCGCCTCAGTGCGCACGAGTGCCGACATCGTGGCGCTCGCGGACTCCGGGCATGGCGGAGTCGCCGGGCTTTTGGCGGCAGCGGGAGATCATATTGGGCGAGCGTTGCTCGATTCAGTGGCGTTGCTCAATCCATCTGTCGTCGTCGTCGGGGGCAACATTGCCCAGGCCGGTGCGATTCTCTTGGATCCCATTCGCGACCGTTTGCTTCGCGACGCAACGGCATTTTCGCGCCGCGACCTTGTCGTGATTCCGGCCACAATGGGGCATCAGGCGGGTGTGATCGGCGCATCACTCATCGTTCAGGACGCACTGTTTGAGGCCGACCGTATTAGCCGACTAACTCGCGAAGACGGTGCCTCGCTTGCCCGCTACGGCGGCAAGTAGCCACTTACGACTACTAGTAGACATAAGTCCCTTGGGGGGACTAGGCTCACACTCGTCGGGCACAGTCATCGTTGACGGCCCGAGCCACAAAGCGAGAGAGAAGGATGCAGTGACCGCGACTTTGGCAGACGAACTGAGCGACGACGCGATAGTCCTTCACGCTGAAGCGCACGACTGGCGTGAAGCTGTTCGCCTTGCTGGTGCAGCTCTCACCGCGACCGGCTCTACCACTGACGAATACACGGACGAAATGATTCGTGCCGTTGAGGAACTCGGCCCGTACATCGTAATTGCCCCTTCCATCGCCTTGGCCCACTCGCGCCCCTCACCCGCCGTGCTCAGAACGGGCATCAGTTGGGTCACGCTCTCAAGCCCCGTCGAATTCGGCCACCCCAACAACGACCCCGTTCGACTTGTTGTTGGACTCGCGGCTGTCGACCACGATTCTCATCTGGCCACCATGTCCAATCTTGCCGGTGTGCTCAGCGGCGACATTGAGCGCTTTCTTGAAGCGACCGATCCTGAACAACTCCGGGCACTCATCCGAGAGAACACGCACTAACCCACTCTCGAAAACGAAAGGCACACATATGAAGATCGTTGCGGTCTGTGGAATGGGAATCGGCACATCCGTTCTCCTCAAAATGAACGCCGAGAAAGTCCTTCGCACGCTCGGAGTGGACGCTGAAGTGGAGGCCGCCGATATTGGGGTCGCCCGAGGCATGGCGCGGGACGCGCAAATTGTCTTGACGTCTGAAGAGCTTGCACCCGAAATCGGTGACGTGTCGGCAAACGTCATCATCATCGACAACTTCTTCGATCTGGAAGAAATCACCACGAAGCTCAAGGCGGCGCTGCCCGACTAGCGTGCGGCCTCCAACTCATCAACTAACACAAGGGAGAACACAATGGAGTGGCTTGTTGTAGTCCTGAATTTCATCGGACAACAGATCCTTAATGTGCCGGCATATCTTGTCGGCATCATCACCGCGGTGGGCCTCATCGCACTCAAAAGACCGGCAGGAGCCGTTATCGGCGGCGGTCTTAAAGCAGCACTAGGTTTCTTGATCCTTGGTGCCGGCGCTGGCGTTGTGGTTGGCTCGCTGACTCCACTCGGAGACCTTATCTTGCGGGTGACTGGAGCTCAGGGTGTCATCCCCACCAACGAGGTCATTACGGCACTCGCCTCGGTTGAGTATGGTGCGACCAGCGCCTATGTACTCACCCTCGGCTTTATCGTGATGCTCGTGCTTGCTCGGTTCACGCCGCTCAAGTACGTGTTCCTGACGGGTCACCACATGGTGTTCATGGCGCTGCTGCTGAGCGTTGTGCTCTCGGTCGGTTTCGGCCCGGATCTCAACTGGCTCGTCGTGCTGATCGGGGCGCTGTTGCTCGGTGTGATCATGGTTGTGATGCCGGCCTTCGCTCACCCCTGGACAAAGAAGATCACCGGTGATGACACAATCGCGATCGGCCACTTCGGAACCCTCGGCTACATTGCTGCTGGTGCTGCCGGTCAGGCAACCGGCCAGAAGAGCCACTCGACGGAGAAGATCAACTTCCCGCAAGGGCTGAAGTTCTTGCGCGACTCGATGGTCGCCACCGCAATTTCGATGGTTCTCATCTACCTGGTGTTCGCTGTCTGGGGCCTCATCGCTCTGCCGCTGCAAGAGGCGCTCGACGTCTTCGGCTCTGCGGATGCCGGTGCCTACATCATGGCCGCATTTGCGCAGGCGCTGCAGTTCGGTGTTGGTGTCGCGATCATCCTCTACGGTGTGCGCACCATCTTGGGTGAGCTTGTCCCTGCCTTCCAGGGCATCGCCGAAAAGGTCGTCCCCGGAGCAAAGCCTGCTCTCGACATCCCGCTGGTATTCCCCTTCGCTGCCAACGCTGTCTTGATCGGATTCCTCGCGTCGTTCCTTGGCGGTCTTATCTCGCTCGCCCTGTTGGCGACTTGGCTCGGCCCGGTCTTCGGCCTCGCGCTCATCCTGCCCGGCATGGTTCCCCACTTCTTCACGGGTGGTGGTGCCGGTGTCTACGGCAACGCGACCGGTGGCCGTATGGGTGCTGTCGTCGGTGGTTTCGTCAACGGTGTTCTCATCACGATCCTGCCCGCCATCCTGCTGCTCGTTCTCGGCGAGCTTGGGTTCGCGAACAGCACATTCGGCGATGCAGACTTCGGCTGGTTCGGAACGCTCATTGGCGTCAGCCTGCTCAGTGGGGTCCCGGCAGTGGGGGTCGTCTTGACGATTGTCATCGCGATCGTGCTCGTCGTCGCGGCATCCATCTTCCAGATTCGTGTCGTCAACAGAGGCTGGCTGCCCGGTGCGAAGAGGGAGGCGTGGCTCGCGAGCGAGGCTGAGAAAGCGGAAGCCGACAAGGCAGAAGCGAAGGCCTAGCTCAGCGATTCGGGCTGTAGTTTCCTAGGGCGGGCGTCATCTCTTCGGAGATGGCGCCCGTTCTTCATCGGTCGACCAGTGCTTGAGTAGACCGCTACTCAAACGCCCTCACTGACTCAGGAACGCGGATGCCGGAGCGCAGGTCAGGGGCCGCAACCACTGTCGCGGCTCGTGCCGCAAACCGCACTTGCCCACCCCAGGCGTCTGCCGCTATGTCGGCTTCGGTGTCTTCTGGCCACTCGTCGGAGGTGCGCAACGACCATTCCGTGATGGGCAGCGCGAGCACGAGGGTGGCCGCGAGTTCTTTCTTGCTGTTCGGGCGCACTTCGGCGAGGCGGCCGGGGATCAGTTTCTCGGTGATGGCGTCGAGTGCGGCAGCTTTGTCGTCGCCGTCGAGCACGCGAAAGGAGCCGAACAGTACTGCGCTGCTGTAGATGAGTGATGATTCGAATGCCGAGCGGGCGACGACGATGCCGCCGACTGCGGTGACAGAGACGGCGACCGGGGCACCGGAGACGAGGCGCATCCAGCGCGAGCCGGTTGACCCGTGCACGATGAGTTCGTCGCCGCGGCGGGCTACGGCGGTCGGTAGCACTCCGGGTGTTCCGTCGTCATGAACGTAGGCGACGTTGCCCACGATTTCCGAGTCGAGGAGGGCGTCAAGTTCTGCACGATCGCGGGACATCTTCTCGGGCATCCTGGTGGCAACTGTCGTGGTCATGTGGTCAGTGTGGCAGGTCGTGGGCCCGTCCGTCTTCCGCTGCGAATGACACGCAGTGGTCACGTCTCCACGTTGCATGACAAGCTCGCTTGACATGTGCGCCGAGTGTAAAGCATGCTTGTCACATGGAATCAGAGATTAGAGACAGGCGCACCGCCGCCGGGCTTTCGCAAGCAGCCCTTGGTGCCGCGCTCGGCGTATCTCGCCAGACCATCAATGCCATCGAGACGGGGCGTTACGATCCTTCCCTGATTCTCGCTGTTCGACTCGCCCGATTCTTCGGGTCAACCATCGAGGAAGTGTTTCACATTGAAGACAATTAGTCGTTTGAAAGTTTCGGCGGTCAACACAGTTCTCTTGAGCGTGCTCGTCGCCGGCGCAATCGCCACAGGGCTATTCAACAACTGGGTTGAAATGAGTATCCTGCTGATCGCGGCAGTATTCATTTTCGTCAGCGCCGTCTATGCCCGCGGTCAGAAAGCGAGTGACGTCACTCGCCTCAACGCGATCGAGTATCGCGATGAGCGTGATCGACTACTCGCCAAGAGCGGGTTCGCTGTCGTCGGCGTTGCCGCGCTGATTCTTTCCATCACCGAGTTCGTGCTCGCTGCTGTGTTCCAGCAATACATTGCCATCGCGGCGGCTCAAGTGTTGGTGCTGAGCATTGTGTGGGGCATCGCTAACTCGATAGCCGCCAAGCGCGGATGACCGGCTGCCCGTCGTCGTGACTAATCGTCTCGCAGCCACGGCGTGAAGCTGATCCCCACCAGCAGCCCATCGGGCCGTTGGAGCCGCGCGATCACTTGGCCCCACGGCTCAGTGCGCGTGTCATGGATGAGTTCGTGGCCGGACTCGACGAGCTCCGCGACTGCACCCGCAACGTCATCAACTTCAAACTCGATGGTGGCGTGGGGAACCGGATGCGTCGTGGGCCAGGTTGCAGTGCCGAAACACGATTGTGCGGCGTCGCTGAGCGGCCAGACCCCAAAGTGCTTCGCGCCTGCGATGTCGTCGGAGAACACGTAGTCAGATTCCGGCCCGCCTTCGGGAGCCTGAAGTGGCAGCCCGAGGGCGTTCACATAAAAGTCGTTATCGCGCGTCGAATCAGTACTGATCGCTGCAAAGCCCGCGATGAATCGAATCTCCATCGTCTTAGTATCCTCCGCGCGCCACCCGCGGGCAACGCCGAGCCTCGCTAGATGAAGTCGGGGCTGGGCGTCGACGCGAAGCGTACCGAAACATCCGGATGACGATCGTAGCGGTAGCCAATGCCACGAACCGTACGAACAACATCTTCGTACGCACCGAGCTTGGAACGGAGGCGGCGGATGTGCACGTCAATCGTGCGCTCGTTCGGTGCTTCTTCGTCTTCTGACGACCATAGGGTGGAGATCAGCTGCGCGCGGTCGATGGTTTGTGACTCGCGCAGAATGAGAAACTGCAGCAACTCAAACTCTTTGTAGGTGAGCGCTGCGGGCTCATCATCGATGAGTACTCGCTTGCGAGAGAGGTCGACGACGACTCCGCTTGCTGGCTTCTCTTCTGGCTCGTCTACCTGGCGGTGCTTGGCGAGAGCAGAAGGGTCTTGCAGGGCGAGACGCACAACGTCAACGTCACGGCCACCAGCTCCCACCGGGGCGAGGGCGACGGCAGCGTGTGTCTCAGCGGAGGGCACAAGCTGCTGGGTGAGCAGCTTGAGCTGCTCGACGATGGCGCTCAAATCCGTGCCGGCGGCAGCGGCCTTCAGCTCGTCGATGCCGACATACAGCACAAAGCCGCGGGCTTCAGTGCCTTGCGGCACGGCGCGCAGTCGCGGCGCTTCAGCCGGAGGCGTTGGCGCAGGAGCTACGGGTGCCGGAGCGACTGCTGGTCGTGTGGCCCGCGCGGGCTGCACGGCGAGGGAAAGTTCGCGCGCCGGTGCGACGGGGACGAAAGAGGTGCGAGAAGTGCGTTCGATTGTTGCAAGTGACATGGGTCCAGAAATCCTTGGATAAGGGTGAAGGGCCTCTGATGATGAGGGTGTGATCCTTCGGGAAAAAACAAGTGTGACGAGCTAGATAGACGTCGTTATGAGGACGTAAATCTGGGAGCATCCATTCTGGTGAGGATGCCCGGCGCAGGTTGGCCGGCTAGGCACACATTCGACAACACGACATTGCGCTGGCCGACGCGGTGCCCGTGAGCATTGCGCCAGCGGTCCTGGAAGCCTCAAGGGCGGTCAGGTCGCGAGTTCGTACAGTCATGGTTGCAACTATGTTTCATCGAGCGCCGGTCTGTCAAGTTACGCCCGGCTACGCGGTGTTGCGTCGTGAGGCTAGAGCGCCACGAGGATGGTGCGTGAGAGCAGAGAGGCGTCTTGAGGCTAGGCCGCGTTAGACGAGTCCGTACAGGCGGTCGCCAGCGTCGCCGAGTCCCGGAACAATGTAGCCGTTCTCGTTGAGGCGTTCGTCGAGGGCGCCGAGCACGATCGTGACGTCGCGGCCTTCCATTGCTTTCTCTACAGCGGCGAGACCTTCGGGGGCCCCGAGAATGCAGACGGCCGTAACATCGGTTGCTCCCCGGTCGAGCAGATACTGAATGGCTGCGATGAGCGAGCCTCCGGTAGCGAGCATGGGGTCGAGCACGAAGCACTGGCGGTTCGACAGGTCGTCGGGCAGTCGCTCGGCGTAAGTGTCGGGCTGCAGGGTCTCTTCGTTGCGCACCATGCCCAAGAAGCCGACTTCAGCGGTGGGCACGAGCTTGACCATTCCTTCGAGCATTCCGAGACCGGCACGAAGGATGGGCACCACGAGAGGCTTGGGAGAGCTGATGGCGACGCCCGTCGTCGCGGTCACGGGGGTTTCGATCTCGACTGCCTCGACGCGCACTGAGCGCGTCGCTTCGTACGCCAGCAGGGTCACCAGTTCCTCGGTCAGCGCCCGAAAAGTGGGGGCCGCGGTGTTCTTGTCGCGCAGCACGGTGAGCTTGTGCGTGATGAGCGGGTGGTCGGCAACGTGAACTCGCATAGGCTAAATCTACTTGAGGTCTGGACCAACAGGAGAACCGATCGTGACAAAGTTCGATCAATGGATGACGCGGGCCATCGCTGAGGCGAAGCTCACGGCCGATTCTGCTGACGTTCCGGTCGCTGCTCTCGTCTTCGATGAGAACGACAATCTCGTCTCGGTCGGGCGCAATGAGCGGGAGCTTACGGGCGACCCCACGGCGCACGCCGAGGTTGTGGCAATCCGGGCAGCTGCCGCGGCCACCGGTTCGTGGCGGCTCGACTCCATGACTCTTGTGGTCACTCTTGAGCCGTGCACGATGTGTGCTGGCGCAATTCTGCAGGCCCGCATCCCGCGCGTGGTGTTTGGGGCGTGGGACGAAAAAGCCGGCGCATCAGGCAGCGTGAATGATTTGCTGCGAGACCGCCGGCTTCCGCACAAGGTTGAGGTTGTGGCGGGCATCCAGGAGGCTGACTGTGCTGCGCTGTTGACGGGCTTCTTCGAGGCCCGTCGCTAAAACTGAGCTGCGGTGTCGTGCGTTGGGGTGCCTAGCGCCAGAGAACGGCAACCAGCACGTTGATGATGGCGCTGGCCCCGGCGAGGTGCAAGAACGGCAGAGCAGCCTTCTTTTCGCTCGTTCCGGCCGTCAGCGCTTTAGCTTGACGCGAGCGAGCGACCAGCACCGATACGAGTACAACGACGGCGAAGACCGTTTTGACAGCAATCTTGGCGTTGTTGACGTCTTCGTCAGCGACTTGCAAGAGTCCGACGAGGGCGAGCCCCGTCACGAGCTGAGTGATGGCACCGATGAGCATGGTGCCGAATTCGAAGCTCTGCTTGCGGCGCATCTGCAGCGCAAATGATCCGATGATGAGCGAGAGCCCGAGGATGTGAAAGACGACGAGGACGGAAATGACAGGTTCAATATTCATGATGCGGGGTTCTTTCGTTAGTCGTTGCCCACGATGACAATAGTGTCCGTGGGCGGGGCGGCTTCCGCAGGGCGGCGATAGATGTCTGGCTCGATATAGATAACGCGGGCCATCGGTTCTGCTTCGCGAATCTCTTGCTCAACGCTGTCGATGCTCGCGGCAACATCTGCAAGCCGAGTTTGGCTGCCGAAATCAATCTTTGCCGCGACCATGAGCTCTTCTGGGCCGAGGTAGAGGGTCTTCATGTGAATGAGCGAACGAACGTCGGGGTGGGCGTTGATGGCATCGCGGATCAGGACACGCTGTGCGACTGTCGCACCCTCTCCGACGAGCAGACTCTTGGTCTCGATGCCGAGAACGATGGCGACCAAGACGAGCAAGATTCCGATTGCAATGGTGCCGATGGCATCCCACATCGAGTCGCCCGTAATGATCGTGAGGCCAACGCCGAAGAGCGCGAGTACCAAACCGAGGAGTGCTGCAACGTCTTCGAGAAGCACGACGGGAAGTTCGGGCGCTTTGGAGTGGCGCACAAATGCGATCCAGCTCCGCTTGCCGCGCACAAGATTTGACTCCCTTACGGCAGTGCGAAGGGAGAACGACTCCAGCACGATTGCAATGAGGAGCACCGTGATGGGCAGCCAAGCCTGCTCGAGAGGGTGCGGATCTTGCAACTTGCGAATGCCCTCGTAGAGCGAGAACACACCACCGACGGAGAACAAGATGATCGATACGACGAAGGCGTACACGTAGCGCTCGCGGCCGTAGCCGAAGGGATGCTCGGCGTCCGCGTGCTTTTTCGCCTGCTTACCCCCGAGCAACAGGAGGGCCTGATTGCTCGTGTCGGCAACCGAGTGCACACTCTCGGCCAGCATCGCACTTGATCCCGAAATCAAGAATGCAATGAACTTGGTCACAGCGATTCCGCCGTTTGCCAGCATTGCCGCGATGATTGCTTTAGTTCCGCCTGACGCGCTCATGCGATCAATCCTAGGATGTTCACGTGGCTACTTCCCTTCCTCGCATTGCAATTGTCGGCGCCGGATCAATGGGAGGTGCCATCCTGTCGGGTTTACTTGACCCTTCAGTGACCGTAAGTGGGGGCATCCGCGTCACGAATCGCACGGAAGCTAAGGCGGCTGTAGTGCGCTCTGAGGGCGTCGAATCGTTTGCCTTGGAGAACACTCCGGATGGCAATGCTCGCGCCGTGAAGGGCGCCAAGGTGGTCATGCTCGGCGTGAAGCCCGCCATGATCCCTGACACTCTTACTGACCTGAAGCCTTTTCTTGAGCCCGACGCCATCGTCATTAGTGTCGCTGCCGGAGTGACGACTGCTCGGATGGAAGCGATCGTCGACAACGTCGTGTTGCGGGCAATGCCCAACACTCCCGCCATCGTGGGCAAAGCAGTGACCGGACTCAGCGCCGGATCGCGCGCCACCGATGACGACCTCGCCATTGGCCGAGCTGTCTTCGAGACCGTTGGCACAGTGGTCGAAACCCCCGAATCACAAATCGACGCGCTCAGCACGATTTCGGGTTCTGGACCGGCGTATGTCTTCTACTTCATCGAAGAGTTCACGCGCACCGCCATCGATATGGGCTTCACCCCCGAGCAGGCGCTAACGCTGGTTGCGGGAACCTTCGACGGTTCCTTGGCGCTGCTTGCAGCATCCGAGAGCTCGCCGGAGCAACTGCGCAAGCAGGTGACAAGCCCCAAGGGCACGACAGAGCGTGCCGTCGAACAGTTTCAGGCCGCCGACCTCAAGTCGATCTTCGACAAAGCCACGGGCGCAGCCTTGGCTCGCGCGAAAGAACTCGCCGCGGGCTAGAAGCGACCGTGCAGGGCGCGCGAGCGTCGCGATAGCGAGTCAATGATCACGGCGAGCAGCAGCACCGCTCCCGTGACCATGTAGCGCACTGAGGAGTCGAGGCTCAGCAGGGTGAGGCCGCTTGAGATCGACTGAATCACGACGATACCGAGCAGGGCCGACCAGGCGCTTCCGCGACCGCCAAAGAGGCTTGCACCGCCAATGACGGCTGCTGCGATGGCGGTGAGGTTGGTATCGCCGCCACCACTGCTCTGGTTGGCGGCGGCCAGGCGTGACGCAGCGAGCACTCCGCCGAGTGCCGCCAGCGTTGCGCTCACCATGAAGACCGAGATGTACACCCGATCAACCCGGATGCCGGCACGCCGGGCGGCTTCGACGTTGCCGCCGACCGCATAAATCGATCGACCCCACCGCGTGCGCTTGAGCGCAAAATCGACCGCGATCACGAGGATGACGAAAAGCAAGAACATGAGCCCGATGCCGCGGTCAGTGTTGAGGTACCACGCCCCAAAGAGAAGCGCCACGATCATGAGGGCGCCCCGAAGCACGATCGCAGTGCGTGACTCGGGCAGCAGGCCTGCGCGGCGCCGGCGGCGGGCGAGTGAGAGGTGCGCGCCGACATACGAGAGCGTCGCGACTCCGGCCAGCAGATAGGAGAGCCACGCGGGCACGAACATGAGCTGGGCGAACTGCACGATCCATGAATCGAAGGGAATGTTGATGGAGCCGAGCTTTCCGAGCACCCACAGTTGCAGCCCCAGCACCCCGAGCAGGCCAGCGAGAGTGATCACGAAGCTTGGAACGCCGAACCGGGTCAACAAGAATCCGTAGAACCAGCCGAAGAGAGCGCCGGAGGCTAAAGCGGCAGCGATAGCGGCGACGAGGGGCCAGCCGAGTTGCGTGAACGTGACCGCGAGAATTGCTGCGGAGAGCCCGGAAAGTGAACCGACCGAGAGGTCAATTTGGGCGAGCAAGAGAACCAGCACGACGCCGAGCGCGATAGTGCCGAGAGCGGCCGACTGCATCGCGAGGTTCACGAGATTGGCGCTCGAGAGGAACGTCGGGTTCAGAATTTGGAAGATTGTCCAGATGATCGCAAGCCCGACGACCACAGGAATTGCTCCTAGGTCGCCGCCGCGCACACGCGAGCGAAAAGCCGCCCACGACTCGGCGATGCCGGATGCCGGTGGCAGATCCACCGTGGGGGTGCTGTTCGAACGAGGTCGGTTGTCGGCACTCGTCATGAGCTGAGCCCCTCCTTCGCCCGAGTCAACGTCGCGCCGGTCATCCCCGCTCGCCGACTCACCGCGTTATCCGTGGCGCCGGTGATCGCCGCAATAATGTCTTCGTAGGTCACATCGGCCGCGGCAAAATCACCGTTGTTGCGACCCAGTCGAAGCACGACGACGCGGTCGGCTACGGCTTGAACATCCGCCATGTTGTGACTGACCAGCACAATGCCGTGGCCGCGCTCGCGGAGGTGCTCAATGAGGTTCAGCACCTCAGCAGTTTGAGCGACGCCGAGGGCGGCGGTGGGCTCATCCAACACCACAATCGACGGGTTGCCGATGAGCGATCGCGCAATGGCGACGGTCTGCCTCTGACCACCCGAAAGGCCAGCAACGGGAGTGCGCACCGACGGAATCTTGGCCGACAACTGACGAAGCAAAGCCCAGGTCTGCTGTTCCATTTCGACCTCGTTGAGGGCACCCGCGCCGAGCTCTCGGCCCAAGAACAGGTTCGAGACGACGTCGAGGTTGTCGCAGAGCGCCAAATCTTGGAAGACCGTCGCAATACCGAGGTCACGCGCATCCGTCGGGTTCGCGAGCGACACCTCATCGCCTCGGTAACAAATAGTGCCCGAGCTTGCCGGATGCACGCCCGCGAGCACCTTCACGAGCGTCGACTTGCCCGCACCGTTGTCGCCAACGATTGCGACGACCTCGCCGGGATAGATATCGAGCGAGACGTCGCTCAACGCCTGAATAGCACCGAACTTCTTGCTAATTCCTCGCAACGACAGGATCGGTTCATCATCTGAAGTGGTCGGAGTGACCGCAGTCATAAGATGCTCTCTTCCTTGAGGGTTGTGGGTGCAGTGCTTTCGGGAGTTCCGTTGACTCTGTTCGGCATTACTGAATCCCCGCTGCCGCACACGCGACAGCATATTCCGGTGTGCAGATCTGTTCGACCGTGTAAAAACCGTCGGCCACGACCGTCTCCATGATGTTGTCGATCGTCACGATCACCGGCGTCAGCAGGGTGGTGGGGATGCCGTTGGTATCGTCACTCTCGCCAATCAACTGTTCGCCGTTGAGCAAGGCAACCGCCTGAGTTGCGGCGATCTCGGCCTCCTGCTTGAGATCTTTGTAGACCGTCATGTACTGGTCACCGCTCACGATGCGTTGGATCGCCGCGAGCTCCGCGTCCTGACCGGTGACGGCGGGAAGCGGCCGAACTCCTCCCGCTTTAAGCGCCGCAATCGCGCCGCCAGCGGTGGCGTCATTGGCGGCATACACGCCGACAAGGCTGTCGCCAAACTGCGTGACTTGGCTCGACATCCACTCTTGAGCTTTGTCTGGGCTCCAGTCTGGAGTATCGAACTCGGCGACAATCGTAAAGGCACTGCCGTCGATCACGTTATGGGCACCGCGCTTAAAAAGGCGCGAGTTGTTGTCGGTGGGAGAGCCATTGATCATCACGATGTTGCCCGACGACAGCCCCTGATCGGCGAGGCGTTCCACGAGCGCCTTGCCCTGCAGGGCGCCGACTTGCTCATTGTCAAAGGAAACCCAGAAGGCAAGCTCAGGGCTGCCAATCAAGCGGTCGTACGAGATGACGGGCACCTTGTAAGACTGAGCGGTTGCGACGATTGTTACCGCCGCCGAAGAATCAACCGGGTCGAGCACGAGCACGCTAATGCCCTGCGCAAACGCTGACTCTGCCTGCTGCTGTTGCTTGGCCGGATCTTGATCGGCGTTGGCATAAATGACCTCACACTCGGGGCACAACTCTTGAACCTTCGCCTCAAAAAATGGGCGATCGTAGGCCTCATATCGTGCCGTCTTCGACTCCGGAAGGAGCAACGCGATCGTGCGAGAACCATCCGCACCGCTACTGGGCATGACAATGCCGCAGCCGCTCAGCGCAAGCACGAGCAGTGCTGCCGAAGCGATCACGCGAAGAATGCGCACACCAAGGCGGGTCATGAAGTGGCCGACTCCGACGGCTCCGCCGACAAGGTCGTGCCCCTGCCGATCGAGAGCTGGTCAATCGCGAAAGCAATCGTGCCGAGCAGTTCGCTTCGTGGCCCCAGCTGGCTCTGCACCAGATCGGCCGCCTGCCCAGAACCCACAATTACCGAACGCTCCATCGCGTGACGCATCGGCCCCAGCAACAGTTCACCCGCCTGTGAGAGCTCGCCGCCCACGGCAATGCGCTCCGGGTCGAACACATTGCTCAGATTGCCCGCCGCGATGCCGAGATGCCGTCCGGCATCGGCAATGGCTCGAATGCACGCGCTATCCCCGGCGATTGCCCGAACGACAACATCGTGAAGCTTGAGACCGCGACGGCCCGTGCGCACCGAATCAACGATGGCTTGACCCCCAGCAAGAGTTTCGAGACATCCGCGATTGCCACAGCGGCAGAGAGCGCCCTCTTCATCGAGCACCATGTGGCCGAATTCGCCCGCTGCACCGTGGTGACCACGGAACACCGCACCGTTCAGGATGAGGCCGGCACCGATGCCGTCGTCGACGTTCACGTAGAGAGAGTTGGGTTTACCGCGCAGAGCTCCAGCGTGGTACTCGGCCAGGGCCCCCAAATTGGCATTGTTGTCGACGTAGACGGGGCTGTTGAGACGGATGCCGAGAGATTCCGCGACAGGAACGCCATCCCAGCCGCGCATGATTCCCGTGCGCGAGATCACTCCCGTCGCAGCATCCATTGGCGCTGGCATCGCTAACCCGACCGCCAGAATCTCGTCGTGAGTTGCTTCGACCGATTCCAGCATGTCGGTGATGAGCTGGGCGGCGCGGTTGAGTTCGTTGTCGGCGCGGTGGTCTTTCGCGAGCGGCATGTGATGTTCAGCGACCACGGTGTGCGCGACATCCGAGAGGGCAACGCGCATGTGACGTTCGGAGAAGTGCACGCCAGCGACGAGGCCGAGCGCTCGAGCAAGAGTGACCAAGTGAGCGCGGCGACCGCTGCGCGTGCTCATGGCCGTTGCGAGCACTTCAGCACTCACAAGCTCTTTGACAATATTGGAGACCGTCGCGGGGGAGAGCCCCGTGACGCCGGCCAATTCGATCTGCGTGAGGCCGCCATGGTGCTTGACCGCGTCGACGATGCGAGCGCGGTTAGCTTCGCGGAGCGAAGTCTGCGACCCCGGGGTCGCCCGTTTTTTGCTCACGGAATCAAGATACAGGTAGCGAGGGCCCGCAGTTCAGCACACGAACGGGGTTAAGTCGCGAGCGTCGCGAACTTTTCGATGTCTTCGGAGTTGCCGCTCACGATCACGAGGTCATGATTCGAGATCACCGTCGCGGGAGTTGCATAGGTGAACTCCTTGCCTGGAGACTTCACCCCCACCACGGTGATGCCGTACTTGCGGCGCACTTGCGACTCGCTGAGCGGCAGGCCGCGGATGGGCTTCGGGGGATACATCTTCACGATCGCGAAGTCATCATCGAACTCGATGAAGTCGATCATCCGGCCAGAGACCAAGTGAGCAACGCGCTCGCCGGCCTCTGCTTCGGGGTAGATCACATGATTGGCTCCGATACGCGCCAAGATCTTGCCGTGCGAGCGACTGATTGCTTTGGCCCAGATTTGGGGAATCTTGAGGTCGACCAGATTTGCCGTGATGAGAACGCTCGCCTCGATCGAGGAGCCGACGGCGACGACAGCAATGGAGAAGTCTTCTGCACCAATCTGGCGAAGCGCGTCAAGGCTACGAGCGTCGGTTTGCACCGCATGGGTGACACGCTCCGACCACTTCTGCACGAGGCTGAGGTCTGCGTCAACAGCGAGAACCTCGCGGTCAAGGCGCTGCAATTGACCGGCAGTGGCCGCGCCGAAGCGACCGAGCCCGATCACTAGCACGGGCGCATTGTGCGGAATCTTGTCAACCAACGATCGGCCTCTCTTCTGCTCTCGTGAACAACTGACGGCGCTGACTGGCCGCAAGGGCTGCCGCCAGAGTAACCGTTCCCACTCGCCCTGCCCACATTGTGGCGGCGAGGATGTACTTGCCGCTATCCGGCAGTGATTCGGTAAGCCCTGTCGATAGACCACACGTCGCGAAGGCCGAAATAACATCAAAGAGCACTCTGTCGAGAGGCTCCTTTGTTATTTGAAGAATGGCAATCGTCGATACGGCAACGATGGTTGCTCCCCAGAGCGTCACGCTGACCGCGAGGCGGAGCACATCGGTAGGGATTCGACGCTCAAAAGCGTGCATATCGTTGTCGCCTCGCGCTTCGGCGAGGGCGGCCAGGAACAGCACCGCGAGCGTCGTGACCTTGATGCCTCCCGCGGTGCTAGCGGAACCACCTCCGACAAACATCAGCATGTCGAACACGAGCAGCGTTGAGCCATTGAGCTCATTGATGTCGATAGGAGAGAACCCGCCCGAGCGCGTCATCGTCGACAGGAATGTGGATGTCAGGGGCCTGGAGATAAGGCTCTGCCCACCGAGGGTGTTGGTGTTGTTCCACTCGAGAACAAGCACAGCTATCGCGCCAGCAAAGATCAGCAGCACCGTGGTGAACAGTGTGAGGCGGGCGTGCACCGAGAGGCGCGATCCGTGCTTGAGGCGTCGCACGACCGCAAAGATCACCGGAAAACCAAGGCTGCCAAGAAAGACGCCAGTGCCGATTGCTCCGAGCATCCACGGGTCTTGAGCGAATGCTTCCATGCCGCTCGCCGCCGGCACAAAACCGGTGTTAGTGAATGCGGATGCCGCAAAGTAGAAGCCCTGCCAAATGGCGGGCCACACGTCGTACCCTTCTACCAGCAGGCGCGGGATGATGACGAGGGAAAGCACAACCTCAATAGCCAGCGCGCTAATCGCGACCGTCGCGAGGAGCCCACCAATTTCACCGAGACGGATCGCTTGCGACTCGGAGACGGGCCCGACATGGATGCGTGAGGGGTTGGTGTCGCTGGCAGCGATGAGACGTTGGCGAAGGCCAAGCCGACGAGAGACGACGAGGCCGAGCATGCTCGCGAGAGTCAGCACTCCGATTCCGCCGACCTGCAGGCCGATCAGGATCGCGGTATTGCCGAACGCTGACCAGTGGGTTGCCATGTCGACGGTCGTGAGGCCGGTCACACAAATCGCCGAGACGGCGGTAAATAGTGCGTCAACGAGGGGAGTCGCTTGGCCGTCGCGCGCCGAAATGGGCAGAACGAGCAGCGTCGTGAGCACGATAACGAGGGCGGAGAAGATGGCAATCGCGAAGCGGGCGGGAGTAGCCGCAGCGAACCGATCGATCAGATCGCGAATCTGAGCAAAGAGACTGCGTTCACGAGGGTGTGCACGCATGGGTGCCCAAGAACTCATCTATTTATCTCCCCACGCACAGGAGGCCATGGTACTCCCCAGCAAGCCCCGGTAGCCTTATCTCATGGCCGACATCTTTGACGTAGTAGCCGATTCAACCCGGCGTAGCCTTTTGACGGTGCTGCTTGAGCAGTACATCGCCTCTGACTCTCCGAGCGGCGAGCTCAGCGTAAGCGAGATTGTCGAGAAGCTCGATTTGAGCCAACCGACTGTCTCCAAGCACTTGAAGGTGCTGCGCGACCACGGGTTGGTGTCGGTGCGTGAAGACGGCCAGCATCGCTACTACAGCCTCGATTCTTCTCCTCTTGAAGAGGTCGAAGACTGGCTGATTCCGTTCTTGAGCGCGGACTTCCACGATGACTTCGACGACGAGTTGCGCGAATCCACCGGCGCCTTCGCAGCGTGGTCTGGCGCGGATGTCGGAGACAACTTCGGCCGTCAGGTTGCAGAGCGCACGCACCAGGCTCGCTCCGCGTTGCACGACGTTACCGAGGCCGCGAAGCAACTGCCTCGCTCGGTGCGTTCTCGCATCTTCGGCAAGGATTAGGCCGAAGGCGCGCCGCACGGGCGCGATTAGGGGTGGACAGTGAGTCACACCAGCCCCTATTGTTACCGATTAGCACTCCAGTCACATGCTGGGTGCGTCGTGAATTTTTCGAGGGCGCTGCGCGGTCGGCAACAATCGTGCAGTAGCTAAACCAAAGGGGCTGGTCCGATGACACAGGATCTATCTGAGATGCGTTTTCTCACCGTTGCTGAAGTAGCGGACATGATGCGCGTCTCAAACATGACCGTGTATCGACTCGTTCACTCTGGTGAACTGCCCGCCGTTCGTTTCGGTCGCTCGTTCCGCATCCCGGAATCCGCTGTTGCGAGTGCTGTTTCGCCCGAGATTTCCGAGGTCGGCTAGCGGCGAAAGTTCGTTCTGGGTTGGTTCCCAGTTCACCGAGTCTTCAAAACCCGCCCGGTGCGGTAAACTCTTCCGGTATGTCTTTCCGCGGTTCTGAATCGGACCGGGTCGGTTCGTTCAGAAATCAGTGAGGTCCCTATGGGTTCAGTCATCAAAAAGCGTCGCAAGCGTATGGCAAAGAAGAAGCACCGCAAGCTGCTTCGTAAGACTCGCCACCAGCGTCGCAACAAGAAGTAACTAGCCTCAAAGCTAGAGGCCGTCCTCTCGGGCGGCCACATCTCGAACACCCGAACGTTCACCTGAACGATCGGGTGTTCGAGGTTAACGAGAGTTCTTGCGAACGTTCTTCGCTTGCCGCTTCACACGTCTGCGCGCCTCTTTGAGGCCCGCGCGACTGAGCGGCATGATCTGCCAGCCCATCTTCTGCGCATGGTGGGCGAGGCGGGCATCCGCATTGACAGCAACACGGTTGCCTACCGCGCTCAGCAGCGGGATGTCGTTGCTGGAGTCTGAATATGCCCAGCAGTCCGCGAGATCGGCTCCCACGCGCTCAGCGAGCTCTGTGGCGACCGTGGCTTTTTCGGGCCCGTGCAGCACGTGGCCATCGAGTTCTCCCGTCAGAAGACCGTCTTCGGCGTGCACGCGGGTGCCAAGTGCACCGGTGAGTCCGAGGCGTTCGGCAATCACTTGAGCGACGAACTGTGGTGTCGCGGTGATGAGCCACACTTCATGCCCCTTAGCGAGGTGTTCTTTCGTGAGGTCTACCGTTTCGGGCCAGAGGTTCGGCAGAATGTCACGTTCGTAAATGATCTCGGCGAGCTCGATGAGCGTGTGCACCGAGTGCCCGCCGACAATTTCGAGGGCACGTTCCCGCGCGCTAGCCATGTGCTTGTGATTCTCGCCCACGGAGACGAACCGAAACTGGTGCCAAGCGAAACGGGCGATGTCTCGCCAACCTACGATTCCCCGACGCCACGCTTCTTTGCCCAGGTAAAAGGCGCTCGCGCCCCGCATCAAAGTGTTATCCACGTCAAAGAAAGCCACAACCGCGTTATGGCTCGTTGGGGGCGGCGTTACCTCGTGCATTCGGATTATTCTAAGGTGGTGCTCACGAAACGACTGACATTAATCGCAAAACCGGGTTGTCACCTGTGTGATGACGCTCGCGAGACGATTAACGCCGTGATCGGCGAGCTATCCACTCAGTGCTCAGTCGACTTCGCTGAGCAGTCGATTCTGGATGACGAAGAACTTCACGCCAAGTATTGGGATGAAATTCCTGTCGTGCTCATCAACGACGCTGTGCACACCATCTGGCGTGTCGAACCTGCGCGCCTCACGGCCGCCCTTCTGGAGGGAACCGAATGATCCGTCACATCGTGATGTGGAAGCTCAAAGCTGACAACGCTGCAAACCAGAAGGTTGCGGCGGATGCCATGGCGGCGGCGCTTGAACCGCTCGTTGGTCAGATTGAGGGTCTCGAGGCGCTGACGGTTCGTCAGGATGCCGGAGCCGTTGACTCAAACTGGGATGTCATCCTCGTGTCAGACCACACCTCGCCCGAAGCACTCCTGACGTACGGAACGCACCCTCTGCACCTTGAGGCGGGAGCGGTCGTCAAGGCGCACACTCGCGAGCGGGCGTGCATCGACTTCGAACTCTCGTAGTCGCTGCGCACTAGTGAGCGGGCACTACCAGTTGTCAGCTATTTGCTGACGCTGATGGGGCCCGTCATGTGGTTCTTGATCGAATCACGCTCTGCCGCCAACGACGCGAGTGTTCCGCTGTCGAGTCCCGGCTGAAGCATGTCGTCGAAGGGGTTGCCCATACCGCTTTTGGAGTGCACCGCTTCGGCGTAGGCCGTTGCCGCCGCTGCCACTTTTGCACTCGCTCGCTGAGCCTTCTTGAGTGAAACAGCACTGCTCCCCACAACCTCAGCGTGCTTGTTCAGCGCCTTTTTGAGATCCTTCAGAGCCGCATCAATTTTCTTTGACATGGGGTCATCCTGCCTTAACGAGTTGCGTGCTGGCTATGGGGTCGGTGTGTCGGATGCGGCACCCAGCAGTGACTACGGGGTCAGTCGTGTCGGTCCGCGGAAGAGGTACGTCGCTTCGCGCAGGTTCGGCAGGCCGAGCAGCAGCATCAGCACGCGACCGAGGCCCATGCCGAATCCGCCGTGCGGGGGCACGCCGTAGCGGAAGAAATCGAGGTAGAAGTCGAGCTCGGCAGGGTCCATGCCCTTGTCGCGAATCTGCGCCTCCAAGACATCGACGCGGTGCTCACGCTGAGCTCCAGTGGAGATCTCGACGCCGTTGAACACGAGGTCGTAGCTGTTCGTGAGGCCCGCATCATCCGCGTGACGCATGTGATAAAACGGGCGGATGCTGGCGGCGTAGTCGGTCAAGAATACGAAGTCGTGATCGAACGTTTCTTTCACGTAGGCGGCGATCTGGCGCTCGCCTTCTGGGTCCATATCGGCGTCGGCACGCGGCACGGTGTAGCCACGGTCGCTGACGATCTGCTTAGCCTCGGCGAGCGGGATGCGGGGGAACGGGCGAGTGGGCACCGTCATCTCGATGCCGAACAGCTTCTCGATCTCGTCGCCGTGCTTGTCTTTGACAGCCTGGAATCCGGCAACCATGAGCTCTTCGTGCAAGTTCATGACGTCTTCGTGGCTGGAGATCCAGCTGATCTCGCTGTCGACCATCGTGAACTCGGTGGCGTGACGCGAGGTGAAGCTGGGGTCGGCACGGAAGCTCGGGGCGATCTCGAAAATCTTGCCGAAGCCAGCGGACTGCGCCATCTGCTTGAAGAACTGCGGGCTCTGCGCCAAGTACGCCTTGGTGTCGAAGTAGTCGACCTCGAACAGCTCGGCTTTCGATTCGCTTGCGCTGGCCATGAGCTTGGGGGTGTGAACCTCGATGAAGTCGTTCTCGACCCAGTAGGTGCGCCACGCGTGCTCGAGCGTGGTCTGGATGCGGAAGATCAGGTTGTTGCGCGGTACACGAAGGTCGAGGAAGCGCCAGTCCATGCGCTTGTCAACGCTGGTGTCTTCTGCAATCGGAGTCTCGGGAATGGCCTCAGCGGCGATCTCGATAGCGGCAAGCTTGATCTCAACGCCGCCGAGCTTGACGCGCTCGTCGTGCTTCAACTCACCGCTCGCGGTGAGGAAGGTGCCCTGAGCGAGCCCCGAAATGATCTCGGCGAGGGGATCCTCCGCCGGGGTGCCGTCGTCGTTGAACGAGCGGGGGTGAACGAGCTGCACCGCACCCGACTCGTCGCGCAGCACGACGAACTGCACCTTCTTTTGATCTCGAACAGTGTCGACCCAACCCGAAACGGAAGTCTCTCCATCGCTTGCGGCGGCCAAGTTCTTAATGAGGGTGCGTGTAGTCACGGCCCCGAGTTTACAAGTGATAACGAGAGAGAAAGTGCGGCAGGGCTGCCGACGTAGACTGAATACCGTGCCAGCAGACCTCATCCATCTCATTCGCCATGGTGAAGTGCACAATCCTGACCGCATTCTCTATGGCCGACTTCCCGGGTATCACCTCAGTGAACTCGGTCATAAGATGGCGGATGTCGCTGCCGCAAGCCTCGCCGACCGCCCTCTGACGGCGCTCTACGCGAGCCCTCTGCAGCGCGCTCAAGAGTCTGCGCAGCCCTGGTCGGAGCGCTACGGCCTCTCCATCACGACCGAAGAGCGCATCGTTGAGCCGTACAACTGGTTCGAGGGCAGCCGCTTTCGTTTTCCGCACGTTCTCGGCAACCCGCGAGCGTGGCCACAACTGATCAACCCGATGAAGCCCAGTTGGGGCGAAGCTTTCCTCAGCGTCGAAGCGCGAATGCTCGAGGCTATTGATGAGGCCTGGAACGCGGCTGACGGCGGCGAAGTAGTCATGGTCAGCCACCAAATGCCGATCGTGATGGTCGCCCGCTCCGTCAAGAAGATGCGTCTCGCGCACGACCCCCGCAATCGCCGCTGCACTCTGTCGAGCATCACGACGCTCGCCCGTGAGGGAAAGGGTTTCGTCGAGGTTGACTATCAGGAACCTGCGGGAGAATTGCTCGCAGCATCCATCGATCTAGGAGCAGTGTGAACCGCCGTCTCATCGCCGTCGTTGTAGCGTTTGCCGCTCTCGCCACGGTTTCGTGTTCGAGCCCGAACGAGTCCCTTGCCCAGCAGTACCAAAACGGTTCGGATGAGGGCTACATTTCGGGCGATGGTTCGACCGTCGAGATCCCGGCGAGCAATCGCGACGAGGCTGTCAGCTATGAAGCGACTCTCGACACGGGAGAAACTGTCTCGAGCAGCGATTTTGAGGGTTCCGTCTACGTCGTAAACTTCTGGTACTCCAGTTGCCCGCCGTGTCGTCTCGAAGCCCCCGACTTGGTGGAGTTGAGCGAGGAATACACCGAGGTTCCCTTCTTGGGCGTCAATGTTTCTGATACCGCGGAGACATCTCGCACGTTCGCCGACGAGTTCGGTGTTCCCTACGCGTCTGTTGTGGATGCCACGACGGCTGGCGTGCAGCTGGCGTTTGCCGGTTCCGTGCCTCCCAACGCCGTGCCCACGACGCTCGTGGTCGACCGTGAGGGCCGAGTGGCTGCGCGCATCAGTGGCCTCGTTCGCGATCCCAGCATTTTGGCGGCGATGATCGATTCCGTCGTGGCAGAGGAACACTAAGTGTCGAGTCCGGTCGGGGAGCTTATCCTCGGCGGTAACCTTCTGCTGGCGATTCCCATTGCTCTTCTGGCTGGGCTCGTATCGTTTGCGTCGCCCTGTGTGCTTCCGCTCGTGCCCGGTTACCTCGGCTACATTGGCGGTTTCACGAGCTCGGAAGAGAAGGGCAGCACGAAGCGCCTGGTTCTCGGCGTCGGCCTTTTCATCCTCGGATTCACGATTGTGTTTGTGGCGTTCACCGTTCTGTTCGGCACCGCCGGTCTTCTCCTGCGACCGTGGCTTGACCTGATCACGCGCATTGCTGGGGCTCTCGTCATTGTGATGGGCCTCGTGTTCATCGGGCAGGTTACTTTTGCTCAGCGCACCATCAAACCAACCTTCAAGGTCGCTACGGGGCTCGCCGGCGCTCCTTTGCTTGGCATCGTCTTTGCTCTCGGCTGGACGCCCTGCGTTGGCCCCACTCTCATCGCCGTCGGCAGCATGGTTCTCGATGGTGGCGACCCCGGCAGGGCAGCAATTGTGGGAGTCGCCTACAGCCTTGGCCTCGGTATCCCATTCTTGCTCGTGGCTCTCGGCTTGAACTGGGCGACGGGGTCGGTGGCATGGATGCGCCGCCACATCCGCATTATCAATCTGATCGGTGGAGCACTGCTCGTGCTGATCGGTGTACTCATGGTCACCGGCGTGTGGCGTGCAATCGTGACAAGTTTAGGGGCGGTGATCGGTGGTTTCGACACAATCCTCTGATCCGGAGAACGGTGATTCGGCGAATGATGATTCGACGAATAGTGATGCAGTGACCGATGGTGATGCAACGCGTCCCAGCGATCACATGGATGCGCCTGCACCGGCACCCGAGAGCAAAATCCAGCAGCCGAGACTGGGCCTCGTTGGCTACGCGCGGTTCTTCTGGCGTCAACTCACGAGCATGCGCACCGCGTTGTTCTTGCTTCTCTTGCTTGCGGTCGCGGCCATTCCTGGCTCCCTAGTTCCACAGATCAGCTCTGACCCGAACGGCGTCATCGCTTATCGCCGCAACTACCCAGACACCGCCGCGATTCTCGACACCTTCCAAGTCTTCAACACCTACACCTCGGTGTGGTTCTCAGCGATTTACCTCCTGCTGTTCATTTCGCTGATCGGGTGCGTGCTGCCGCGCACGAAGCACCACTTCGACGCTTTGCGTGCGAGCCCGCCCAAGACCCCGGCGCGCCTCTCGCGATTGCAGGGTTTCACAACGCGTGAAACCGATGCGGATGTTGCGAACACTATCGACTCGGCTCGCCGTATGCTGCGCTCGCAGCGGTATCGCACTGAACTCTATGGCGATTCGGTCAGTGCCGAACGCGGCTACCTTCGCGAAACGGGAAACCTCGTATTCCATGCGGCTCTCGTAGGGGTTCTCGTCACGGTGGGAATCGGCGGTGGCTTCGGCTACACCGGTCAGCGTGTCGTCGTGGAGGGCTATGCCTTCACTAACTCTCTGGCCAGTTACGACTCGTTCAACCCGGGGCGCTTCTTCACCGATGACGCTCTCGATCCGTACACCGTCGCCCTGGACTCCTTCGAGCCGGTGTATGAACAATCCAACCGTCAGGCGATTGGTCAGCCGATTGACTTCACGGCCAATGTCACGACGACAGTGCGCGGCGAAGAGCCGCAACAATCACAAATCAAGGTCAATGAGCCCTTGAGCTTGCGGGGAACAAACCTGTACCTCCTCGGCAACGGCTATGCCCCCGTGCTCACTGTGCGAGACGCGGACGACAAAGTCGTGTGGTCGCAGCCGACTGCGTGCCTCCCGTTCGATGCCAACCTCGGCAGTCAGTGCGTGATCAAGATTCCGGATGGTCTCGACCGGCAGCTCGGAATGCTCGGCTTCCTCTACCCGACCGTCGGCACCCTAGGCTCCGGTGCGCTCGCGTCTGTCTATCCCGACCTCATTGCCCCCGTGCTCACCTTGGAGGTCTACGAGGGCGATCTCGGTCTCGACAATGGCCAAGGCACAAACGCGTACGCGCTCAATACTGACTCCCTTGAGCAAATTGCGGGGCGTAACTCTGAAGCCGAAACTCTGCGGCTCAGCCCCGGCGACCGGCTCGAGTTGCCTAACGGCCTTGGCAGTGTCGAGCTGGCGAGCATCCCGCGCTTCGTGTCGATCGATGTGCATCACGATCCCTCTCAATTGCCGGTGCTGATCTTCGCTATTTTGGTGATTAGCGGGCTCGTCACGAGCCTTTTTGTTCCTCGTCGGCGCATGTGGGTGGCAGCGCGCACAGACACTTCAGGGGTGACAACAATCGAGTACGCGGCACTGGCTCGGGGTGACGACCCCACGCTGGAGGCCGCCGTCACTGACTTTGCCGATAAACATTCCCAGCAACTCGGAGTTAGGGTGTAGTCGTGACTGAGACTTTCGTGTCGTATTCGCTGATTGCGGTTTATTCAGCGATGGCGATCTATACCTTTGCGTTTGTGCTGTTTGCTGTCGATTTGGCGCGCCGCTCGGCAGAGTCGAGTGATGCTTCTGCCTCAGCCGCGACGGGCCTTGCCACAGCGTCTGCCCAGCAGGCCAGCGTCACGGCGGGTGGCAGTGCGGGCTCCAGCGGAACCAGCACCCTCACGGCGACGTCGGCATCCAGTGGTGAACCTGCCGTAGCTCACTCGCCCAAGTCGTTGCGGCTCGCGATGGCGATGACGGTGATCGCGTGGGTGCTCCATCTCGGCGCCGTGGTCTTCCGCGGTGTTGCCGCGAACCGCGTGCCGTGGGCCAACATGTTTGAGTTCACGCTCACGGCGACAGTGCTCATTGTCGGCGTCTTTCTTGTTGCGCAGTTCTGGCAAGACCTGCGCTTTCTCGGTTCGTTCATCACCGGGTTCGCGCTGCTGGCTCTCGGCGTTGGCACCTCCAGCTTCTATGTTGATGTCGTGCCCCTGCCGCCCCCGCTGCAGTCGGCTTGGTTGGTCATCCACGTCTTCGTCGCCAGTCTGAGTACCGGCTTCTTTGCCCTCGCCGCCGGCCTCTCGATCGTGCAGCTCGTGCAGGCGCGACGCGAAGCGGGCAAGGCGCTCAAGCTGCGCTTCCTCGACACCCTTCCGGCAGCGGATCGTCTCGAAACCCTGGCGTACCGCCTCACGGTTGTCGGCTTCGTCATGTGGACCTTCACGCTTATCGCTGGCGCTGTCTGGGCCGAGCGCGCGTGGGGCCGCTACTGGGGTTGGGACACCAAGGAAGTCTGGACGTTTATCATCTGGACCATCTATGCCGGTTACATTCACGCGCGGGCGACTCGCGGATGGCGCGGCTCGCGTTCGGCGTGGCTCGCCATCGTTGGCTTCCTCGCGATCGTGTTCAACTTCACCATCGTGAATCTCTTCTTCAAGGGACTGCACTCCTACTCAGGACTGTAACCACGCGCTGCGGTTACCGACCGCGAGTGAGCCGCTTTCCCTGCCCTGAGCAGAAGGAAAACGCTGGGGCCGCACCGAGCACACCCCAGCGTTTGCTTAGTAGAGCCACACAGCGGCTCAAGATTGTGAGATCTAGGCAGCAGGAGTTAGCTGCATCGGCACTGTCGGGGAACCCTCACCCGTCTTGAATTGGATGATCGGACCGTCCGCCCCGCATTCGTAGGGTGCAGAGTTGATCGGCGCGCTGTCCAAGATCGAATCGAACAGTCCCGCTCCATCTACCGTAATTCCCGAAACGGTGACCGAGAGTGCAACGTCGCTCACGTCGTGAGACGTCGTGATTTCGTTCTCTGTCGCGGAGTAGTCACCGGTGACTCCGCCCGTAATGGTGCCGGTGCCCTCCGCGCCCGATACTTGAACGAGGATCGAAAAATCGGGGGTGTACGCATACGTCGACTCAGTGAAGGAAAGCCCCGTTCCACCCTCAACGCCGATATCGAGCCCGGCATTGGCGGCGCTCAGCGCGGCGTAATACGCCTTCATCTGGTCTTCGGCGATATACCAGTCGCCGATAAGGCACTCCGGGCCGCTTACTGCCTCTTCTTCGGGCTCTGCCGGAGCCGCGGCATCCGTCTCCTCGGCGCTTTCGCCGGGATCGGCGGTCGGCGGAGCACAGGCGGTGAGAGCGACCAGGCTGAGCAGGCTTACGGCGGCTAGTGCACGCACACGGCGCAACTCAGTAGACATTTTCACTCCTCGGCACAGGATCACCCTCGGTGGCGACCAACGGATCCAGATTACTGAGCGACCGAGCTACTGCTCTGAGTAGTTTTTACCTAGTTCGTGGCAGCGCATGAGCCGATCAAGCCACCACTGGGTGCGCTCAGGACTCGCGCCCCATCGGGTGAGTAATGCCTCATCCGCTTCGACGCGACGCACTTCGAGCTTGCCGTCACGGGCACGCAGGGGCGAGGCGGTGACATCGGCGGCGAGAAGAGATGCTGTAGCAAGCCCCGAGTCGTAGTCGAGCGGATCGATCGCCGAAGCCAAGTGCGCTCCCATGGCGAGCCCTACAGAGGTCTCTAGAGCGCTCGAGACCACGACGGGCAGTCCTGCATCTTTCACGATCGCGAGAGCGCGAGAAATGCCCCCCAAGGGCTGTGCCTTGATCACCAGGAGGTCGGCTGCCCCGGCACGCGCAACAGCGAGCGGATCGGCGGCCTTGCGCACACTCTCGTCGGCCGCGACCGGGATGCCCATGTACGCAATGCGGCCACGTAGCTCACCCAGTTCTTCGACAGTCGCACACGGCTGCTCGACATATTCGAGGTCGTATTCAGCGAAAGCATGAATGGCGCGCTCGGCCTCATCGATCGTCCACACACCATTCGCATCGACGCGGATGCGGCCAGCCGGGCCCATGACGCGACGCACTTCGGCGACGCGCGCGACGTCATCCGCGAGCGTCTGGCCGGGCTCAGCCACTTTGATCTTGGCGGTGCGGCAGCCGTGGAAGCGTTCGAGCACAGCCTCGACTAAGTCAGCGGGCACGGCAGGCACTGTGGCATTGACCCAGACATGATCGCGCACGACGGGCGGCTGCTCGTTCCAGGCATAGTCGATCGCGGCGAGGAGCCAGGGGGTGGCTTCGGCATCGTCATACTCGGCGAAGGGAGAAAACTCGCTCCACCCCTGAGGCCCGCGGAACAGCAGAGCCTCGCGTTGATCAATGCCGCGAAAGCGCGACGTCATCGGCAATGACACCACATGGGCGGTATCGAGAATTTCGTTCACTGAAGGGAACATGTTCCCAGTCTGACAAGTTCCACTGTCAGTTAGGGTAATTGCGTGACTAATCCGGGGGATATTGAACGCGTTGCGACCAAAGTCGTGCCGTATTACGTCGTTGGGGTCGTAGACGACGAAGAAACTGTTCTGCCCGATGACGCCGAAGAGGGCGCCTATACAGACGCAGATGACGTGCCTGTTGCGCGACGTGCGCGCCCACGCTGGGTCGGATTCATTGCCGCAGCCCTCGGGGTCGCGACGCTCGTGCTCTTCATCATCGCGATGATCGTGTCATCCGGCGGGGATTACCCAGCCGGCACAGCGCTCGCCTACGCGACCATCGTTACCTCGATTGCGGCAGCGATTACCGCGGTGCTCTCGCTCATTCTTGGCCTACAGCGTCGCTGGGCAGCGTTTGGATTGGCGCTCGGAATACTCGCCAATCCCCTTATCGTGCTGAACGTTTTCTGGTTCTTCGGCGGCTAAACACTGTTCGGTGCCGAGCGAAAGCTGAGCATCCACGGTTCGGCATCAGCTTGCTCGGCAGCCCGATGGTTATGGTGGAGCCATGGCGCCTGTTTCTGAAATCTTTGACGAGAAGTTGTGGCGATCAGTCGCCGGGTTCGACGACCTGACCGACATCACCTATCACCACGATGTGACAGGAACAATCGCGCGCATCGCCTTTGACCGGCCAGAGGTGCGCAATGCCTTTCGGCCGCACACGGTCGACGAGCTCTACCAAACACTCGACGACGTTCGCCAAAACCCGCGCATCGGCGTCGTATTGCTCACCGGCAACGGTCCAAGCGACAAAGACGGCGGCTGGGCATTCTGCTCGGGCGGCGACCAACGGATCCGTGGCCGGGCCGGCTACGAGTACGAAGGCCAAGAAGGCGCCACGAACCCCACGGCCGCAGCTGAGCTCTCCGAAGCCGAAGCTGCCGCCGCAGCGGGAGTGCGCCGCGCCGCTGCCGGTCGCCTGCATATCCTCGAGGTGCAGCGCCTCATCCGCTTCATGCCCAAGGTCGTTATCGCCGTCGTTCCGGGTTGGGCCGCCGGGGGAGGGCACTCGCTTCACGTGGTCTGTGACCTCACCATTGCCAGCGCCGAGCACGCCCGCTTCAAACAGACGGATGTCGACGTCGGATCGTTCGACGCTGGCTACGGCAGCGCCTACTTCGCCCGCCAGGTCGGCCAAAAGTTTGCCAGAGAAGTGTTCTTTCTGGCCCGCGAGTACGACGCGCAGCGCGCCCTCGACGCGGGAGCGATTAACGCCGCCGTGCCCCACGCCGAGCTCGAAGCAACCGCCTACGACTGGGCGACAACAATCATGCAAAAATCGCCCACAGCGATTCGCATGGTCAAGTTCGCGCTCAACGCCGTCGACGACGGACTGGTCGGCCAGCAAGTATTCGCGGGCGAAGCTACCCGGCTCGCCTACGGAACAGACGAAGCCGTCGAAGGCCGCGACTCGTTCCTCCAGAAGCGCGAACCCGACTGGTCGCCCTTCCCCTGGCAGTACTAGCGCTTCAGAAGTACTAACGCAGAGAGGTTTACCGGTGACCGCTGACAACGCCCCGACTCGAGAACTCTGGTCTGTTGACGCCCGCGATCCCCGCAAAGTGTGGGCGGCACTCACACCAGCACTCGACAGCACGGGAGCCGCGATACTGCCGCACCCGGCCTCCCCCTCTGGCCTGCCAGAAACAGTGCCCGCGAACGTCGCCGTCGTCGTCGAAACGAGCGGATCGACCGGCCGCCCCAAGCGCGTGATGCTGAGCGCTGCCGCCCTGAAGGCGAGTGCTGCGGCATCCGATGAGCTCCTAGGCGGTGCCGGTCAGTGGCTGTTGGCGGTTCCGGCGCACTACATTGCGGGAATTAACGTGCTTGCGCGCTCGTACTTTGCGGGCACCGAGCCCGTCATGATGCCGCCACAGGGATTTACTGCCGACACCTTCGTGGCTGCCGCTGCCGAGCTCACCGCAGAGCGCCGTTTTGTATCGCTCGTGCCCGTGCAGTTATCCCGACTGCTTGAGTCAGAACAAGCGGTTGCGGCCCTCGCCACCTTCACTCGAATCTTGGTCGGCGGCCAGTCAACCCCGATCTCTCTGCTCGCGGCGGCCCGCGCTCGCGGCCTTGCCGTCTCCACCACCTACGGATCAAGCGAAACCAGCGGCGGCGCTGTCTGGGACGGCGTTGCCCTGCCGACTGCTCAACTGCGCCTCGTGGATGACCGCATCGAAATTGCGGGACCGATGCTCGCCGAAGGCTACCTCGACGATCCGCGACGCAGCGCTTTCTCGTTCCGTGTGCAGGATGGCGTGCGCTGGTACCGCACCGACGATGTCGGCGAGATCGTCGACGGAGTTCTACGCGTGCGTGGCCGCGCCGACGACATGATCATTTCGGGCGGGGTGAAAGTCTCACTCGGTGAAGTGGAAACCGCGGTGCGCTCCCTCCCCGGCCAGAGCGCCGCCGTGGTTGTGGCCGCGCCTCACCCCGAGTGGGGCGAAGCGCCCGTTGTCATCACGACCACGGCGATCGACCTGGATGTGCTGCGCCAGTCGGTTTCTGCGCAACTGTCATCAACAGCTGCGGCACCCGCTCGCGTGATCCTGATCGACTCAATTCCTCTGCTTTCGACGGGAAAACCCGACAAACTCGCCTTAGCGTCAGTCGTGCTTAAGTAGAATCCCTCCGTGGCCTCTCCCAAAAAGCAACGCAAGAACCCGCAGACCGTTTCGCCGAAAGCACCCAAGATCGCCAAAGCTACCGCGCGCGATTGGATCAGCGGCGCCCGCATCCAGACGCTTCCGCTCGCGTTTGCGCCCGTCGCCCTCGGCACGGCTGCTGCCTACGTGTTGCCGCATGAAGAAGATGGCACCGGCTGGCACTGGCTACGTGCCCTGCTGTGTCTTGTCGTCGCCGTCTCGCTGCAAATCGGTGTGAACTTTGCCAATGACTACTCCGATGGAGTGCGAGGCACGGATGATCACCGCGTCGGCCCTCGTCGACTCACGGCTTCGGGTGCCGCTCGACCGCGCACGGTCATCACTGTCGCCTTTGTCTGGTTTGGCATCGCTGCTGTTGCGGGGCTCATCATTGTGATTCGCAGCGAGCACTGGTGGCTTCTTGCGGTCGGAGCTGCCGCGATAGTCGCCGCCTACTTCTACACGGGCGGCAAGCGCCCCTATGGCTACCTGGGTCTCGGAGAGATTTTCGTCTTCATCTTCTTCGGTCTCGTCGCTACGGCGGGAACCACCTATGTGCTCGCGGATACCGTGAACCTCGAGTCGTGGCTGGCTGCCGTTGCCGTGGGTCTCTTCGCCGTTGCGACGCTTATGGTCAACAACATCCGGGACATCGCCCAAGACAAGATCGCGGGCAAGCGAACGCTTGCCGTGCGGATGGGAAACGTGCCGTCGCGCATTTTCTACGTCGTTGCGATGCTCGTGCCGTTCGGCATCCTGGGCGTGTACACCCTGCTGTACTTCAACGCCTACCTTGTGTACTTTGTGCTGCTGGCTGCGCTTCCCGCCTGCGTGATCGTGCTCACCGGCAAGACCCCGGCCGAGTTGATTCTGGCGCTAAAGCTGACGGGGCTCACTGCTTTGCTGTTTGGTATCGGGCTCGCGTTGGCTATCGCCTTCTAGAGCGGACTCGCGAGCGTCGCTGTCAGCAACAGGCTCGGCGGCAGAATCAAAGTCAGCGGCGGCATCTTCAGCATCGCGATCGGGGTCGTGGCTCGGACCTTCGCGACGAGCGGCAAAGTCGAGAGCAACAGCATCCCGAAGCTTGCCGAAAAAGACATAGGAAACGGCGAACCCCAGCACTGTCGCAATGACGGCGGCGAGCCACGGCTCAGTGTCCGCAATCATGAGAAGAGTGAACGCAGCAGCGAACACTCCGAGTCGGAGCAGCGAGTAAGCAATCCAAGGTTTCACGGCAACAGTCTAGGCTCGCATCCCGCGCGCAGCCTGCGAGCGTAGACTGGGGGCATGCCTCGTCTATTGGTCGTTCTCGCTTTCGCACTCGTTGCGGTGGACGTGTTCTCCATCGTGGATGTGGTGCTCACAGATCGCAGCCGGGTACGTGCACTGCCGAAGCCGCTGTGGATCCTTGTGATCGTGCTCTTGCCTGTTATCGGCGTCGTGCTGTGGTTCATGCTCGGCAAGGCACGTAGTACCAGTTCTGGGCGCACCCGCACGGTTGCTCCCGACGATGACCCTGATTTCTTGCGCACTATGCGTGCCAAAGAAGAACAAGATGAGCGCATTCGCCGCCTCGAACAGGAACTAGCAGATCTCGACGATGACGATAAGACCAACTAACTCTCCCGCCACCAATTTTTCGGTAGCCCTTCTCGAAGAGTTCGTTCGTCTCGGCGTTCGAGACATAGTGCTGAGCCCCGGATCGCGTTCGCAAGCAATTGCGCTCGCTGCCGCCGAGTTTGAGAAGCAGGGCCTGCTTCGACTGCGCGTGCGCATTGACGAGCGAGTGGCAGCTTTTCTCGCGCTCGGCCTTGCTGTCGAAACGGGGTCGCCGGTTGTCGTCGTGACGACCTCGGGCACAGCTGTTGCGAACCTGCATCCGGCAGTGCTTGAAGCCCACCATTCTGCGGTCCCGCTGATCATTATTAGCGCTGACCGGCCCGATTCCTTGCGGGGCATTGGCTCGAATCAGACCACTGAGCAACCCGGAATTTTCGGCGCTGCCGTGCATCAGACCTGGGATGTCGAAGCGCCAACGGGTGCTGTCGGCGAGATGGATGCTGCGGCGCAACTTGCTCGGGAGGCGGTCGCCGCGGTTAATGGCCCCGTTCACCTCAACCTCTCGTTCGATGAGCCCCTTTCGGCACCTTTCGTGTGGCAACCCACCGAAAACGATGTCGCCCCAGAACCGGCAGCTCATCGCGAGCCCGTGTTCCCTGATCTCTTCAGCGATCTCGATCCCGTGGTCGAGAACACCACTCATCAGTCGCCCGGCGCTCCGACCACTCTCGCCCTGAGTCCTTCTCCGGCGACAGTTGTTGTCGCGGGAACAGGTGCTGGTGCTCGCGCCGAGCAGGTCGCGCGTGAGCTTGGTGCACCGCTCATCGCTGAGGTGTCGAGTGGCGCGCACTTCGGCCCCAACCTTGTGGTGGCCTACCGTGAGCTTCTCAACACCGCGAACTTCGGGGATCGGGTCGCGCGGGTGATTGTGTTTGGGCATCCGACGCTCAGCCGCGAAATTCCGGCGCTCATCCAGCGACGCGGCGTAGAGACTGTCGTGGTGCGGCATCCGTCTGCCGATGATTACAACCCCGGCCGGTGTGTGCGACTTTTCGTTGACGAGGTCTCCGTCTCAGGCGAAGCTACCGATCGTGCCTGGTTGGGGCGCTGGGTCACAACGAGTCGTCAGCTGCTCGAAACCGAGAGCATCGCTCCAGACATCGATGCGGATGCCGGAACTCACGCTAGGTCGGAACTCGCTATTGTGCGCACTCCCGTCGATCGGCGGATGCTCGCCGAGGCAGTGTGGCGCGCGACGTGGCCGCACGATCGGCTCGTGTTGGGTGCTTCGCGCCTCATTCGCGAGGTAGACCGCGTTGCGCCGGGCAAGAAGATTTCGGTTCATGCCAATCGTGGTCTCGCGGGCATCGACGGCACCATCTCGACAGCGTTAGGGATTGCCCTCGCGAGTCAAGCGGAGAAGGGCAACGAGGGCGTCACTCGTGTTCTTCTCGGAGACCTCGCCATTTTTCATGACGTGGGCGCGCTCATGTTCGGCGCGGGAGAACCTCGCCCGCGCATCCAAGTAATTGTCGGCAACGACGGTGGTGGCACAATCTTCGACGGACTCGAGGTCGCAGGTCAGGCCGGCGAGAGTTTTGACCGGGTGCTGCTGACTCAACAGAATGCATCGATCGAGGCGCTCGCTGCTGCCTACGGTTGGCGCTATATTTCTGCGTCGACGCGGGGCGAGCTTGACCAAGCCCTTTCAGCTCATCCCGAGCCCACAATCATCGAAGTTCCGCTCGGTCGCTAAGGCCATAGACGACGGCTGTCGCAGAGGGCCTGAGAGTAGCCTTGGGTTATGAGCACTCTCACGCCTGTCACCGCTGACTTCGAGCTTGCGAGCATTGACCCGTCATCGACTCCTGGGTTCGATGGCGACAAGAAGGATGCCGAGAAGGCGTTAGAGAAAAACGGCGAGAAACTCGCTGACCTGCAAGAGCGACTTTTTGCCGAGAGCAAGTTCGGTGGCGAACGCCGCGTTCTGCTCGTGCTGCAGGCCATGGATACTGCGGGGAAGGGCGGCATACTGCGTCACGTCATTGGTGGGGTCGACCCGCAAGGGGTGAACATTCATGCCTTCAAGGCACCCACGGATGAAGAGAAGTCGCACGACTTTCTGTGGCGCATTCGCAAGGAGCTGCCGGAGGCGGGGTTCATCGGTGTCTTCGACCGTTCGCACTACGAGGATGTTTTGATTCACCGAGTGCGGGGATTCTCCACGCCCGAGACCGTCGAAGAGCGCTACGGCATCATCCGGGAGTTTGAAGAGGAGTTGGTGGCGCAGGGAACGACGATCATCAAGGTGATGCTGCACATCAGTGCCGACGAGCAGAAAGAGCGGCTACAAGAGCGACTCGATCGCCCCGAGAAGCACTGGAAGTACAACCCGGGTGACGTGGATGAGCGACTGCTGTGGCCTGAATATCAAGAGGCGTACGAGATCGCTCTGCGCCGCACGACAACCGAAAGTGCGCCCTGGTATGTGATTTCGGCCAACCACAAGTGGTACGCCCGTTGGGCTGTTCAACAGCTGCTTCTCGACGCTCTGCAGGGCATGGATCCGCAGTGGCCGAGTGCTGATTATGACGTTGAAGCGGAAAAGAAACGCTTGGCGGCTAGCTGAGGTTTTGCGTTGCGTGGTGAACGGTAGGTGAACCTCGTTCGTTGAACAGTGCAAAAGCATAGACAACCATCTATGCTTTTGATGTTCGAGCGAAACGAGGAATTGTGCGATCAGCAGCAGCGGGCCAATTGCCCCTTAACGATCCTGACAACGTGCTTCGCCGAAGCGCTGAGCGCTTGGCGGCGCAGTACGCGGGGTTGGTGAACGAAGAGACAATCGAACGAACTCTCTTTGAGTCGTACGCGGCCCTTGCGCGCTCGGCGAGAGTTTCTACTCATCTCCCGAGCCTCGCCTACCGCTTTGCTCATGACCGGTTGGCAGCTCTCGCGCAGGCTAAAGGTGTCATTCCTAAGCCGGTTCCCGAAGCGCTCTTCGTGTGCGTGCAGAACTCTGGTCGCTCGCAGATGGCTGCGGCCTGGTTGCGTGAACTCGGCAAGGACCGTGTGCATGTGCGCTCCGCGGGTTCTGAGCCCGGAGCGACGATTCTCGCGAGCGTCGTTGAGGCGATGGCTGAGGTCGGGATCGATGTGGGTCAGGATTTTCCGAAGCCCCTCACCGATGACGTCGTGCGCGCCGCCGACGTAGTGATCACGATGGGGTGTGGTGACGCGTGCCCGATCTATCCTGGCAAGCGCTACCTTGATTGGCGTCTCGTCGACCCCTCTGAGCTCGATGCCGCTGGAGTGCGCCGCGTGCGAGATGAGATCCGCTCTCACGTCGAGGCGCTGCTGCAGGAGATCACGCCCTAAACTCACACGCTGGTCACTGCTGTGCTAGCCGAAGGCCTCAACAATCGGGCGGAACTTGAGTTCTGTCTCGGCGAGCTCCTTCTTGGCATCCGAGCCCGCGACTATTCCAGCGCCGGCATACGCAGTGATGCGCGCGCCAGTGACTTGGGCACAGCGCAACGCAACGGCCCATTCGCCATTGCCGTTGGCATCCACCCAGCCGACCGGGCCAGCGTAGCGGCCACGGTCGAAGCCTTCGAGCTCGTCGATGAGTCGGATGGCGTCGGGCGTGGGTGTGCCGGCTACGGCAGCGGTGGGGTGCAAGATTCCAATGAGGTCGAGTCCGCTGGAGCGCTGGCTGAGTTGGCCTTCGATGTCGGTGGCGAGGTGCCACAGGTTCGGCAATTGCAGGGCGAACGGTTCGGATGCCGCGTGCAGTTCGCTGCTGAGCGGTGCGAGAGCATCCATGACGCTGGCAAGCGCGAGCGCATGTTCTTTCTGATCTTTGGGCGATTTCATGAGAGTGTTTGCGGCTCGCCCGTCGGAGATGCGGTCGTTGCCGCGCGCGGCACTTCCCGCGAGCACGCGGGCGCTGACGGCACCGTTCTGCACGCGAACTAGGGTTTCGGGGCTTGAGCCGATGAGGCCATCGACGGCGAATGTGAAGGTGTCGGGGTAGCGGCTGGCGAGCGCGGTGATGGGCAGTCGAAGGTCGGCCTCGGCGGGCAGCTCGGCTATTTGGTCGCGGGCGATGACGATTTTGGCTGCCGCTCCTGAGGCGATCTTGCGCAGTGCTGCCGTGACGGTTGCGGTGAAGTTTTTCGCGGTCATCTGGCCGGGGGCGAAGTTGATGTGCACGGGGTCGCCTGCGGGTTCCTGTGCGCCTTCGGGCAAGCCGCCTGCGGCACCGGGTAGCCCGTTTGTCTCGGCGGTGGTGATGGTGGTGACCCACTGAATTCCGTCGCGGTTACCCACAACGATGCGCGGCACGATGAGCACGCTTACGGAGTCGGAGGAGTCGGCGAAGGCGAAACTGCCGAGGGCGACGAGGCCGGTGCCTGGGCGCTTGACGCTGTCGTGAACGATGGCAGCACGCGCTAGTTCGCTCCACGCGGTTGCTGCGGCGGTAAAGCGGTCAGCGCCGCGGAACTCGAGGCGCAGCAGTTCGCCGATGCCGATGAGACCTTCTCCGTCTCGAACGAACGCGATGGGATGCTGCGGAGTGATCCAGTCAAGCAGTCGGTCGACGGCGGCTGTCGGGCGAGTGACAGCGGTGAGAATTTCGGGGGTGCTAACCATCGCAGTGTCTCCGATTCCGCCCGTGAACGGACCGCTCTATAGCCCCTTTTTGTCCCACAAGTATCAGAGTACCTGTCAGTTGGGGCCTAGAAAGTGAGCATCGGCTCTGAGCGCCCTAGACTAAAGGGGTGGGTAAGGCTGACATGAACAAGCGACCGGAAGACGTAGCCGGAATGTTCGACGGTGTCGCAAAACATTATGACCGTACGAACAACGTGCTCTCGGCCGGAAATGCAGTGTTGTGGCGGGCCGCTACCGTCCGGGCGGTTGCTCCGGCGGCAGGGGAGCGCATCCTCGATATCGCGGCGGGCACGGGCACAAGTTCGGCAGCGCTTCATCGCAACGGCGCTCGAGTTGTCGGCCTCGATTTCTCTACGGGGATGGTCGAGCAGGCCCGCAAGCGCCACAAGAAGATCGAGTTCATTCAGGGCGATGCGCAGCAGTTGCCGTTTGGCGACAACGAGTTCGACGCCGTCACTATCAGCTTCGGTCTGCGCAACATCAACGACCCGCGCGCGGCGCTCTCGGAGATGTACCGCGTGCTCAAGCCGGGCGGCCGTCTCGTGATCACTGAATTCTCGAAGCCGCCGGTCGCGATCGTGCGTGCCGGTTACTTCACGTACCTCAACCGCGTGATGCCGATCATCGCTGATCGCTCAAGCTCTAATCCTGAGGCGTACACCTATCTCGCAGAGTCGATTCGTGAGTGGCCCGATCAGGGCGAACTCAGCCAGTGGATCCGGGCAGCCGGGTTCACCCGTGTCGCGTACCGCAATCTCACCGCTGGCATTGTGGCCATGCACCGCGGGCACAAGCCCGCTGATGCCACCGTTCTGGCGTCGGTTGCCAAGCGCAAGGGCAACGCCACTCGTCCGATCAAGACGATCAAGACGACAAAGACCAACTCCGACAGCACACCGAAGCCGTAGCGCTTCGCAAAAGAAACCGGTTGATTAGTGAACCCGAGCGTTCCTCCTGCTCGTCGCAGTAACACTCTGAGCTCCTCTCTGGGGCTGGGAGAGAAACTGTTCGCTTCGAGCGATGAGCGTCGTTTCGCGACGGCGATTGAAAAGGGCCTCGACGAGGTCGAGGCTGGCTTGCTTTCTCACATGGCTTTCGCCGACGAGATTGCGGATGCCACGAGCCGTTACCTGCTCGAAGCTGGCGGCAAGCGCGTGCGCCCCGTGCTGGCGCTGCTCACCGCTCAGCTTGGTGACGGTAATAACGCAGATGTGGTGACGGCGGCTCAGGCTGTAGAGATCACTCACCTTGCTTCGCTCTACCACGATGACGTTATGGATGAGGCGCAATTGCGCCGCGGTGTTCCGAGCGCCCAGAACGTGTGGGGCAACTCGGTCGCGATCCTCACCGGCGATCTGCTGTTCGCGCGGGCGAGCAAGCTCATTGCGGGGTTGGGCTCCGAGGCGCTCATCTTGCAGTCGAACACTTTTGAGCGACTGTGCTTGGGCCAGTTGCATGAGACTTTGGGGCCGAAGCCCGACGAGAACCCTGTTGAGCATTACCTTCAGGTACTCGCCGATAAGACGGGTTCGTTGATTGCTACAGCGGCTGAGGTCGGTGTGATGTTCTCTAACGCTCCCAGGGAATACACCGTCCCTGTGCGCGACTTCGGCGAAAAGATCGGTGTCGCATTCCAGCTCATTGACGACGTTATTGATTTGTCGGCCGAGACCGGCAAGACCGGCAAGAAGCCCGGAACTGACCTGCGCAGTGGCGTTGCGACTCTGCCTCTCTTGTATCTGCGTGAGCTTGCGCTTACCGACAGCGACGCTGCTGAATTGCTCACCCGCATCGAGCGCGATGTGAACGCTAACTTCTATGGCGAGGGTGATGAGGCGGCAATTGATGCTGCCGTGACCGATCTGCGCGAGCATCCGGTTACGAAGAAGACTTTGGATGAAGCCCGTCGTTGGGGTCGCGAAGCTGTAGAAGCTCTTGCCCCGCTGCCCGATGGCTCCGTCAAGAAAGCCCTGACGCGTTTTGCCGAAAGCATCGTCGAACGCTCCAACTAGTACGCCCACTCGCCCGCGCCCCGGGCGCACCGAGATGAACGGAAATCGCAACAGATGAGCAAGCTACGACTGGCCATTGTTGGCGCAGGCCCTGCGGGAATCTACGCCGCTGACATCCTCCTGAAGGCAGAACGCCAGTTCGAGGTGTCGATCGACCTGTTCGAGCAGCTTCCTGCGCCGTATGGTCTCGTGCGCTACGGTGTGGCTCCCGATCATCCGCGTATCAAGGGCATCGTCAATGCGCTTCGTGATGTGCTCGACACGGGCAACATCCGCCTCTTCGGCAACGTGACGTATGGGCGCGACATCACGCTCGACGACCTCAAGAAGCACTACAACGCCGTCATTTTCTCGACCGGTTCGGTTCGGGATGCTCCGCTGCCGATTCCCGGAATCGACCTGCCAGGCAGCCACGGTGCTGCTGACTTCGTCAGCTGGTACGACGGCCACCCCGACTACCCGCGCGAGTGGACGTTGGATGCGAAGGAGACCGCGGTTATCGGCAACGGAAACGTCGCACTCGACGTCGCCAGAATGCTTGCTAAGCATGCGGATGACCTGCTGCCGACCGAGATTCCGGCCAACGTCTATGAGGGGCTCAAATCGAGCCCTGTGACCGATGTGCACGTCTTTGGCCGTCGTGGACCGATGCAGGTGAAGTTCACCCCACTCGAGTTGCGCGAGCTCGGCGAGCTGAACGATGTCGACATGGTCGTCTACGAAGAAGACTTCGACTACGACGACGCTTCGAAGGCCGCGATTGAGTCAAACAAGCAGATCATGGTGCTCGACCGCATCTTCACGAAGTGGCGTGGAGAAGAGAAGGGCAACGCTTCGCGTCGTCTGCACTTGCACTTCTACGCCGGCCCCGTTGAGGTTCTCGGCACTGACCGCGTTGAGGGCTTCCGCTACGAGCGCACGAAGCCCGATGGTCAGGGCGGGGTCGTCGGCACCGGCGAGTTCCGCGAGGTTGCGGTGCAAAGCCTGTATCGCGCTGTTGGCTACTTCGGATCGCCGCTCGACGGCATCCCCTTCGATGAGAATCGCGGCGTCATCCCGAACCGTGAAGGTCAAGTCATCGACGACAACGACGAGCAAGTTTATGGCGTCTACGCGACCGGTTGGATCAAGCGCGGGCCTGTCGGTCTCATCGGTCACACCAAGTCAGACGCGATGGAAACCATCAAGCACGTCATGAACGACCAGGCCAACTGGTGGAGCCCCGAGAACGCCGACGAGCAAGCCATTGTCGACCTTCTGAAGAGCCGTGACGTTGAGTACACGAACCTGCAGGGCTGGCAGTCGCTGGATGCCCACGAAATCGCTCTCGGAGAGCCGGAAGGTCGCGCGCGCATCAAGCTTGTCGATCGCGACGAGATGCTCGCGGCATCGAAAGGTTCTGAGGCCAAATAGCGTCCGAGGCGTCGCACGTTCCTGAGCCATTACGGCGAGGGAACGGCGGCGACCGCCGAGCATCCGCCGCTACTGAACGGCTGCGGTGAGTCTCGCGATGTTGTCGAGGACCTTGGATCGCCGTGGCCGCGTCATCCACTCCTCAAGAGTGAGTTCACGGCTGACGCTGCGGTACTGAGCTTCGAGTTCGCGCATGTCGGCGATGAACTCGGCACCGCGCACCATCACCGAGATCTCGAGGTTGAGGCTGAACGAGCGCATGTCCATGTTGCTTGAGCCGATCACGGCGACCTGATCGTCGATCGTGAAGTGCTTGGCGTGCAGCACAGTCGGCGACGGGAACAGCCAAATCTTTACGCCCGCCCGCAGCAGCGTCTCGTAGTAGCTGCGCTGCGCGTGATACACGAGCGCCTGGTCCCCGACCTCGGAGACAAACAATTGCACGTCGAGCCCGCTCTGTGCCGCCGTCGTAATGGCATAAAGCATGGAGTCGTCTGGCACGAAGTAGGGGCTCGTGATGATGACGCGGTGTTGGGCGCCATAGAGAAGCGAGTTAAAGAGTCTGAGGTTGTTCTCGCCCTCAAAGCCGGGGCCGCTCGGCACGACTTGAGCATCAAGCGATGCGCTCGTGCGGGCGAGCTTTTGTACGCTCTCGCGAACGAGTAGTTCGTCAGTCTCGCTGTACCAGTCAGTAATGAAGAGCGAGTTGATTCCGGCAACGATGGGGCCCTCAAAGCGCACCATGAGGTCTTTCCACTTGAGGCCGCGCTTCTTGTTGACGCGCTTGTTGTAGGTGGAATCGACCATGTTCTGCGAGCCCGTAAACCCGACTTGCCCATCAATGATGAGGAGTTTGCGGTGGTTGCGCAGATCGGGGCGCTGGAACTTCCACTTGAACGGCTGAACCGGCAACATCAATTGCCAATCGACACCGATGCGCTTCAAGTGGCGGATGGTGGTGAGATAGCCCGGCGAACGCAGCGAGGCGATGTGGTCGAGAAGCACTCGCACCCGCACTCCACGTTTCACCGCAGCCTCGAGGGCATCGAAGAACTTCTTGGTCGTGGGGTCGAGGCTGAGAATGTAGAACTCGACGTGCACGTAGCTTGTTGCCTCACCGACCGCTTCGGTCATGGCATCCAAGGATTCTTGATACTCAGAATAGAGTTTCGCTGAGTTGCCACCCACGAGTGGCATGGCGCCGAGCGTGCGGTTGAGCTCCACCACGGGTTGCAACCACGGAGGCCAAGGCTGGTCGCGGCTCACGAGATCCATACCCTCGGTGGTGTCGAGAATGAACTTGTTGATCTCAAGTTGCTTATCGCGGCGGCCCTTGGGCAGCTTGCGGCTACCCAACAGTAAGAACAGCAAGACGCCGACGTAGGGGATGAAAAAGATAGCCAGCAGCCACGCCATGGCGGTCTGAGGTCGTCGATTGCGCGGAACATAAATGATCGAGAGCACTCGAATCGTGAAGTCGACAGCCACGAGAATGAAGGCGAGAATCGCGGTGTAATTGAGGGTGATATTGACCGCGTCCATGGGCGAAGTCTAACGAATCCCGCTGACCAACTTGGTGATGTTCGCGGTCCGACGCGCGGCTACCAGCGCGGAGGCGGGCCTTGCCACGCTGGTGTCTCCTCGGGTTCCGTGAAGGACCGGGCGACGATGACATCCGTCGATGAATGGGCGATGATCGACAGCGCAATCGTGAGAGCCACAATGTGGAAGATCAGGTCTCCCGAGGGGATGCCGGCGGAGACGACCACGAGCACGTATACGACCGAGGCGAAACCCTTCGGGCCAAACCACATGGCGGCAAGCTGCTCTCGCATCGACAGCCCCGAGCCCACGAACGAGACAGCGAGTGCGATGGGGCGTGCGGCGATGAGCGCGAGAATGGCGAAGACCCAGCCGGTCCACGCGATCTCGCCCAAGAACTTGAACGACAAAAGCGCACCGAAGATCATGAGGGCCAAGAGCTTGAGAAGCTCCGAGATGATCTCACCGAACTCCTCGAAGGCCTCACGTTCTTTGTGGCCAACGGTGGCGACGGTCACACCCGCTGCAAAAGCGGCCAAGAAAAGGTTGGCGTGGGTGTAGCTCGACAGAGCGAACACGAGAAGCCCAATAGCGATAGGCACGATGGGCTCAAACACCCCTGCCGCCGCGAAGACGCGGGTGTGGAGGGCTTTGATGACGATCCAGGGCACGGCGATACCGATAGCGGTTCCCGCCAGAAGCTCAAGGCCAAGTTCTCCCAGATGCAACTCGTCTGACCCGGAGCTGACCGCTAAGAACACCACGACGAAGGGCAGCGCCAAGCCGTCGTTGACGCCAGACTCCACATTGAGAAGCTCGCGCAAACGCTGCGGCACCCGCATATTGCCGACGAGCGCCGCGGCAAAGACCGGGTCAGTCGGGGCCAAGATGGCACCAATGAGTAGCGACTCCGCCCAGCCGAGCCCCAAGAGGAAGTGCGCGAGCACCGCCGTGATGGCGAGCGTTAACGGTAAACCCCAGCCGAGAGCGCGACCGGGAAGTCGCCAAGCCCGGCGCAGGTCAGGCCAACCCATTTTCATGCCATCCGTGAATAGCACTACAAACAGGGCGATCTCAGCGATCGCCGATACCTCCGGCGATGATGAATCAAACTCCAGGATGCCCGTCGTCTCCGAACCGATCACGAAGCCGACCACCAAAAACAGCACGGCAGCCGACAGCACAGTGCGTCCCGCGAGAGCGGAGAACAGCACAGCAACCAGCAGGGTTGCCGCGAAGATCAGCAGGAAGACATCCATGCTGGGGGAGGTGCTAGCGGAAGTTCACAAACTGGAGCGCGACTTCGAGATCTTTGCCCTTCAGCAGCGCCATCGTGGACTGAAGGTCATCGCGGCTCTTGGACTGCACGCGCAGTTCGTCGCCCTGAATTTGTGACTTCACGCTCTTGGGGGCTTCGTCGCGGATGATCTTGGAGATCTTCTTGGCATCTTCTGACGAGATGCCGTTCTTCAAGCTGATCTCGATGCGGTACTCCTTGCCGCTCGGGAAAGGCTCACCAGCATCGAGGCTGCGCAGCGAAATTCCGCGCTTGATGAACTTGGCCTCAAGCACCTCAAGAACGGCCTTCACGCGCTCTTCGGCGCTTGCCTTCAGGAGCAGGTTTTCGCCCGTCCACTCGACGGAGGCACCAACACCCTTGAAGTCGTAGCGCTGAGCGAGTTCCTTTTGCGCTTGGTTGACGGCGTTTTCCGCCTCCATTTGGTCAACTTTGCTCACAATGTCAAACGAAGAATCAGCCATATCCCCATGTTACCCGGGCTGCGGCAAGAACTCCTGCAGGCCAGTTTTGCTGAAGTGGTCACGCGGCGCTCAGATTCCTTGTATCCTTGTCCAGCGCGTTCGGTCAGATGAATACATGTGGCCGGAGGCGTCTTGGCGAGTTACCCAAGTGGCCAAAGGGATCTGACTGTAAATCAGACTGCTTCGCATTCGGGGGTTCGAATCCCTCACTCGCCACCACAAAAGGGCTGGTCAGCGACATTATTTTTCGCTGACCAGCCCTTTTTCATGCCTACTTATTGCGGGTTCACCGAGGTTGGGGCGTGCGGCCTCGGACGAATCGCGCCCGGCTAGCTCTGGGCGCTGTCATTCCAAGACCAGATGTCGTCGCCGCGCAGCACGGCATCGGCGCCGCCATCGCAGTAGATAGTTTGGCCGGCCATGTGGGTATTGCTGGGGCTCGTCAGCCAGACAAGCAGCTCCGCGATAGAGGATGCTGGCTGGTGGTAGTTCAGCGGCATAGGAACAGACCCATCCACCATCTCCGTACCCTCCGGCGTCGCAAGAAGTTCTGCTGTCATGGCGGTGGTCACTGTTCCGGGCCCTACTGCGTTGAGAGGAATTCCTGCACCCGCCCACGCTTCGCTTATGGATTCGCGGCGCACCCAGCGCGACAGAGCTCGCTTGCTTGAGGGGTAGTTGAGGTATCCGGCCTGGGGATCTTCGGCGAGAGTGTCGCCAATGGTGAGCGCTGCGGCTTCGTCTCCGCGCAGGGCAGCATCGACGAGTTCCGCGGACACTGGCTGCAGTGATGCCATCGATGACACTACTGCGGCGCGGGGTGCGGATGACTTGGCAAGCGTCGGGCGAAGGGCGGTCAGGAATTCGGTGACCCCAAAGAAGTTGATCGCCACTGTCTTGGAGATCGGTGCTGCAATTCCGGCGCACGCGATTACGGCGTCAATGGAGCCATTGGCCTTGCTGATTGCCTGCTCCGCTGCTGTTGACCGGCCGATTGGTGTCGAGAGGTCTCCCTCGACATCTGCGTTCTTGAGGTCGACGCCAATGACGGTGTGGCCGAGCTTCGTTAGTAGCTCTGCGGTGGCGGCTCCGATTCCGGATGCTGATCCGGTGACGATATACGTGCGTGACATGGTGTCTCCTTTGTTTCAGGTGCCGTGGTCTTCGGCTATGGGGTGGCGGTTATGGCGTCGACAAATCGCGTCAGGTGTGAGCGGAACTGCTCAAGCTCGTCGGTGCCCCATCCGGCTGTCGAGTCTGCAATTACGCGCTTGCCGGCGTCCACGAGGCGGGTGTAGACCAGCCGCCCGGATTCCGTCAATCGCACGTCGACCGTGCGCCCGGTGCGATCTCGATCGACGAGACCATCGCTGGCGAGTCGCGAAACGAGCTTCGAGGTGGTCGGGCGTGAAGTGTGGCACAGCTCTGCTAGCTGCCCAGCGCTCATGGTGCCGCCGTGGAGGCCCAGAAGGTAGAGAGCGCGAATGGCGGTCGCATCCAGTTCAACACCGACGCTTCCGGCGAGGTCGCGTTGCACGTCGCTGGCTGTCCACGCGGCAATGAGCTGAATGAGTGAAGAGTAGATGTCCTCATGCTCGGCGACGTTGACCATACTCCGATGCTACTCGCTTAGTTGCCTGGGGCAACAGTCTGTCGTTCAGCCACTGTGCTCACGGCCTCGTGCCCCTGGAATCGGGCCTTTCCGGAATAATGGTCGCGTGACTCAGACTCCTCTTCCCGAGAGCGCGACCTTTCGTCGTCAATTAGCTCGATTCGTTGACTCCTCTGCCGTTCAGAACGTCGTTCTTGCGGTGATCATTGTGAACGCGGTCGTCATTGCGCTCGCCACCGCGGCAGTGGAGGGCACTACCACCTACGCCGTTCTGCATACACTCGACTCGATCGCACTGGTCGTCTTCGTAATTGAGCTCGTGCTCAAACTGGTCGCCTATGGCCCGAAGCGTTTCTTTACTGACGGATGGTCGGTGTTCGACTTCATCGTTGTCGCCATTGCCCTCGTTCCCAGCTCGGGGCCGCTCTCGGTGCTGCGTGCGCTGCGGGTGCTGAGGGTGTTGCGGGTCATCAAGTTTCTCCCGCAAGTGCGCATGGTTGTGGATGCTCTGCTTCGCTCGTTTCCCGGGATCGGTGCCATCGCGTTGCTGATGTCTCTCGTCTTCTTCGTGGCATCCGTCATGTCGACCGAATTGTTCGGGGCCGCCTTCCCTGAGTGGTTTGGCGACATCGGAAAATCGACGTACTCGCTCTTTCAGATCATGACGCTCGAGAGCTGGTCGATGGGCATTGTGCGCCCGATTATGGAAGTCATGCCGATGGCCTGGCTCTTCTTTGTGCCGTTCATCTTGATCGCGGCCTTCGTCACGCTCAACCTGTTTATCGCCGTCATCGTCGACACCATGCAGTCGTTGCGCGTGGAACGCCAAGAGGCAGCGGATGCTCAAGCGGAGAAGGAGAGCCCTCCGGTGGTGCTCGATTTGAGCGACGACGAACTCGCGATGCTCTCGCGCGGATTGGATCGGCTGTCAGCATCCGATTCGGCACGGCCAGAAGTGCTGCAGATGTGGGGCGTGGATACACCGGCGGCTCTGCACGAAGAGTTGCAGCGATTGCAGCGTGCGCTCGCGGGGAGCCACGCGATGTCACACGCGGACTGGGCTCGCACGCTGTTCGCCTCTGACCTGGCTCTGATCAGAGGGCTGTCGGGCGGCATGACGGGTGACGGTGGTGCCGCTGACGATCAAGCCGCCTTGGCGCTCTCGCGGTCGATTCGCGCGCGGTTCGACGCGCACGGCCCGGCGATCCCGCTGGCGAGCGGGCGATAGAGACTCCTCCCTTTCGTCGCTGCAGAGTCGCTGTTGAGCGAGTTGGCAGCCGTTGCGCTCTAGGCTTGAGCAATGCCTCACGATGAACTTTTGGACCTCGCCCGCACCGTCGCAACGCAGGCTGCCGAGCTTGCTGCCCGTCGCCGTATTGAGGGCGTTGCTGTCGCTGATCTCAAGTCGTCATCCGTGGATGTTGTCACGCACGCTGACCGTGAAAGCGAACAGCTCATTCGAAGCCTGCTTGCCGATGCCCGACCCGATGACGGCTTTCTCGGTGAAGAGAGTGGGGCAGAGCGCGGAACTAGCGGCTTGACCTGGGTTGTCGACCCCATCGATGGAACCGTCAACTATCTGTACGGCATCCCGCACTACGCCATCAGCATCGCTGTTGTGGAGGGCGAACCAGACCCCTCGACGTGGCGTTCACTGGCCGGGGCTGTCGTGAATCTTGGCGCGGGGGAGACCTACACCGGAACGGCCGGTGGGGGATCGCACGTGAACGGGCAGCCATTGCGGGTCGCTGAAGAAGTAGACCTCTCCGAAGCACTCGTCGCGACGGGGTTCTCGTACCTCCAAGAATTGCGCGTCGAACAGGGCCGCGTGATTGCCAGTCTGCTGCCGCAGGTGCGGGACATTCGGCGGATGGGAACGGCCTCTCTCGACCTCTGCATGGTGGCATCCGGTCGAGTCAATGCGTACTTCGAACGAAGCCTCAACCCATGGGATCATGCGGCTGCTGCTCTGATTGCCCGTGAAGCCGGAGCGACGGTTAAAGGTCGCGGCGCGGAGGCCGAAGGTAAGGACTTTATTCTCGCTGCGCAACCAGCGGTTGCCCAGAAACTTGAGGCAGCATTGAGCCAGTTGAAGGCGTGAGTAGACCACTTGAAAAAGGTCTGGCCACTAGACCACTTGGGCGCTAGCCTTTATGAATCTGTTACCCGCGTACACCCCGTACGTGCGCGGCAAGTCACCCGAATTATGCATTCACACCTAGCAGGTGAATAGCGTGGAGGAAAAGAATGTCACTGACGAGCGATTGCGCCGCAGTGACATTCTCCTCCCGCCACCACGGGTGTGATCTGTGAGCAACGACGCTGTGCCGCCACTGAATTCCGCATCGGAGCAGACTCCTCCGCTCACGCGTAGAGAGATGCGCGAACGCGAACGTCTCGCTCAGCAGGGCGCAAATATTCAGCCGCCAGCTGTGATGCCCTCCGCGGAGGATTCGCACACTCCTGTTCTCGCTGATTTGTTTACGCCCTCTTCCTCAGCGACACAACAGCCCGAACCGCGGCCCGCAACCGTCGAAATCGCGGTCGCGCTGCCCAGCCGTCGCTCGTTGCGCGCTCAAGTAGCAGCGGATGCCGTCGCTAGTGTGCCGGCGATTCCCGCAGCGCCTCGAGAGCTCGAGGTCGTGACTGTACCCGTTTCGACGAGTGCGAAGTCGAGCAAGGTGGCCCGGAGCACTCGCGCGCTCAAGCGTGCGAAGGTCTCGACTGCTCCGCGTTCTCGCAAGGGGCGTGGCGCCGAAGAAGTTAAGTCGAAGCGTGTGCGGGTTTCACACCGGGCACTCGCGACTAGCGGGGCATCCCAGTCTCGTGGCCGGCGCAAGCGTCTCGGGTCTCAGGTTCTCTCCCTTGTCGCCATGCTGTTTGCGTTTCCCATCTTCGTCGGTGTTTCGGTTCCTTCGAACGTCTTCCTGAATGCCGACTCGGCAACTATTGCCGCCGGGGAGAACGAGACTGATGTTGCTGCGCTCAGCGCAAATGTCCGAAGCAACCAATCGTTAGCTGTCTCGGATGATGTGAAGAGCGAGGTCGCTGCGCACGACAACATCAAAGTGATTTCGTATGCCGAAGTTCTCGCGCTCAAGTACGCGGGTATCAGCTACGAATACAACGCCACTACTGGCGCGGTTCGTTGGCCGTTCCCCTACTCGGTGCCGATCACTGATGGTTATGGTGACCGCATTGGTGGTTTCCATAAGGGAACCGACTTTGCGGCCCCCTCAGGCACCCCCATCTATGCGATCGCCGATGGAACTGTCGAACTGATCCAGTCGGACTGGTCAGGGTACGGCTACCACGCCATCATCAGTCACACCGTCAACGGTCAGCAGGTCAAGAGTCTTTCGGCACACATGGTGACCGATTCAAGCCCGATCGTGGTGGGCCAAGAGATCAAGGCAGGCGATTTCATTGGCCTGGTGGGTGAGACGGGCATCGCTTATGGCGCTCATTTGCACTTCGAAATCCACCTCGATGATGTTCCGGTTGACCCGTTCGCTTGGCTCACAGCCAATGCGGTCAACTAATCGCAATTCGGGGCCATTTTTAGGCCGAAAGCGTACTTAGCAGGCCAAAACGGATGCTAGTCTCTTACGGTGCCAATCGCGCGTTCTGCGCTTTTGTGTGCCCCCTTAGCTCATTGGTAGAGCACTTCCTTGGTAAGGAAGAGGTAATGGGTCCGATTCCCATAGGGGGCTCGCTCGTCCGATAATTGGACGATGCGGCTGAGTAGCTCAGTTGGTGAGAGCGCACGACTCATAATCGTGAGGTCGCGGGTTCGAATCCCGCCTCAGCTACAGTTGGCGGTTTATTCTGTGAAACCGCATTCGTCATCCGTTCGCTTGTCATCTCCAGCGTGGTTCAGTCGCCCGGATGGGGCCCGACACGGCCACACCGCTTAGGGTGAGGTCAATGGATCATCTTTTGCTTAAGCAGTTTGTCGCCGCCGCGCACGAATTGCACTTTGCGCATGCGGCACGGTCGCTCGGGGTGCCCCGCTCGCAAGTGATCCTCGCCGTCAGGTCGCTCGAAGCGCAGCTCGGCTACGCGCTGTTCGACAACACCGCACCGACAACGCAGCTCACCCCCGAGGGCGAAGCTTTTCTAGTGGATGCCGAACGGCAGCTCGACAAGTCAGCGAAAGCGGCCTCGGCATCCGTTGCGAAGCCCGGAGGAAAGGCGAAAGCCAACAAGGGCAAAGGGCGGGCGCCGGCTGTCAAAGGAAAGTCGAAGCCAGGCTTTAGGCGTCAGGCACGCTAGCCACCACCGCCACGCTGTGATGGCGTCGGCGTAATTTACGTCGTGTTTACAGCGCTGGAATACCGGTGACCAATTTGTGTCAATAGCTGTGTCAGACTTCAGCAAGAACGAAGATAGGTCCGCTCGACGCATTCACCGGTTCGGTAGATTCATGCTCAGAAATGACGCTCGTCCCGCCCTCACATCGCCCCTGCGCGTGCCGACGATGCACACCGAGCGTCTGCTGCTGCGATCGCACCAGCTGGCAGACATCGACCGGTGGCATGAAATCCAATCGAGCCCCCACATCCGCAAATACACTGCGTGGCCGCAACGCACGCGCAGATCCTCCGTGCGGCAACTCAAACTGCGAACACGACAAACACAACTGCGTCGTGTGGATGACGTGCTCGCGATCGCAATTGAGTACGAGGGAGAACTGGTGGGCGAGATCAGTTTGCAACTGCGATCCCTCACGGCGGCGACACGCTGTCTCGAAGTGAGCTGGCTCATCCACCCCGACCATCAGGGCCGGGGATTCGCCTACGAGGCCATGCGCTCAGTTTTGAGCTACGCGAGGGCCACCATCGAGTCCTTGCTTCTCGTCGCGGTTGTGCATCCGGAGAACACAGCCTCGGTTGCGTTAGCTCACAAACTCAACCTTCACCCCCTGCCGGGGACAGCCGTTCGCACCGTGTTCGTAGGCAGGAGTGGGCCGCTTGCTCCCGTTGCCGAGCAGTTCGCGAGCGCACAAAGGGTCGGACTCAACACAAGGAGCAAAAAGCCCGTAGATGCTGAGATGCACTCACTCTCCTCAAGGGAAATGCAGAGGTAAGTCTGATTTCATTGGCGAATGAAGACACCCCCTAAGACTCGTTTCAAGGTCATGACGCGACCTGATGTGACGCAGCAGAGTGCCTTCTCTGCGCCCGGCCGAATAGTGCCGACGGGCGGTTACTAATCAGTGTCCCCAGTCAAGCGACCCCGGCTACTCCGAGGCCCTTCACTGGCCACCCCAGTAGTCGTCGAATCAATCAACACAGAGCGACTTGTTCTGCGCCCGCACATTGTCGAAGACAGTGAGCGCTGGTTTGAGATTCAGTCGAACCCCCAAGTTCACGCCTTCACGTCGTGGCCAGAGCGAACTGCTGAAGAGTCCCTTCAGCATCTCAAAGACCGCACCAGCCACGTCGTTCTGAAGCAAGCGGATGACTTTCTCGCGCTCGCGATCGAACACGATGGCGTGCTGGTGGGCGACATCTCTTTGCACTTGAGGTCAGTCGCCTTAGTGACGCGTGCTGCAGAAATCAGTTGGATCCTGCATCCGGATGCTCAAGGCCACGGGTTCGCGCTCGAAGCCGCCACGGCGATGCTCGAGGTCGCGTTCACCCGTCTTGAGGCGCGATTCGTGTACGCCCTCGTGCACCCCGACAACGTGGCATCCGCCGTTCTTGCCACCAAGCTGGGCTTCAGTCTGCTCGTTGAAGCAGCGGATGAGAATGTGTACATCGCGACGCATTCACCGAAGGCATAACGCAGAAATGCACGCCACAGTCTGACTGTGGCGTGCATCTCGCTAGGTGAGGCTCAGTGCTTAGAGGCGCACAAGCGCCTTACCGACGTTGGCGCCCTTCATGAGGCCATTGAAAGCATCCAGAGTGTTCTCGATACCGTCGGTGATCGTCTCGTCGTAGGCGATCTTGCCTGCGCCAAGCCAGCTCTGCATTGCTTCAGCGAACTGAGGAGCGAGGTGGTAGTAGGCACCCATCGTGAAGCCCTTGATCGTGAGGCCACGGGTGACAATGTTGGCGCTGTTCTTGATGCCATTGTCTTTGCCGTTGATGAGAGACATGACGCCACAAATAGCCGCGCGGCCGCCATCCTTGAACGCGCCAAGCGCTGCCGAAAGGTGATCACCACCGACGTTGTCGAAGTAGATGTCGATACCGTCGGGCGCCGCAGCGGCGAGCTGACCATCGATGTCGCCATCCTTGTAATTGAACGCCGCGTCATAGCCGTACTTGCTCGTGAGCAGCTCAACCTTTTCGGCCGTTCCAGCACTGCCGACGACCCGAGCAGCACCAAGCTGGCGTGCGATCTGACCGACCATCGTGCCCACGCCACCGGCTGCACCGGAAACGAAAACAGTATCTCCCTCCTTGATGTGCGCGATCTGCGTGAGTCCCGTCCAGGCGGTGATGCCGTTGAGGCCGAGAACACTCAAGAAGAGCGAAGGCGACATGCCGGGAACGGTGGGGAGCGCCATGAACTGCTCGGCGGGGCCCTGCGCGATGTCGCGCCATCCGAGTTGATGTTGCACGAGCGTGCCAACAGGAAGAGCCTCGACGGTTGACTCGACTACTTCGCCGACAGCAGCGCCCGTCAAGGTCTCGCCCACGTTGTACGGAGCGACATAGGAGCGGCCCTCGTTCATGCGACCGCGCATGTACGGGTCGACCGAGAGGAACGAGTTGCGCACGCGGACCTCGCCAGCGGCGAGTTCTGGCAGTTCGATCTCAACCATGGAGATGTTCTCGTTCGTAGGCTCGCCAGTGGGGCGTGAGGCGAGCTGCCATTGGATGCTTGTGGTGGTCATTTATTGCTCCTTGACACGTAAAACGGGTTGGTGGGTGGTGAAGTGTGGGCGCCGTTACGACTTGTCGGCGACGATGCGCTCGGCAACAGCGACCGATGACGCGGGGTTCTGTCCCGTGTAGAGCTGGCCGTCGACTACGACATACGAAGCGAATGGCTCAGAGGCTTTGGAGTACTCCGCGCCAAGTTCGATCAGGCGAGTCTCGACAAGCCACTTGGCCTTGTCGGCGAGGCCACCGATTTCTTCTTCGCTGTTCGCAAAGCCGGTCATCTTGCGACCCTTGAGAACCCAGTCGCCGGTCTTCTTGTCGTTCGCGGCGAGCAGCGCAGCGGGGGCATGGCACAGCACACCGAGAGTGGTGTTGGACTTCACGGCTTCCACAATGAGCTGCCCAGAATCTTCGTCCACTGCGAGGTCTTCCATGGGGCCGTGGCCACCAGGGTAGAAGATGACGTCAAAGTCGCCAGCATTGACGGCATCCAAGCGAAGCGGATGCTGCAGCACGGGCTGCAAGTCGGCAATGCGTGATTCAAATTCTGCGACGCGCTCGGTTGAGCCGGCGCCGCCTTCGCTGAGGCTGGCGGGGTCAAAAGTGGGGGCGGTGCCCGACGGGCTTGCGAGCTGGATCTTCCAGCCGGCTTCGCTGAAGATGCGGTACGGCTCGAGGAATTCCTCTGCCCAGACGCCGGTGGGGTGCTGCGTTCCGTCGGCGAGCGTCCAATGAGAGGCGGCCGAGAGGACCATCAGTACGTTTGTCATAAAAGCTCCTTACCGAAGACAGCGGTTCGTGATAAACCTGTAGTTCTTTACCGAACCATTTGGTTCGACACTACGTCCGCGTGTAGGCTAAGTCAAACCAAAAGGTTCGATTTGGAGGTGTTTAGTGGTTTCGACAGAACTACCGCGTGATCAACTCCGCGGTCGCGAAACAAAACAGCGCGTTCTTGAGGCTGCGGCAGCCGAATTCGCCGAATACGGTGTTGCGGGTGCCCGCATCAACCGCATTGCCGAAACGGCAAAAGCCAGCAAAGAACGCATCTATGCGTGGTTCGGCGACAAGGATGCCCTCTTCGACCACGTCATGCAAACCGGCCTCGATCGTCTCGCTCACGCTGTGCCCATTGACGCCGACCTCGTTGAATACACCGTGCGCCTGCACAACTACTTCGTCAACGACCCCTCCGCCGAACGAGTCGCGATGTGGGCATGGCTGCACGACGCCGCAACCCTCGGCTCGTTCTCCGAAGGGCGTGTCGAGGGATACCGCCACAAGCTCGCGGTGATCGCAGAAGCGCAACAACGCGGCGTCGTCGACTCATCATGGAAACCCGAAGAGCTGCTCGCGCTGCTGCTGGCCGTCGCCAGCAACTGGGAACGCGCACCGGCAGAACTGCGCTCCATCGGATGTGCCGAATATGCGCACAGCGAAGAAGCTCGGTGCGCTTCAGTGCGACAGGCAGCCCAGCGACTCGTGCAACCGCGCGACTAGAGCGCGAGCATCCGGCCGACTGCGATGTGCTGGCAGACTGCGCTGGGAGAGTCGGCTACTCCGGCGGCCGTGCCGTACTTGAGCGCACAATCAAGTCGTAATCGAGAGGAATGTTCTCGGGCACTTCGGCGTGCTTGCCCGGTCGCAACTCATTCAGAAGGATGTCAACGGCGTGCTCGCCCTGAGCGCCCGGATACTGCGCGATCGTCGTGAGCCCAAAGAACGCAGAAAGTTCATGGCCGTCAATGCCAACGATCGAAATATCGCGCGGAACAACCAGCCCGAGGTCACGGGCAGCCAAAATGCAACCGATCGCCATCTCATCCGCCGCCGCAAAAATAGCTGTCGGGCGATCCCGCGGATCACCCAGAAGCTGCTTCGCCGCGTGGTAGCCACCCTCAATCGTGAAATCGGCCCCCGAGAAGTACTCAGGCTTCGGCTCAATGCCCGCCTCGCGCAGCGCCATCTCGTAACCCACCCGACGGTTTGTCGGAATATGGAAATCGAGATCGTACGTCTCGGAGCCACCCATGTGCGCGATGCGGGTGTGGCCGAGCGAGAGCAGATGCTCAGTCGCCAGCCGAGAAATCGCAATGTCGTCGAGCGTCAACGTGCGAATACCCTCAAGCGGCCCGCCCACCCCCACGACAGGTTTGCCGAGCGCGTGCAAAGTTGCACTTTCTTGCGGCGAGAGCTCGAGGGCGATCGCAATAATGCCATCAATGCGTTGGCGCTGAAGCGACACCTCAAATACACTGTCACGCTCAGCGGTGCCGCCAGACAGGTTATAGAGCGTCACGTCATAACCGTGTCGCATCAATGCTTGTTGCGCGCCCTCCACGGCTGCGGTGAAAAACCAGCGTGCCAAATACGGCACCATCAGGCCAACGTTCTTGGTGCGACCGGAAGCAAGGCTCGAAGCACTCGACGACACCACATAGCCCAGCGCGTTCGCCGCATCCGCCACTTTTTCGCGTGCCTTCGCGGAGACCGGACCATTGCCGCTCAAGGCCCGCGAAACGGTCGCTGTCGACACCCCGGCACGCCGAGCAACGTCTTCGATGCTGACCATCAGTTGCCCTTCATTGGATGCTGACGAGAACGGATGCCGCCCCGAGAAGCGGACTCGCCGTTGCTGATTCTATCGACCGGTATTCATTCGCTGGTATTCGGTGCGCGACTGGTTCAGGCTCTCAGCCACACTGTCGTGTCGGCGGGGAGCTCGTTGTCGCCGAGGGGACCGCTTGCCAGCAGCACGTCGCCGGCAGGCAAAGTGACCGCAGAGTCTCCCGTGTTCGCGTAGACGAGCACATCGTTGTTGCGCAAGGCAAGCACGGTGTCGGCACCGGCGTCGAGCCATTCGATGGTTCCGGTGGCGAGTTCGTGAGCCCGGCGAAGTGCCAGCGCGAGCCGGTACATCGTGAGCGTTGAGCCTTCAACGCCGCGCTGCGAGTCACGAGCAAACGGCGCCCAGTTGCTCGGCTGCGGTAGCCACGATGCCGCGGTGGGGCCGAATCCGAACGAGGGGGAGTTGGCTTCCCACGGGATCGGCACGCGGCATCCGTCTCGACCATAGCGTTCGCCATTGGTGCGGAACCAGGTGGGGTCTTCGCGGGCGTCATCAGGAAGGTCGATAACTTCGGGAAGGCCGAGTTCTTCACCCTGGTAAATGTAGGCGCTGCCGGGAAGAGAGAGCATGAGCGCTGTGGCTGCCCGAGCTCGACGAAGCCCCAATTCAGGAATCGGAAGGCCTGCCGACTTGGGCCCGATGCCGTGCCCCTGCGGGTTCTCCGCGGTGAGGGCGAGGCGCGAGGCGTGACGCACCACGTCGTGGTTCGACAGCACCCACGTGCTTGGAGCTTCGACCTCGCTAAATGCGCTGATCGAGGCGTCGATGACCGCGCGGAGGGGGTGCGCTGCCCACGGGGTCTCGAGGTAAGGAAAGTTGAAGGCCTGATGCATTTCGTCGGGGCGAACCCACTTGGCCATATCGGTCAAAGGGTCAACCCAGGCTTCAGCGGCGAGGATGCGCTCACCCTCATAGCCGTTGAGGATCTCGCGCCATTCGCGGTAGATCTCGTGCACTCCGTCTTGCGCCCAGAACGGTGCGCGAGTCGCGTCGGAGCCGCCCATGCTTCCCGCCGCGTCGGGGGCAGTCCAGTCGGGGAGCCCGTCGGCCTTGACCATTCCGTGGGCGACATCCACTCGGAATCCGTCGACACCACGGTCGAGCCAGAAGCGAAGAATGTCGCCAAACTGATCGCGAACCCAGCGATTCTGCCAATTGAAGTCGGGCTGAGTGCTGTCGAAAAGGTGCAAGTACCACTGGCCGGGCGTTCCGTCGGGGTCGGTTGTGCGCGTCCAGGCGCGACCGCCGAACACCGATTCCCAGTTGTTGGGTGGCAGCTCGCCGCTCTCGCCGAGGCCGTCGCGGAACATGTAGCGATCGCGCTCAGGGCTGCCAGGGGCAGCAGCAAGCGCTGCTTGGAACCAGACGTGCTCACTTGAGGAGTGATTGGGAACGAGGTCGACGATGACGCGCAGCCCTAGCTCGTGGGCGCGACTCGTCATCGAGTCAAAGTCATCGAGGGTTCCGAAGAGCGGGTCAACATCGCAGTAATCGGCGACGTCGTAGCCGGCATCCTTTTGCGGAGACGTGTAGAACGGCGAGAGCCAGACCGCATCGATGCCGAGTTCTGCAAGCTCGGGAAGACGATCGCGGATGCCGAGAAGATCACCCATGCCGTCACCGTTAGCGTCGGCGAACGACCGAGGGTAGATCTGGTAAATAACTGCGGAACGCCACCATTCGGTGTGCTGAAGCACGGAAGTCATAGTCGCCACACTATCGCTATCAGGCTCGGAATCTAAGCGCTTCCACATCGTTGTGTCCATTTCTTCCTCGGAAACTAAAGAAATTTCCTGAGGAGGTGCTTGCTGAAAAGTGTCTACAAGAGGTATACATGGAAGCGCTTGCAGTTTGCAATGCTTTCACTGACGAAAGGCAGCACCAATGAGGGTGAACAACAAAGGACTGTGGGCCGTAGGCGCACTCACAGTTACTGCATCGCTGGCACTCACCGGATGCACAGCAGCATCCGACTCAGCAGATAACGGCTCTGGCAACGGTGGCTCGCTCACCGTGTGGGTCGACGCCGACCGCGCCGCCGTGCTCAAAGACGCCGCAGCAGACTTCACCGCCGAGACTGGCGTCGAGGTCAAGCTCGTACAAAAAGAATTCGGTGACATTCGTGACCAGTTCATCGCCCAAGCGCCCACAGGCAAGGGCCCCGACATTGTGATCGGCGCCCACGACTGGCTGGGAACCTTCGTGACCAACGGTGTCGTTGCGCCCGTTGAACTCGGCGACAAAGCGGATGCCTTCCAAGACGTCGCCATCACCGCGATGAGCTACGAAGGCCAGGTCTACGGCGTTCCGTACTCGATCGAGAACATCGCTCTCGTGCGCAACACCGCTCTCGCGCCCAGCACCCCGGCGACGTTCGATGAGATGGTCACGATGGGAAATGCGGCCGGAACCGAGTACCCCTTCCTGGTCGGACTCGACCCCGAAGCTGCTGACCCGTACCACCTGTACCCCTTCCAGACCTCGTTCGGTGCTCCCGTGTTCGGCACTGACGCCGACGGAAGCTACGACTCAGACGCGCTCGAAATCGGCAACGCCGGTGGCGACAAGTTCGCTGCGTGGCTTGGTGAACAGGGCGCAGCAGGAGTGCTCAACACGAACATCACCGGCGACCTCGCCAAGGAGAAGTTCATTGCGGGAGAAGCACCCTTCTACCTCACCGGACCGTGGAACGTACCCGCAGCCGTCGAAGCAGGCATCGACGTTGCGATCGACCCGATCCCCTCAGCAGGTGGAGAAGACGCCCAGCCCTTCGTCGGAGTGCAAGGCTTCTTCGTCAGCGCCAAGAGCGAAAATGCCCTCGCCGCAAACGAGTTCATCGTGAACTACATGGGTAGCGAAGAAGTGCAGACCGCTCTCTTCGAAGTTGGCGGACGCGCACCCGCGCTCACGGCATCCTTCGAAGCAGCAAGCGCCGACCCGATCGTTGCCGGATTCGGTGCCGTTGGTGAGAACGCAGTGCCCATGCCCTCGATTCCTGCTATGGGCGCCGTCTGGGAGTTCTGGGGAGTAACCGAAGCCGCCATCATCAACGGTGGTGACGCAACCTCGCTCTGGCAGAAGATGTCGGGCGACATTCAGACCGCTATCGCTGGATAGCGCACGGTGGCCGTCCGTCTGCAAGCGGGCGGCCACTTCCTTCCGCTCGTGCACTAACCAAGCGGTGCCGCGCTCGCGGGCCGCCCCGCACGGCGCGCACCACGCACCCCACGCCGCACACCACACGCCTTCAACGGAGAACTCTTGTGACGACACCCCCCGAGACTGACCCCGGCCCCCTCCGGCAGTCTGCCCGCTCGAAGCGCGCGACCAGAATTGCGGATGCCGCATCCGGCGGTTGGAAAGTCGTCGCCGTCAAGATCCTCGGTCTCGGCATCGTCGACGCGATCGCGATCTATGCGCTCTTCGTGCTCGTGCGCAGCGAATCGTGGCTCGTGGCTGGACTCGTCGTTGCGGTCACGTTGCTCGTCAACTGGATCTACTTCTCCCGCGGCAAGCTTCCCGCGAAATACCTCGCGCCGGGCCTCATCTTTCTTGCCATCTTTCAGATCTTTGTGCTGCTCTACTCGGGCTACATCGCCTTCACGAACTACGGCACGGGTCACAACTCCACCAAGGAGGATGCGGTCAACGCGCTTCTGCTGTCGTCGCAGAACCGAGTGGATGACTCACCCACCTATCAACTCACCGTGGTCGAACAACTCGGCGAACTGTCCTTTCTCGTCACCGAGCCCGACGGCAGTGTCAGCCTCGGCGGCGAGGAACGCCCACTGACCGAGGTGCGCAACGCCCAGCTTGAAGGCGGTGTTGCGGTCGGCCTCGATGGCTACACGACACTCGGATTTCAAGACATCCTCGCGCAGCAAAGCGCAATCGCGTCCATCAGCGTGCCCCTCACCGACGACCCCAATGACGGAATGCTGCGCACCCCCGACGGTTCAAGCGCCTTCCTCTACACATCATCACTGGAGTACGACGAAACCGCAGGCACGATGCGGGACACGAACACGGGCATCACCTACTCCGATATCGGTACCGGTGCCTTTACTGCTGATTCCGGCCAAGAGCTGCTGCCGGGATGGAAAATTGAGGTCGGGCTCGACAACTTCGTGCGCGCGTTCAGTGAGGAATCCATCCGTGGTCCCCTGATTAGCGTCACCGTGTGGACCTTCGCGTTCGCGTTCCTTTCGGTCTTCACTACGTTCGCGCTCGGCCTGTTCTTGGCGATCGTGTTCAACGACAAGCGGATGAAGAGCCGCAAGTATTACCGGATCATCATGATCTTGCCCTACGCCTTCCCGGGGTTCTTGTCGGCGCTCGTGTGGGCCGGAATGATGAACCAAGAGTTCGGCTTCATCAACACTGTGTTGTTGGGCGGGGCCGAAGTGCCCTGGCTGACGAACGAGTGGCTCGCCAAGGGGTCAGTGCTGTTCGTGAACCTGTGGCTCGGCTTTCCCTACATGTTCCTCGTGACGACCGGCGCTTTGCAGGCGATCCCCGAAGAACTCACCGAAGCCGCGACGGTCGACGGCGCCAAACCGTGGGCCATCTTCCGTTTCGTGAAACTGCCCCTGCTGTTGGTCTCTGTCGCGCCGCTGTTAATCTCCTCGTTCGCGTTCAACTTCAACAACTTCAACCTCATCTACATGCTCACCAACGGTGGGCCACGCGATGTCTCCGCTGGCGTGAATGTTGGCGCAACCGACATCCTGATCTCGATGGTCTACAAGGTTGCCTTCGTGGGAGCCAATCGTGATTACGGGCTCGCGAGTGCGTTCGCGATCATCATCTTCATTCTGGTGGCGGGCATCGCAATCATCAGTTTCCGTCGCACGAAGTCGCTTGAGGAGTTGAACTGAGATGACAACAACAACTCAGAAGCAGAACCCGGATGTCGCAGCCGTCGGGAATCCGAAGCGACCCTTCAAGCGCTATTTCCGCGAGACTGGCTGGCGACACCTCATCGGAATCGCCATGTCGATCTTTGCGGCGTTCCCGCTGCTCTATGTCTTCAGTGCATCTCTCAACCCGGGCGGCACTCTTGTGACGGCCAACTCGCTCTTCTCGAACTTCAGTTTCGAGAGCTACGTGGATCTCTTCAACCGGCCTCAACAGCCCTACGCAGCCTGGTTCGGCAACACCCTGCTCATCGGCGGGATCTCTTCCGTCGGCACCGTCTTCCTCGGGGCTCTCGCGGCATATGCATTTTCGCGTATGCGCTTCATCGGGCGTCGCGTCGGGTTGTTGACGCTGCTGCTCGTGCAGATGTTCCCGCAGTTGCTCGCCGTCGTCGCGATCTTCCTGTTGCTCTCCGGAATCGCCGACATCTTTCCCGCGATCGGGCTCAACAGCCAGATCGGACTCATCATGGTGTACCTCGGTGGCGCGCTGGGAGTGAACACCTACCTGATGTACGGGTTCTTCAACACTGTGCCGTCATCCATCGATGAAGCGGCGAAGATCGATGGCGCGGGCCATGCGCGTATCTTTTTCACGATCATCCTGCGCCTTGTCGCGCCGATCTTGGCGGTCGTCGGTCTGCTGTCGTTCGTGGGCACTACGAGTGAGTTCGTGATCGCCAGCATCGTGCTGATCGACCCGGACAAGCAGACGCTCGCGGTGGGCCTCTACCAATTCGTGTCGCAGGAGTTCTCCCGCAACTGGAGCATCTTCGCCGCCGGTGCCGTGCTCGCGGCGATCCCCGTGATGACCCTGTTCTTGTTCCTGCAGAAATACATCGTCGGCGGCCTCACGGCAGGAAGCGTGAAGTAATGGATGCCCTTCTCCCGCACCACGACGGCTCAGCGCTGCACGTCTCGACGCAGACTCCCGCGCTCGGCGACACCGTCACTCTGCGTCTTCGCGTGCCCGTCGGCTACGGCCCGCTGAAGGCGGTGCGGGTGCGTGAGAATCCCGACCACGAGCCACGCTGGACGGATGCTCGCCTCACCGGAACTGCCACCGGCTGGGACTGGTGGCAGGCCGACATCGTGGTGGAGAATCCGCGGCATGGGTACCGCTGGTTGCTCGTTCATGACGCAGCAGAAGCGGGGCGGGGAAATGCGGGACGCGTTGAGTGGCTCAACCAGAGTGGCCTGCACTCGATTGAGACGCTCGATTCTGAAGACTTCGCACTGCTTGCGACCTCCGCCGCTCCCGATTGGCTCGCGGAAACGGTGATGTATCAGGTCTTCCCTGATCGCTTTGCGCGGTCGGCCGCGGCCGACACTCACCCGAAGCCTGAGTGGGCGATTGCTGCGCGCTGGGATGAACCCGTCGACCCGGTGTTGCCGGGGCGGTCGCAACAGTTCTATGGGGGAGACCTCGACGGCATCACCGAGCACCTCGACCACCTCACCGCGCTCGGTGTGACGATGCTGTACCTGACGCCGATCTTCCCCGCGCGTTCGAATCACCGCTACGACGCCTCGAGCTTCGTGGATGTCGATGAGCTGCTGGGCGGCCGCGAAGCGCTCATCCGGCTGGTGGGGGAGGCCCACGCTCGCGGTCTCAAGGTCATCGGAGACCTCACGACGAATCACTCGGGCGATGCGCATGAGTGGTTTCAGGCCGCGCTGGGAAAGCCGGAAGCGCCCGAAGGCGACTTCTACTACTTCACGAATGACGAGCACACCGAATATGTCGGCTGGTTGGGCACTCCGACGCTGCCGAAGTTCAACTGGAACTCGACCGAACTGCGTCGCCGCTTCATCGAGGGAGACGATTCGGTCGTCGCGCACTGGCTGAAAGAGCCCTACAACTTTGACGGCTGGCGCGTAGATGTCGCGAACATGACCGGTCGGATGGGGGCGGAGGATCTCAACGAGGAAGTGCGGCAGATCATCCGTCGCACCATGGAAGACGTGAACCCCGACACAGTGCTGTTGGCGGAGTCGACGAACGATGCCGCGAGTGATCTGCAGGGTGATGCCTGGCACGGAGCGATGACCTATCCCTCGTTTACCCGCCCGGTCTGGGGCTGGCTGACCGAACCGGGTGACACCGCGCATGTGACGGCGGACGGTTCGGTAGACCCCGAGGCGTGGTTCTTTGGGCAGCCGATCGGCGGCATTCCTCGCTTGAGCGCGCGCGACTTTGCGCGAATGACAGTGCGGTTCACGGCTAGCATTCCGTGGCGCATCCGGCTCGGCAACATGAATGCCCTCAATACTCATGACACCGCCCGATTCCGCACTCATGCTCCCGCGGAGAATGTGCCCTTGGCGCTCGCCCTCTCGGTGACGCTGCCGGGAGTGCCCGTCGTATTCGCAGGCGACGAATTTGGGCTGAGCGGCGACGACGGCGAAATGTCTCGCACGCCTATGCCGTGGGGAACCGAAAACGATCCCGCGGTCGCTCCTGTCCTTGAGCTGTACCGTCAGTTGATCGGGCTGCGCCGTGAACTGCCGGCGCTATCGCACGGCGGTCTGCGCTGGTTACACGTCGACGACGATGCTCTGGTTTTCGTTCGCGAAGATGCCGATGCGACTGTGCTCGTTGTGGTGGCGCGGTCGCCGCTGACGGTGACGCTGCCGTCGAACGCGCTCGCCGTGGCTGGGCTTGCTGTGGCGACCGGCTCTGCGCACGGCGCGGCAGCTGTATCCGGGCACGCTTCAAGCGGGGCGGATGTCGCAGCACCCGCGTTCCTCGCCGGCGACGCGACTCTGGCATCCACTCCCGCCGGACTCTCGCTCTCGGCGGCCGCCCACACTTGCGCTATCTGGACTCTGCCCGGCGTCGAGCACCCCGTCGCCTAGACAGAACCTGGCGCTTACCGAGCGGAATTCACGCGTCAGAGGCCAGCGCGGTCGCTTCGTCGTCAGTGCTGAGACCCGCCTTGCGAGGTCGACCCCTGCCGCGCGATAGTTCGTCGTCGAGAGTGCGAGCAGTTGTTTCGTGAAGTGGTCGCAGCTCGCCGCCCGCCGCGCGATAACGCTGGTTGCTCCGTTGCATGAAGCCAGCGTCGCTCAGCGGAATCCACAGGGGGAGCGATCGGGGTCCTGCCCAATAGTTGATGTCGCGATCGGTGAGCCAGGCGTCGTCGCGTTCGTTGAGATCTCCCGTGAATCCGGCAATCGCAGCGGTCAGCTTCAGAAAGTTCTCGAAGGTGACGGTGTCGCCCACGGCATTGATCGTTCCTGTCGTGCCTTCGAGCCCGGCGTGCACGATCCACTCAGCGAGATCGTCGACGTCAATCACTTGAACGTAGCGACCAGTGACGCTCGGTGTGAGAACGGTACCGCCGCGGTGGAGTCGTGCCGGCCAGTAGCCAAAACGGTCGGTGGGGTCGCCGGGGCCCACGATGAGTCCGGGCCGTGCGATGAGCAGGCGCTCGCCGCGGTGTCGAGCACTGGCTAGTTCTGCGGCGACCTTCGCGTGCGCGTAGTCGTCCAGATCGACGGGGTCGACCACTCGTGCGTGCTCATCGGCATCCGGTTCATCGTTGCGTTCGTAGACGGAGACGGTAGAGACGAAGGTCCAGTGTGCGGCGTGGGCGGCAAGCGACTGCAGCGCCGACTCGACCTGCGCGGGATCCCTCGACAACTCGATCACGGCATCCCAGTCGCCGGCCACCTCGTCGTAGGCTCCGGGTTGGGTGCGATCGGCGCGGATGAGCTGGGCGCCCTCGGGTGCTGAGCCACTTTCTCCGCGCGCGAGACACGTCACGTTGTCCCCGCGCCGCAGTGCAGCCTGCGCTATCGCTCGGCCCAGCCATCCGGTCCCGCCAAGAATGAGTACTCGTCGCATGAGTCCATGCAACAGCACGCGGCACTCAACCGCCGACGTGTTCGCTCGCGGCGCAGGCCTCACGCTAACGAGCCTTACGCGGCCGTGACGTCGATGAGCACTTTGCCGACTGCTCCGCTCTCAACAAGAGCATGAGCATCCGCAGTGTGGGCAAGATCGAAACGGTGCAGTGGCAGTCCGGTCTCGTCGCCGATGCCGAGGGCACCATCCTCGAGAGCGACGTTGATGGCTGCGCCCGCTGCACGAATCGCATCGATACCGACGGTGTAGAGGAGCACGAACTGGTACCGCACGTTGAGTGCGAAGTGGCGGCGTACATCAAGAGTCACCTGGTCTCCGCCGTTGTTCGCGTAGACCGAGATTGAGCCGCGATTGCGGATGACAGCGAGATCGAGTTCTGCGTTCTGGGCAGGGGAGACTTCAACAATCTGGTCGACGCCATCCGGAGCAATGGCGCGGATCTGGTCGACGATGTCGGCGTCGGTGTAATTGAACACGTGGTGGGCACCAGCGGCGGTCGCGAGCGCCGCTTTCTGCGGGCCGCTCACGGTCGTGATGACTGTCGCGCCAGCCCACCGAGCAAGCTGGATGGCGGCATGGCCGACTGCACCGGCTCCACCGGCGACGAGCACAACCCTGCCGGTGAGCGCGGTCGGATGCAGCTGGTCTGGTCCGTCTTCGGCCACCGTCAGCGCACGGTACGCGGTGATCGCAGGAACACCCATGCTGGCCCCCTGATCGAAGCTCGCGCTCGCGGGCAAAGCGAAGACGCGCTCGGCGGGCAGCACTGCCTGTTCTTGACTCGAGCCACTGTTCGGGCGCTGGTAGGCGGCGAGAGCAAGCCACACGCGGTCGCCGACGCTGACATGCTGCACGTCATCGCCGACTGCTTCAACAATGCCGGCACCATCCTGGCCGGGAACAACCTCACCAAAGGGCAGTGCTTGACCGGATGCCGCACCGCGCCGTGACTTCCAATCGGTCGGGTTTACCCCGCTCACCACGATGCGCACGCGCACTTCGTCTGGCCCCGGTTCGAGCACAGGCCGATCAACGAGCTGCAATACGGAAGGATCACCGGTCTCGCTGTACACAATTGCTTTCATAGTGAGGTCAACAGGGTGCGGCTGTCGGAAAATTCCCGGCGCGCGGCGCGCAGCATCCGACGTTCGCTCCTCGCTACTGCCCGGGGATCGCACTGCCCGGGGATCGCACTCCTCAGGGATCGCACTACGCGGCGATCGACTCCCGCGCCGCCACGAACGCTTCAACGCAGCGCGTGATGTCCTCGCTCGAGTGCCCAGCCGACAGCTGCACGCGAATTCGAGCTTTGCCCAGCGGCACGACGGGGTACGAGAAAGCGATCACGTAGACGCCGTGCTCGAGCAGAGCATCCGCCATGGCTACCGCTTCGTGTTCATCAGTGAACATGACCGGAATGATCGGATGCTCGCCCGGAAGCAACGTGAACCCAGCCTCAGCCATCCCGGCGCGGAACTGTTCGGCGTTCGCCTTGAGCTTGGCGCGGCTTTCGGCACCTTCGGCCACGAGGTTGAGGGCCTCGATCGAACCCGCGACCACGGATGGCGCGACGGCGTTCGAGAACAGGTACGGGCGGGCACGTTGACGCAGCAGCTCAACTATCTCGGAGTGGGCGCTGATGTAACCACCGGATGCCCCACCCAAGGCTTTGCCGAGCGTGCCCGAGATGATGTCGACGCGGTCGGAGACGCCACAGTGCTCGGGGGTTCCCGCACCGGTCTCGCCGACGAAGCCGACAGCGTGCGAATCATCGACCATAACCATCGCGTCGTACTGCTCGGCAAGGTCGCAGATCGCTTCGAGTGGGGCGAGGTAGCCGTCCATCGAGAACACGCCGTCGGTGACGATGAGGCGACGGCGGGCATCCTTCGCGGCAATCAACTGCGCCTCAAGGTCGGCCATGTCGCGGTTCTTGTAGCGGTAGCGGGCGGCCTTGGAGAGACGAACGCCGTCGATGATCGAGGCGTGGTTGAGCTCGTCAGAAATTACGGCATCCTCGGCTCCAAGCAGCACCTCAAAGATGCCGCCATTGGCATCGAAGCAAGAGGGGAACAGGATGGTCGCCTCCATGCTCAGCAAGGCCGAAAGCCGGTTCTCGAGTTCCACGTGTTGGGTTTGCGTGCCGCAAATGAACCGCACACTTGCCATGCCGAAGCCCCAATCGTCGAGAGCGTTCTTGGCGGCGGCAACCAAGCGCGGGTGGTTGGCCAACCCAAGGTAGTTGTTGGCGCAGAAGTTGAGCACGGGCTTGCCGGCCGACTCCACGTGCGCTGACTGGGCGGTGTCGAGCTGGCGCTCGGTCTTGTAGAGACCGGCCGAGCGGATCTCGCTCAGGGTGTCATTGAGTTGTTCGCGAACTGTTCCGTACATGGTGTTCTCCTCTAAAGCTGGGGCCGCGCGAACGCGGGTGATGGGGTGGTCGCTTAAGACCAGTCGATGATGACCTTGCCGCTATTGCCGCGGCGGGCGGTCGCGAAAGCTTCTTCCCACTGTTCGGCAGGGAAACGATCGGTGACGACGGCCGAGACATCCAAGCCGGTATGCACCATCGCGTTCATGGCGTACCAGGTCTCGAACATTTCGCGGCCATAGATGCCCTTGATTGTGATCATGTGGGTGACGACGGTGGCCCAGTCGATGCCAATAGGTTCGGCAGGCAACCCGAGCATCGCGATGCGGCCGCCCTGATTCATGTTGCTGATCATCTCGGGAAGCGCTGTGGGATGGCCGCTCATTTCGAGACCGATGTCGAAGCCTTCCACCATGCCCAGTTCGGCTTGAGCGTCGGCGATGCGCGTTGTCGCGACGTTGATCGCGAGGCTCACCCCCATGTCGCGGGCGAGCTGAAGTCGCTCTTCATTAACGTCAGTCATGACAATGTGGCGAGCGCCGATGTGGCGAGCAACCTTCGCGGCCATGAGGCCGATCGGACCAGCGCCCGTGATGAGCACGTCTTCGCCCACCATCGGGAACGAGAGTGCCGTGTGCACTGCGTTGCCGAGGGGGTCGAAGATGGCAGCAAGTTCGGGGTCGATGTCGGTCGGATGCGCCCAGACATTCTGTTCCGGAATCACCACGAATTCGGCAAAGGCGCCGTCGCGGTTGACGCCAATGCTTGACGTGAATTTGCAGAGGTGACGGCGGCCGGCACGACAGTTGCGGCAGTGGCCGCACACGACGTGGCCTTCGCCCGAGACGAGCGCGCCAACCTTGACCGAGGAAACTCCTTCGCCCAGTTCGACGACGTGGCCGGAGAACTCATGGCCGGGAATGAGGGGAGCGTTGATCGCTGAAGCGGCCCACGCATCCCACGATTCGATATGGAGGTCAGTGCCGCAGATTCCGGTGCGCGCGACCCGAATCTTCACTTCGCCGCGGCCGGGAGTGGGTTCGGGGCGTTCTGCCAGTATCAAGCCGGGTCCGGCTTTGTCTTTAAAGAGGGCTTTCATCGTTGATTGCTCCTAGTTGTGAGGGGCCTCATCTCCGGTGGGCTTGTGGCTTAGCGGTGATGCGATCTCTGCGATTGTGTCCTAGTGGCGGTGCACGTGCTCTTCGTCGATATTACTTTCGGGTTCGATCTGGAATGTTGAGTGTTCGATGCTGAGCTCGAAGTGTTCCGCTACACACTGTTGCAGAGCGGGCAGCATCTCGGCAGCGTGACCGTCGCGGAAACACGAGTCGTCAACGATGACGTGCGCTGTGAGCACGGGGAGGTCGGAGGAGATGCGCGTGATGTGCAGGTCGTGCACTGCGGTCACATGATCCATTTCCATGATGTGGGCACGAACGGCCTCGGGGTCGATGCCACGGGGGGTCGATTCGAGCAGCACGCCAAGACTGGCCTTCAGCAGAATGATGGTGCGGGGCACGATCAGTAGGGCAATCAGGATGCCGGCGACGGCATCCGCTTGATACCAGCCGAAGAGCGCAATGACGATGGCGCTGAGGATGACTCCCACGGAGCCGAGAGCGTCGTTGACGACCTCGAGGAACGCGGCCCTCATATTAAGGTTCGAATTGCGCCCGCTCGTGAGCACGATCATTGCGGCGATGTTGGCGAGCAAGCCGATGATTCCGAAGATGACGAGACTGCCTGCCTGAATCTCAGGCGGATCGAACAGCCGGCGCACACCTTCAACGAGAGCGTAGATTCCGACAGCAAAGAGCAGGCTTGACTGTGCCATCGCGCTCAACACTTCAGTGCGCTTGAGGCCCCAAGAGTGCTTGTTGGTGGCGGGGCGTTGCATCAGACCAGCGGCGATGAGTGCCATGAGCAGCCCGGCTGAGTCCGTGAGCATGTGCGCGGTATCGACGAGTAGCGCGAGGCTGCCCGTGACGATCGCGCCCACTGCCTGTGCAATGACGACGCCAACGGTGATGATGAACGCAATCAGCAGCCGAGTGCGGTTGTTGGTTCCGCTGGCGTGGTCGTGCCCGGCCCCCATCAGCTGGCTCCGCTCGCGCTAGCGACTGCGGCGCTGGGGATGCTGCCAGCGGAGTGATGGCTGTGGCGCACCGTGTCATCCACAGCATGCTCGGCTTGGAAGACAGCAACCCGGATGAGTTCAAGGGCGTGGTCGTTGCTAAGGCGGTAATACACGCGTGCACCTTCGTGGCGCGTCGTGACCACTCGGCTCATGCGTAGTTTGGCGAGGTGTTGCGAGACAGTAGCTTGAGGCTTCGAAACCCGTTCGGCGATTTCGCCCACGGCGAGTTCTCCTTCGCGGAGGGCAAGCACAATTCGAAAGCGCGTGGGGTCGGCGAGCAGGGAGAAAATCTCGACGGCGACCGATACGTAGTCGTCGCTCGGGTCTGTCCACTCGGAGATATCTGCGCTCATGCGAATATAATTACATGCGCAGATTCTAATATCAATAGCGCGTGACGCATTCTCAGACTGCGCTGGTCGACGGTGGCGGGACTAAATCGTGCGCTTCTGCGCTGATTGACTGAGTTGAAACTGCCGCTGGTGGCGAGCTTTGGCTTCGTCGAGAGTTGTGCACGTGCCGAGCGGGCGGGCGCGATGGTCGGTAATGAAGAACTCTCCTGCCGCGCTCCGCTCGATCATGCCCGCGAATTCACCAGCAGCATTGCCGACCCAGAGTCCCGCTTGGATGGTCGTCCACGCGACGGTGGGTCGTGCTTGACCTGCTGAACCTTCGGTCGGCCGGGGCGCGGCAATCGTCATAGTTTTCTACTCCTTCGAGTTCACACTATTGAAGACCTCAGACACTGCGGGAATTGTTTCCACGGCGGTGCGGTTATGTTCGTCTTCGATTCAACCCCTCCCGGGGCGATCTGTCGAGGCCTCGTGATGGCATTTTCGATGTTCGTAACAATCACCGCTCAGTCGTGCGTGCCCTGCTCTTCTGCGTGCACGTCATCGAGCATTTTTCGGCGTCCGATCAGGAACCAGCAGATGGGGCCAGCGATCGAGATGGCGAGAGAGATCGCTACCCACGCAGCTAACTCGATGCCGCGCAGCTTGTCGCGATTGCGATAGAGGGAAACGAGAGCGAGAACAGAAACTACTGCGGACGCGAGCCCTACCACCACGAAGAACCCGAGATAAGAGAACCATATGGCCATGAAGATCACGGCGGCCAGTGCCGACTCGGCTCCGCCGTTATTGACTGCTGCAAAAATGCTCATATTCCTAGAGTATCGGCGCACCGCGACGAACAATAGCCCCACTCTGGCGTCGCGTCGTTGCGTGTAACGCAAGAAAGCTGCAGGAACTCGGCGGGGAGCCGCGATACCTATCCGGCACTGTTCACCGGGCGATATCATCGACTAAGAGTGGCTCGGAGCAGTGCTGATCGTTGCCGAACACTCGATCGATTCGCTTTCTGCGGTGGTGATTCGGTCTAGTAGCGGTCGTGGCCTGAGGCCCGCACCGCATCCGATTGGCATTCCCTATTTCTCGTTTCAGAAAGCTGCCATGACCCCCACCGATTCCATCTTGCGCGGCTATCTCAGTGACAACGCTGCCGGCGCTTCACCGCAGATTTTGGCTGCCGTCGTCGCGGCATCCGCGGGGCCAGCTGCCCCGTATGGAAACGATGCGCTCACGGCTCAAATGCGGGCCAAGATGGCCGCAGCATTCGAGTGCGAGCTCGATGTCTTTGCGGTCGGCACGGGATCAGCGGCTAACGGTATCGGGCTTGCTGCTCTAACGCGTCCCTGGGGCAGCATCCTCGCGCACCGCGACAGCCACATTCAGAATGATGAAGCAGGCGCCCCCGAGTTCTTCACTGATGGCTCAAAGATCGTGTTGCTCGGTGGTGAGCACTCCAAGATCGACCCCGACGAACTGCGTGCGGCTGTGAAAGCGGGAGTCGGAGACGTGCACAGCGTTCAGGCCTCCGTGCTCAGCATCACTCAAGTCACCGAGACGGGCAGCGTATACACGATCGACGAGTTGCGCGTCTTGACGGACATTGCGCGAGAGGCTGGCCTGCGCATCCACATGGATGGTGCTCGTTTCGCTAACGCTCTCGTGGCCCTCGATGTGAGCCCGGCCGAGATGACCTGGAAGCTCGGCGTCGACATGCTCTCGTTCGGTGCAACCAAGAACGGCGCACTGACGGCGGATGCGATCGTCTGCTTTGACCCCAGCCTCGCCACCGAGTTGTCGTTCCGCCACAAGCGCGGTGGACAGCTGACCTCCAAGATGCGCTTTCAGACGGCCCAGCTCGACGCCTACCTGACCGACGATTTGTGGTTCGACAACGCTCGCCAAGCCAACGCCATGGCAGCACGCCTACGCGCAGGAATCGCGGATGTCGCAGGGGTGACGGTCATGAGCGAGCCCGGCAGCAACATCCTCTTCGCGAACTTTTCATCCGAACTCACGACAGCACTCTTCGATCGCGGTTTTGGTTTCTACGCCAACCGCTGGGAGCCCGGCGTGGTGCGCATCGTGGTTTCCTTTGCGCACCAGCCCGCCGACATCGATGAGTTCGTAGCGGCAATTAGAGAGCTGGCTTAGCTCTTCTTCGGGTCCTCGGGCGATTCCGCGCTCGCGGTTGGCGCCATGCCGATGGTGCTGCGCAGTTCTGAGCCCCGCGCTACCGCGATGGCGATGACGGCGGTGGCGGTAACGAGCGCCGCGATCATGAAGACCGACCCGAAAGCGTCTGCGTAAGCGTGGTGGAAGGCGGTCTGAATGGCATCCGGGAGGCCCGTGATGTCGAGCCGGGTTTCACCAGAGCCGCCAGAGAGAGCGCTCGGGTCGACGCGGATTTCGGCCAGGTCATCTGCAATGTTGCTACCGACATGGTTGGTCAGCACGGCGCCGAGCACGGTCACGCCGACGGCGCCACCGAGTGAGCGGAAGAAGGCTACCGCTGCGGAAGCGGAGCCCACATCTTTTACATCGACAGTGTTCTGAACTGCGAGCACCACGTTCTGCACGAGGGCACCGATGCCGACGCCCATAAGCACCATGTAGATCGCGACGGCCCAATACGCGGTGTCGTGGGTGATGGTGCCGAGACCGGTGAGGCCGGCGAGCAGCAAGACGCTACCGACGAGCATGACGGGCTTCCAGCGACCGATGCGGCTGACGATGAGACCACCGATGGTGGCCGAGAGCAGCTGCGAGATGATCATCGGGATGGTCATCAGGCCAGCCCGCGTGGGGCTCGCTCCTGTGCCGAGCTGGAAGTACTGGGTGAGGAAGATGCCTGAGCCGAACATGCCGACACCAATGCCGACGCTGGCCACGATCATCCAGATGGTGGTCGAGTTGCCGAGCAAGCGCAGCGGAATCATCGGGGTCGGCGCGCGCAGTTCGACGATCACGGCAAAGAGGCCTACAACGAGGAAGGCGGCGAGGAAGACGCCCGACTGCCACGAGATCCAGTCATAGTCGTTGCCCGCGAAGGTTACCCAGAGCATCGGCAGGGCGGCAGTGATTGAGACGAGCAGTGCACCGAGGTAGTCGAGTCGCGTTTTGGCATGGGCTTGTGTCGGCAGGTGAAGTTTGAGTTGCAACACGATGAGGGCGATCACGGCGAGCGGGAGGCTCACGAAGAAGCACCAGCGCCATCCGAGAGAGTCGGTGATCAGGCCACCCAAGAGCGGACCGGACACCGTCGCAACGGCCATGACAGCCCCCATGTAGCCGGCATAGCGACCACGCTCGCGCGGCGCGATGATCGATCCCATGATCGACTGGACGAGCGCGGTGAGGCCACCCATCGCAACGCCCTGCAGCGCGCGGGCAATCATGAGCACGCCGATCGAGCCGGCTAACCCTGCGGTCAGTGAGCCGATGAGAAACAGCACGATGGCGAGCTGGGTCAGCATCTTCTTGTTGTAGAGGTCAGAGAGCTTTCCCCAGATCGGGGTAGTGATGGTCATCGTCAAGAGGCTGGCGGTGATGACCCAGGTGTACTGGCGTTGGGTTCCATCAAGCTCAGCGATGATCGTCGGCAGAGCTGTCGACACGATCGTCGTCGAGATCATCGCGGTGAAGAGGGCGGCTAACAGGCCAATCATGACCTGGAGGATCTCGCTATGGGTGTAGTTGGCGGTCTGGCCGGCCGACTGCACGGGAACGGGGGAGGTTGCTGTCATGCGTAATTCTCGATTTCTTCTTCAGCTGAGGCCGCGGTGGGCTCGTCAGCGCGATTGTGTGAGTCAGTATCGGTGGGCAGTGAGTGTTCATCGGGCCCAAGCACCACGATCAAACGTTCATTGAGGTCGCTGAGCAAGCCGACGGCATGTTCGGCATCCTCGGCCGACCAGTCGGCAAAAGCGTCAGCGAATTTATGGATGATGCGGCTCTCCGCATCGCTCAGCCTCGCGCGCCCACGCTCGGTGATGGAGATGAGAACTGCCCGGGCATCTGCCGGGTCAGTGCGTCGCTCAACCAAATTTTCGGCCTCCAGCGCTTCCACGGCGCGCGAAGCAACGGGGGCAGAGACGACGAGCTGGTGGGCGAGTTCGCCGAGGCGGGCATCCGTTTCGCGAAGGTGTCGCAAGAAGCCATACTTTGTGCCGGCAAGACTGCGCTCGCGGCTGCGCTGCCCTGCCTTGCGGAAGGTGCGGCTGATCGTCACCATGCCCGCGAGAAGTGCAGCGGCATCGTGGTCGTCGATCATGTCCATCTCCTTAAGTACTTAGAGAGACTAACGATATTGCTTACCTTAAGCAACTAAGTGCCGAACGTGCTGTTTCGCGAAACGGTGATCGCTGGCGCAGTGCGGCATTCGAGGAGTAGCGTCGAAGCGTGAACGACACTGTTGTGGCTGATGTAATGGCTGAGCTAGCCGCGCTCGAAGATCCGGCAATGCGGGCAGTAAACGAACGCCACGGCGATGACCACGGGGTGAATCTCAGCAAGCTTCGTGCCATCGCGAAACGGCTCAAGACGCAGCATCCGCTCGCCACTGAATTGTGGGCGACCGACGACACCGCTGCGCAATTGGTGGCGTTGCTCATTTGTCGCCCCAAAGACTTCACCCGTGACGAGCTGGATGCCATGATGCGCCAAGCGAGGGCATCAAAAGTTCGCGACTGGCTGATCAACTATGTCGTCAAAAAGAGCCCCCACGTCGAAGACCTACGCCTCTCCTGGTCGGCTGATGAGGATGCTTCGGTGAGGAGCGCCGGTTGGGCGCTCACGGCTGAGCGTGTGCGCAAAAACGCCGACGGGCTCGACCTGCCCGGGCTGCTAGACATCGTCGAAGCTCAGATGAAGGATGCCCCGGATCGACTGCAATGGCAGATGAACAACACCCTCGCGCACATCGGAATCGAGCATGCCGAGCTGCGCGACCGCGCCCTCGGCATCGGGGAGCGACTTGAAGTGCTGAAGGACTACCCGACACCGCCCGGCTGCACCTCACCGTATGCGCCGCTGTGGATTGCGGAGATGGTTCGCCGCCAGGAGGCCGGTAGCGTCAAAGCATGAGCGAGTCATCGAGTGCGATCATGCCGCCCGAGGTCGCTGCGACCTTCAATGATTGGCCGCAGCCCGTGCGCCGAGAACTCTTCATTCTTCGCGACCTCATTCTGGCTACGGCATCCGAAACGGATGGTGTTGGTGAGATCACCGAAACACTGAAGTGGGGAGAACCCGCTTACCTGACGAGCGAAACGCGCAGCGGAAGCACGATTCGCATCGCCCCGACCAACGCAAAGTCGGCGCACGACTATGCGATGTTCTTTATTTGCAGCACTCATTTGGTCAACGATTTCCGCGCCAGGTTTGGCGACACTTTCGAATATGAGGGCGAACGAGCGGTGCTGTTTAACGTCGGCGACAGTGTGCCGGTTGATGAGCTTCGCGAGTGTGTGCGGTCAGCGCTTACCTATCATCGGCGTGCTGAGTAGGTGCGGCCGTGAGCGAGCCAGCGGGAGAGTGGCTGCCAGCTGGCTGGCAGCATCCATCCATTATTTTTCTGCCAACCGGCCATCACCTTCGGCCTATCCGCGCCACTGATACAGAGCTTGATATGGATGCGGTGATGGGGTCGCAAGAACGACTCTGGTCGATCTATGGCGATGCGTGGGGTTGGCCGCCAGCAACAATGACCGCGGAACAAGATCGCGCAGACCTGCAGCGTCACGCAGATGAAATGGAAGCGCACGAGTCCTTCAACTTTGCGCTTTTCGACGCGGACGAGACTGAACTAATTGGGTGCGTCTATATCGACCCGGGTGAGCTGCCGAAGGCTGACGCTGAAATCTCGTGGTGGGTGCGAGACGAGTACGTGGGCAGCGAACTTGAGGCAGTGCTCGACACGTTTGTGCCGACCTGGATTGAGCGTGACTGGCCGCTCAGTGCGCCGCGTTACAACGAGTTCTAGGCTGTACTCTCACGTTCGATATGCACGTTCACTTCGTCGCCGACGTCTTTCTTGAGCTTCTTCCGTAAAGCGGCACTCACGGAGACAAAATGGTCGCCCTGCCCGGTGGGCATGAGCGCCGAGGTCACCGCTATTCCATCAACGGTCGTCTTCGCTTTGACTGACTTTCCGGTGCCAAAGAAGTCTTTGGATCCAGGAACCTCAATAACCGACCAGCTGGGCATCCATTCCGGGTTGACGATAGTTCCCGTGAAGGTGAGTTTTTCTGTCATAGATTCAGGCTATTGATGTGGGCGGTGCGCGTCACTAGCGGTGACTAAGAAAAATCGGTCGCGACCGCGTTGCGGTGGTATTCGAAGATCATGCTCGTGTTGGTCGATGCGACGCTGTGTCTCGCCGATAAATGGTCGACAACGAAGAGTCGCACTTGCGAGGAATTCTTGACCGCGATGTGAACCAGAAAGTCGTCGCTGCCACCGACGAAGAACAGCTGGATAACTTCGGGCAACCGGCGAATCTCGTCAGTAAACGCCTGGATGCTCTCTTGGCGGGCGCCCGGGCGCAGGGATACTCCGATGATGGCTTGCAGGCCGCGGCCGAGCTTCTCCTGATTGAGTGCTGCGTGATACCCCGTGATGAGGCCGCGGTCGAAGAGCGACTTGATGCGGGTGTGAGCCGTTGATGCCGCAATGCCTACCGTGTTCGCGATGGCCGCATTGCTCATGCGGGCATCGCGCGACAGAAGAGTGAGAATGTTCGTGTCGATCGAATCAAGGTCATCAGCCATGCGAAGATCCTTCGGTCAAAGCGGTCATAAAAGGCAAGTTTGGCACGGCAATAGACCTTCTTCGCTAATTTACCGATCAAAATTCTGACTTTTCCATAAAAGACAGAATTTCTGACAGGCTATGCCCACAACTGCGAAAGGTAAGTCGATGCAAATTTCTGTGCCTGCTGAAATCAAAAACAATGAAAATCGTGTCGCGATAACCCCTGCGGGCGTCGACACCTTGGTAGCAAGCGGGCACACCGTGATGTTGCAGGCCGGAGCCGGTGTCGGCAGCGGCTTTTCTGACGATGACTACGCGGCAGCTGGCGCACGCATCGTCGCCGACGCTGAGGAAGTGTGGGCATCCGCCGACCTCGTCGTGAAGGTTAAAGAGCCGATTGCTTCGGAGTACGGCTACTTTCGCAAAGACCTCACCCTCTTCACCTACCTCCACTTGGCGGCGGATCGTGCGCTGACCGAAGCTCTTGTGGCCTCCGGTACGACCGCGATTGCCTACGAAACCGTGCAGGGTGACGACCGTTCACTTCCGCTCCTCGCTCCCATGAGTGAGGTCGCCGGTCGACTCTCGATCGTTGCTGGCGCACACGCTCTGCTCAAGGCTGAGGGTGGCGGCGGGCAACTGTTGGGCGGCGTTGCCGGAACACCAAAAGCGAAGGTTGTCGTGATTGGTGGCGGTGTCGCTGGTGAGCACGCCGCAGCCAATGCTCTCGGTTTGGGCGCTGACGTCACGATCATCGACATTTCCTTGCCGCGACTGCGCGTGCTCGAAGAACGCTTCAACGGTCAGGTTCAGACTCGCGTTTCGACGCGCTACGAAATCGCCGAGCAGCTTCTCGATGCCGACCTCGTTATCGGTTCGGTGCTGATCCCTGGCGCCGCAGCACCCAAGCTCGTCACCGACGCAATGGTCGCCTCGATGAAGCCCGGTTCTGTGCTTGTCGATATCGCTATCGATCAGGGCGGATGCTTCGAGGGCTCCCACGCGACAACCTACGACAACCCGACCTTCGCCGTACACAACTCGCTCTACTACTGCGTCGCCAACATGCCCGGCGCTGTTCCGCGCACCTCAACGCGCGCGCTCAGCAACGCCACTCTGCCGTTCGTGGTCTCTATTGCGAACATGGGGTGGGACGCAGCCGCTGCAGCATCGCCGGCTCTCGCTCGTGGTTTGAACGTGGCCGGTGGCGAAATTGTCAACGAGGGTGTTCGCGCCGCGATGGCGGTTCGCTAGTCGCGAATGGCTAGCCGACTGCTTGGGTCACGAGTGCTCGGATCTGGGCTTCGACAGCATCCGTCCACTCCACTAGGGCATAAGCGGCAGGCCACATCGGGCCGTCGTCGAGCGCAGCCTCATCGCTGAAGCCAAGAGTCGCGTAACGTGCCTTGAACTTGACCGCGGCTTGGAAGAAGCACACGACCTTGCCATCTTTGGCGTATGCGGGCATCCCGTACCACGTCTTCGGAGCGAGGTTGGGGGCAGCCGCGAGCACAGTAGCGTGAACGCGTTCGGCGAGAGTGCGGTCGATGTCAGGCATCTCGGCAATCTTGGAAAGCACATCTTCTAGGTCTTCGGCAGCAGATGCTTCACGCTTTGCTTCTCGAGCGCGCTCCTTCATTGCTGCACGTTCGTCTGCACTGAAACTCTCTTTTGCCATAATGGGGCCTCCCTGTCTCGAGATTACTCTCCGATCGCACCTCTGTCTCGGGACGGTGGCCAGCTGTTACCTCGTGACGGCGAGTTGAGGGCTCACGCGTATCCATCCGGCCTTGAGTGGTTTGTTGTAGCCGGGCGGGAGGAGATGAGCGCCACCGCTGCGACCGCTCATGCTGAATGAAACGATTGCTCCTCTATCGGCAAAGATCGCCAAGGGCACGCAGCTGGCGGAAGCGCCCCAATCGTCACCGTTACCGCTCGGGGACGGTGCAAGAACGGCGACAACGCACCAATTGTCGTCATCACGGCTCGCGTACGCGATCATTTCGCCGTCATCGCGCAGGAGCGTTAGCTCGGCAGTCGGCAAGTTGAGGCTTTCGTCGAGCCACTCCGGATACTCGGCCGCTTCGCCTGCGACGCCTGACAGCGCATCTGCCGACGTGACACAGCCTGAGAGCGTGAGGGCGCAACCGATCGCAATGATGGCAACCACCGGTGTGCGCATAGCTCCAGAGTTGCACTCCGGGCATCCGCCCGCAAGGGTCCTTCAGCCTTGTAAGTCCTCCCGGCTAGGCGGCATCATGCCGCACGTCCTCGGTGGGCTCGTCTCAGCTCGCGTGCAGCGGTCGCAGTTCGCCGGAGCGTGCCCTCGGCGGGCGCACGAGCGCGACGGTCAGAACTATCGCGACGATGGGGGAGACGAACGCCGCAGCCAGCGCAACGATCATCCCGAGCGTGCCGGCGAGTGCGAGGCTGATCGCGACGACGAGGAGTGCTTTGAGCCAAGGGCGATTGGGCAGCACCGGCAAGAACAAGATGCCGAAGGCCAACCCGGTCAGAATCCCCGCGATGACCATCAAAGTCCACGATGTGGGGTCGTCAATGTTCATGGCGTAGCTCAGCGCGAGCACGAGGAGCGCTGCGATGAGAACAGCACCCGACCAGGCGCCGATCGTGCCTAGGCGAGCGAACAAGAGGATCGCACTCGCAGCAACAACAAGTGTTGCAGCGAGTGCTCCGAGAAGAATGCCGAGGCGCATGGCCTGCGTTGCATCAGGGCTTCCGGCGGCCCAGTTGCTGCCCGTGAGCGCGAAGGCCACGCAGCAGATGCCGAGCAGTGCCGCAATCCCCGTGACAACCGCAAGCTGGCGACGAGAGCTGCGGTCCAGCGGTTGTCGGGGTTGTGGGGGGACAGCGGATCGTTCGCGAGGTTTACGCAATTGCAGGCCGGCGAGGAGAAGGATCGTCGCGGCGGCGAGGAGTGTTGTCGATTGCACGACTGCTGAGATGCCAATGAAGAGAGAACTGACGCCAGCAATTATCACGCTGAGCGTCCAACGCCACGATGATGTCGACAGGGTTCTGAAGACGGTTAGGTAGAGCGGCATGAGGGCGATAGCGCCCAACAGCACTGCTGCTCCAACGAAGAATATCGTTGCGCCGCCGAACCACGATGACACTCCTCCGGCATCTGCTTCATCGAACCCGACACTCCACGAGGCGGCGGCGAGACCGCCGAAAACCCAGGCGGGGATGGCAATAGCGCCCGAGAACAGTGCTTGCTCAGCGCTAATGAAGCCCTTACGCAGGATGAGCGCTCCCGCCGCGATGCTCACTAGGAGGTCGCCCAAAAATTGGGCTCCGAAAAAGGCGCTTTGTGCCCAAGGGCCCCTAGCAACTCCGCCGAACCAGAGCACAACAACGGTGCTCAGGCTCAGTGCCAGTGCGGTCGAAGCGACGACGATAATCTCGGGTACCGTTGCTCGTTCCGCGAGGCCGTGTGCGCGCAACGACCACGCTTCTGCGCGAGAGGGGCGCGTGCGACCGCTGGCATCCGCGTGCTCTTCTAAAGTGTCGAGCATGAGTTGACCGTTGGTTTGCCGCCACGATGGGGGATACCAGCGCAACAGTCGCTCATACTGCGAGCGGCGAGTTGCGCTCACGCTGTGACCGCCGACACTGATCCAGGAAGAATCGCTGCGCCACGCGTGCGCGCAGGGTGGCTGGCCATGCTCGCTTGTGCCACCGCGGCGCGGTGAGCTAGGCGTTCTGCTTCTGTCTCGAGCTGTGCTCGCCCCTCGTCGGTGATGTCGTAGTATCGCCGAGCTCGGCCATCGACCACTTCTTCACTCGTGATGCGGATGCGGGACTCACGTTCAAGGCGTTCAAGTGAGGCATACAGCGTGGTGACGCGCAGCACCATCGCGCCTTCGCTGAGCTCTTTCACATCGCTGAGGATGGCGTAGCCGTGACGAGTGCCTGCCGAGAGGGCGGTTAGGATCCAGAAAGCGGTTTCGGTCATATCGGGAGTATACCCGCAGTGGGAATATGAAGCGCAAGTGGCGCCCTGCAACCCGCCACCGGTCCTCGCCTGCCGCGCTTAAGCAACGAGTTCAGTCGATAGACTTGCGTGAGAAAACTTCACTCTGATGGGGGCGTCATGGCAGTGGCACGCGAGGAAGCGAAACCAGAGGCGGTCACACCGGCGGCAGCACAACCGATCGCGGTAATCGCCGGGGCGAGCGGCTTTGTCGGGCCAGCGATAGCGCAAGCCTTTCGTGACGACGGCTACGACGTTCGGTTCATCGGTCGTCACGCCGACATCACCTGGAGTGACCCTGAAGCCATCGCCTGCGTCATTGACGGCTCAGCGATAGTCGTCAATCTGGCAGGCAAATCCGTGAACTGCCGCTACAACGACGCCAACCGAAACGAGATTCTGCGCTCGCGGGTCGAGACGACTCGGGCTCTGCGAGTTGCGATTGCCGCGGCATCCGCCCCGCCCGCCATCTGGATGAATGCCTCGACCGCAACGATCTACCGGCACTCAACCGACCGCCCCAATAGCGATGACAACGGCGAGCTCGGCAAGGGCTTCTCGGTGGATGTTGCCCGCAACTGGGAGCGCGAATTCTTCGAAGGCGATCTGCCGCACACTCGCCGCGTCGCACTCCGCATGGCGATTGTGCTCGGGGATGGCCCGGCAACGAACCTGTTGTTCCGGTTGGCACGCGTCGGCCTCGGCGGGCCGCAGATCGACGGCTGGTGGTTCCCCCACAACAGGTACCGCGGCATCGGACCAACTCCAACGGGCACTGGTCGAGCTGAAGGTCACAAGACGGGCGGACGCCAAAAGTTCAGTTGGGTGCATCTCGACGACGTGGTCAGCGCGATTCGATTCCTGCGCGACACCGAGACAATCTCGGGCCCCGTCAACGTCGCAAGCCCCAACCCCTCCGACAACCGCACTCTCATGCGCACACTGCGCCGGGCGGTCGGTGCGCCAATGGGGCTTCCAGCCTGGCGATGGATGCTCGAGCCCGCCATGTGGGTGCTCAGAACCGAACCCGAACTCGTGCTCAAAAGCCGCTGGGTTGTTCCCAGCACCCTCACCGAGGCGGGTTTCACATTCGAGCATCCTGATCTCGCGGACGCCATCGAAGACATCACGGCAGGCTAGAAACTCCCCAAAATAGGGAGGAGTCTACTGACTCGTCTAGCCCTAGCAGTGGGGGGCAAGGTTTTTCGCGCAGGCCAACCGTGACGCCGCGAAGTCTTCTAGTGTGGATTTCAGGCTTCGTGAGTTCTGCTCCAGCGGGGCCCGTAATACCCGAAAATACCTAAACCCGATTTCGCTAGCCCTGCATCGCCGAGACCCGACGGTAGCCAATTTGTTGCGCCTACCTCTCTGTCATGACGGTGCGACGTGAGGTACTAACTGATGCTGACCCGACGCTCTCATTCGCGCGCGCGCAAGAATGCCGATGCTGGTTTTGCGCCACTGCGCAGAATCATTTCAGGTGGCACAGCGCTTCTCGTCGTCGCAGCGACCCTCATCCCGACTACCGCTGCATTTGCCTATGAGCCAGCGGCTGTTCGGAACGTGAAGTCGGCTAATGCGACTGTCGTCGGTCCAGGTGACACCTTCAACTGGATGATCGAAGTCGGTTGTTCCGTGCTCACCGACGAGTGCGTTGATGCGGTCTTGACTGATGAAATACCAGCAGAATTCATCCTTCCCGATGCGTCAGAAATTCTCTTGACGCCGGCGCTCGCCGCCTCGGAGCGCACCATTACTGTGAGCGGGCAAACCGTCACTATTGCTTTTCTGCAGGACTTGTCCATGCCGAGCGGAAAAAAGGGGCTGACGAACGGCACCGTTACGGTGACCATTCCGGTGACTGTACGCTCAGACTTGGATTACACGCCGAGCCCGCGAACTGTTGAAAATACTTCGCAAATGGTCGCAGAGAATGCTCCGATGAGGCCCAGTACGGCATCGGTTCAGCTCGATGTCCCACTGGAGCTCGCAACCAAGTCGTCTAAGTCCTTCTCGCCGTCGACGAATATCGCGGTGCCAGGTCTCGAAACTCAACTCACTGTCGGGGGAGAGAACGCCTCCAACGCTGCCGTTTCCTCGCTAGCGATTCAGGATCCCGTTGACCCGACCGCTGCGGGAAATATCTTTGGTGCGGCGCTTGAGCTGAAGAATCTTGACGCAGTCACTTGGCCAACGGGCGCGACCTCTGCTGTCGTATCGCTCTGGGACAGTTCTCTGCCCACCCCGGGCTGGGTGGACTCCGCACCATTTGGCGTTGGCGATACCGTCGCTTTCCCCGTGGGAGTTGACCCCGCCGCTGCTACGGGAATTCGCATTGTGTTTTCATCGGGCACAACTGCGGCGATTCCTCGAGCGGCCACCGCCAGCATGGTGCTAGACCTCGAGAACCGCGCCGGAGTTGCCGCAAAGACGTATCCCAATACTGCGCAGTCGACCGTCAAGCGCGACGCACTCTCGGCGACGAAGTCAGCAACAGCAAACTACGTAGTAACAGCGGCAACGAGCTCCGTTTCAGCGGGTAAATCGATCACCCCAGACCGCATGTCGACCGTCGCATTCGGTGAGAAAGACCTCACGAGCGGCACCGTGACCTTGACCGGAAGCAACTCTGGCTCGGTTCCGCTCACCTCGTTGACGATCTCTGAACCCGCTGACCCGACACTGCTTGATAGCACCAATCCGTTCGCGCCGGCCCACACTGGTGGTGGCCTGATCTTTGATGGGTTCACGTCAGGAGTCTCGTGGCCTGCCGGTGCAACAACGGCGACCATCACCTACTACTTTGCCGACGGCACGGTCAGTGAGGCCCTCGAGGCGACCGCACCCGGTCTTCCCGCCGCGGGATCAGCCAAGCGCATTAGTGGGTTCAGCGTGACCTTTAACGGAACGATGGCCCAAGGGGTGTCGGCGAAGCTGCCGTTCACGATTTCCTCTAATCCTGTTCAGGCTTCTCCTGACCTCGCTGTGCCGTACACCAACCGAATTATGGTCAGTGCCGTCGATAAGTACAGCCAAGCGGTGCCGCCGAAGTACGCGTCGGATACTGTTACTGTGCTCGCGGAGCAGGTCAATCTAGAGACCTCTAAGTCGCTTTCTCGAGGGTCGTTGCGGGCGGCTCCAGGTCAGTCGACCACGGCGACGCTCACCACCCATGTGCTTGACTACCCCAGCTCGACTCGAGCGCTCGACATCATTGAGATGACGGACCCGTCGGACTCGACGGGTCTCACTGACTGGTACGAGAGCTTCAACGCGACTCGGCTAGTGGCGACTGCGGTTCCGGGAGATGCGACGCTGACCATCCTCTACCGCGACTCAGCGGGGAACTACACACCTCTCACCGTTCTCGGTCCGGGCGTACAGAACTACGACATCCCCGCTGGTGTTCGCGACGACATCTACGGTCTGAAGTTTCAGTGGGAAAGCACTACGGGTTTCCAACCCGACCAGACGCTGATTGCCAATGTTGAGTACTCGCTTCGATCCACGCTGAGAGGCACCAGCACCGCTTTGCCGAATGCGGCGGCCGAGCTTGAGAACTGCAGCGCTACGTACGGAACGAGTGGCACCGGAACAATAGGTTTGACCTCCAACCGCGCAGTAGCTGACCCCTGCCCGACGGTGAAGTTAGTTCCCTATGACAGCTCGGGCAGCGGCACTGGTGCTGCAAACTTGCTCGAGAAGAAGTTCATCAAGACGAACAACACATCGAGCCAGGGTGTGATGAACACTCGTAACGGTGAAAGTACTCGGGCGCGACTCTCCTGGTCGACCGATGGTTACTCCGGCGTGGACTCCATGGTCGTGTACGACGGCGCAGTTGATTCCTCAGGAAACCCGGATCCCGCAGCCTGGGCTAAGGGCATGTACGACGCGTACAACCTCGTTCAGATTCCGCGCCTCAGCACGATCGACCCTCTGGTGAAGTACGACAAAGTTGCGATCGAGTTTTATAGTGCAGTGGCGTCTGACTGGGTCACCATTTCTGGGTACTGCACGACGTCGGCACCGTGCGATGGCGGAAACGCTGCCGCCCGCACTTTGACGTCGGCTCAACAGGCTGACTTTGTCGCCATCCGGTTTACGTTCACCGAAGGAACCAACCGCCCCGGGCTGGCTCCAGCCCCCGGCAGCGGAGTCGCAGACTCGCTGGGCAACAACCGTGACATCGACCTCGTATTTCAGATGCGAGACACTCTGCGCAGCAATGCCGCATCACCCGTTGTGGATGGTTATCGGTATAACGCCGATGTGACCTCAGCGACCCCGCCAGCACTCGGGCACAGCGTCATCCGAAACGATGCCTGGTCACAGGCGACCCTCGCAGTAGGCGGCCCCCTCACAGACCGCGCCTCCGACACGCTCCAGATTCAGAACCCACCACTTGCTGTTTCGGCGAGCAAGTCTTGGGCAGGTGGTCCGATTCCCATTCCGGATGCCTCGGTAACGGCACAGCCGTCAAGCCGAGTGACCTTGACTGCGGTCAATCAGACAGCCGCGAAGGTCGAGGGCCTGAGCATCAGCGAACCCAACACATCGATAGCGACACCGAATGATTCGCCTTTCGAAGACTGGAACCTCACCCGGTTCCAATCGATCACACACCCCTCGGGTGCTACTGGACTCACCGTCACAGTCGTTCGGTCGACTGGGGGAAATCTCACTGCCTCGGGAACAAACTTGGCGAACGTCTCCTCGACAGTTCTGGGCTGGACTGCTGCGCAACTTGCCGACGCCACGGCTTTCACCTTCGACTACACCGGCCAGATCAAGGCCAGCAACGGCACAGCAACCATCGTGTTTGACCTGGGGCTGCGCTCAGAAAAGCGAAGTGGTGGCGCGGTCGTTGCGGGTACGGACTACAACTCGACACAAGCGACCGTCACTGACACCCGATGGGATGCCTCTAGTCCCACCACCGCTCCAGTGTTCCGCGCTGAGTCGCTCTCTGCACGTAAGGGTGCCAACATCGTTCTCGTGGCGAGCACGATCGGCGTGAACACGACGAAGAAGTTCGCGAAAACGTCGGAGACCGAGCCGAGCCGAAGCGCCTTCGCTCTCACCCTCGAAGCGACGCCGAGTGGCAGCGAGCGAGTGAGTTCGCTGACCATTACCGACGACCGTGCCACTTTCTGGAACTCTTTCGACTTTGTCGGGGTCTCGTCAGGAACGCCTACGTTGCCTGTGTTTAGCCCGACCTCCTCCGCTAGTGCGACAGTGATTCAGATCGAAGCGTGCGTGAGCGGTACGTGGACGGATGCTGACGTTGCCGATTCACCTGACGCCAGTTGTGACGATCGCGGCGGTTCATGGGTCGGTGCGGGAACGTGGAAGACTGCCGCTCAAGCGCAGTCCAACTTCCTGCCTGCCGGTGTGACTGATAGTGCAGTAGAAGGATTACGGTTCACGGTGAAACGCCTCGACGGCTCCCAGTGGGAGAATCCGCAGGCGCCGAAGGTGAGTATTCCCGTTCTCGTGCAGCGGCGAGTCGACCTGCGCACGGGCGGACCGGTACTGAGCGATCTTCTGGGCAACGCGGCAGCACCCGGTGAAGCGGATGCTGGCACGACAACGAACTCTCTTCGAGCCGACGTCATTGGTATCTGGGGCAAGAGCGCCACCGCGAGCAACTCGGCTAGCTACCAATTCCTTCACGCCACGACTGGGGTCAAGGTTCAAAAACGCCCCGCGGGCGTCAAGGCACCCGGTCGACTGTTCGATTACACCCTTTCGGTGACCAACACGGGATCGTGGCCGATCATTAACCCGGTAATCACCGACTATCTCCCCAGTGATTCGACGGGTGCCCAGCTCGTCTTCGATCCGGACAAGCCGTGGACATACAAGTACGCGCTCACTGGCGCAGCGCCTTCTCCTGCGAGCGGAGCATCGCTTCCGACAGGAACCAGCGGGCCGACTGTAGACGTCACCGCTGACTCCTACGGACCCACTGAAATCGAATTCACCTTCCCTGCTGGTTCAGTGCTGGAAGTTGGACAGGTCTACGTCATCACCATTCCGATGATGTTCCGCCCCGGCCTCAGCAACGATGCGAACGTAACCAACCGCTTCGGAATTACCGGCGATCGTGCCTTCGATACCTGCACGGCGCCCGCGGGTTTCACCGCCAGTTACGAAAGCGCGACGGGCGAATGCTCCACGGAGACCACCGTGCGGCCATCGGAGCAAGCAGCTCTGCGCGCCTTGATGACGGTGCGTGCGGAACTTGATGCCGATTTCCCTGTCGACCAGGGCTTCATCGGCGGAACGCTTGCCGACTGTACGGCGGCTAAGGACAGCGACGGTTTCTCACGCAATCCGTGCGTCCCCGTGACACTGCCTGGCCAGAAAGAAACGTGGCGACTGACTGCCCAGAACACCGGCACGACCAATATGCCGCGACTGGTGTTGTCTACACGCCTTCCCGCTCTCGGGGATCAAACAATCCTTGACGCCTTCGTACGAGATTCGAGTTGGAACGCTGGCTTTGCCGATGAGATCACGTCAAAGATCGGGATGCCCGGCGCGACGCTGACCACCTACTACACGACAGCAGAAACCCCGTGTAAGGCAGTTTTGCAGACGCCAGCGAATCTGAATGCGTGTGGCAGCGATCCTGCAACGGGATGGGCAGTGTGGACGCCAGGAGAACTCGCCGACTCGACTGTCATCACGGGACTTCAGTTTGTTATTGACTTCGCTGACAGTGCACTGTTCAAGCCCGCAGACGTCGTGAGCATCGACATCATCACTCGCACTGCGGCGTTGTCTGCCACACCCGGAGCGAACACGACAGCGCGTAACTCCTTGTCGGCTTCAGCTATTACAAGAACGGGAGCGAGAGACGCAGCCGTTACGGCACTCGACTACTCAGATGTTTCCGTTGCATTGGCAACAGGCAGCCTCCGTCTTGAGAAAGAGATCACCGGGCCCGCTGCATCGTTCATCCCCAACGGGCAGACCTTCGCAGGAAAGCTGGTGTGCACGTCGTTAGGCGAGACGATCGAGCGTGACTTCACGATGACTCTCGACACAACAACCACGCCGGCCACGGTTCCGGTTGTGACCTTTGATGACCTTCCCGGCGGCGCGAGCTGTACGGTCACCGAGACAGCTGCGAGCGGCCAGTCGAGCTATGCCGCGACTACGGTCACGGTCGATCCGCGGATCACCGACCCCGCCTTGCTGCCCACAGTGACCTTGACCAATGACTATCAGCTGACTGGTTTGACGGTCTCGAAGACTGTGACAACAACAGCATCCGTCGTTCCCACGGAATTCGAGTTTGCAGTGAGCTGCACGTTCCTAGGCGTTGCGGTGCCTCTTGCAGCGGCGGATGCATCCTTCACTCTCGACGCCGATGAATCTCGCACGATCACTGGGTTGCCGGTCAACTCGAACTGTGTCGTTACCGAAACTGACCCGAAGAGTGCCGACACGACGATCATGACGGCGAGCACGGACTCCACGCGCACAGGAACGAGCGTCGCTGTGGATAACACAGCTCGCACGACTACCTTCACTCGGTTGAGCCCAAACACTGCAGCTGGCGTCGTGACGAACACGACTAATGCCAACAACCGATTCGATGCTCCCGCAGCGCTCATTGTCACCAAGAAACTTCTCGGCGACGGCGCTACGCAGTTTGGTGAGGACAAGACCTTCACCGTTGCTGTACTGTGCACGTTCGGCGCAACTACTCAATACGACGGTTCAGTGTCGCTCAATGAAGGCAACGCTTGGCAAGCTGTGCTTGAGAACATCATCGCTGACTCGGACTGCACCTTCAGGGAGTCGAGCCTTCAGGGTGCGGATGCTGTAGTGATCACACCCAACGACGGCAGCGATACGACGCTGGGTCGGCTTACGGTTCCTGGACCCACTGTCGCCGAGCCTTCTCCGGTCGTCAACATTGACGTCACCAACTGGTACCTCACGGGTTCCGTCGAGGTCACGAAGACCTTCGCGGGAGACTCCGGTGCAATTGATAAGTTCGCTCGCAATCCCATTCCCGAGGTCGAGTTTGAATTCAGCCTTCAGTGTGTTCGGGATGGCGAAGATGTCGTCATTCCCGGCGGTGCGACTCGCACCGTGACGGCAGCGTCTCCTGTCGCCGACTACACGGGTATTGCCTCCGGAGCCGAGTGTGCGCTCTCAGAAACGCGAGACGGCGGAGCGAGCATGACACGGATCCTAGATGAGCGTTCCGACGAGGTCGTGGATGGCGAGTTTACGATTTCTGTCGACAGCACCGTGCTTTCAGCGGATGATCAAGCGCAGCCTGATCTCTCCATCGAAAACACGTACCGCTTTGCTGAGGTTGTAGCGGCGAAGAAGGTCATTGACGGGGGATCGCAGGCCAGGGGTCCGTTCGAACTGACGCTCACCTGCACACTTGATGACCGATCAATCAGTGCTGCGGAGGATTCCGCACGATCGATTCGCGGCGGTGAAACCGTTGTCTGGACAGAACTGGCTGAAGGCGCAGACTGCACGATTGTCGAGACGAAAACAGGCGGGGCCACTCAGACGACGTCGACCCTGACGGCAGCAGATGGCAGTGCTGGCGCTTCTGTTATCGGCACATCAGTGAGCATGCTCCCGTTGCGGTGGACTGGCGCGGATGCTGCGAACTCGATCACCTTCACGAACTCGTTCCGTCTTGCCTTCACTGGCGCGGCGTCTGGCTCGAACATTCTGCTTCTGCCCATCGGACTCATCGTGGTCGGAGGAATGTTGTTTGGATTCGTTGCACTGAAACGTCGTCGTCAGCGTCAATCGTGACAAACCGGTAGCGGCAGCCTCGGTGTCGAGGCTGCCGCTCTATTGAATGCCATCGCGGAGATTTACCGATACGGTCTTAGCCGTGTTGATCCGTTGAAAAGTGCAGACGATACAGCGCAGGATGCGGCGCAACGCGGTTCTGTCGGAAGGTTTCAAGCACGAAGCTCGTGAAGCTCCGTTTGGCGATCAATGAGGGCACAACGTCGATCAGATGATCCCAGCGACAGTGGTTAACGAGAGCAAATGGGGAATTGTTGCTGAGGTCGCCGAGCACGGTTGAGTTATCGAGGTTGGTCTCGTCTTGGAACCAGCCCGCGGTGTATTGCCAGGCGTGAAGATTCTGTTCCTGATCGTCAGCGGTAAAGAAGTTGAACAAGAAAACTCCCTGCCGTTGGTGATTGACGTCAGCGATACGCCGCACGTTTCGGCCAGCTGTGGCAAGTACGTTGGGTACGCTTTCGGACACTTCTCGCACGTGCTCGTCGTCGAGGAGCGCCCGTGCTGCTTGCGGAGTCGATGTTCGCACCAACATCACGGCGTCATACTCGACAGGGCCGCTCCACTGCCCGGCAAGTGAACGGTTTCCGGGAGGTCGCAATGTTCCTTCGAAGACAGAACTCTCTTCAACTTCAGGCTGTGCTTCGAGAGCAATCGCGAGCTCGCGCAATTGAGCGAGAACCTTTCGGCGCCGCGGTCGGGGTAGGGCGGGCGGCACGCGCCACGGACCCGTGCTGATGGCCACAAGAAGGAAGCCGTCTGGTGTCGGCTCGATCAGTCGAACGGGCATCCACTTCGTTGCGATGGCGGGGTTAGGGGTGTCCGATGATGTCATGGTGGGTCTCCTTTGGATACGGAACGAGTGTGTTCTCTGACGCTGGCACTCGCCACCGTGAGGAATTTCTTGGAGGTTAGGCTGGCACGAGCGGTGAAAGGCAACGAGATCTCAATGAACCGAAAACCAGGGCGTCCCATCGGCGGTAGCAGCGAAGCACGCGAACGGATACTCACCGAGGCGCGGATTCGATTCCACGCACTGGGGTACGCGAAAACCACGATGCGGGGAATTGCCAACGCGAGTGATGTTGATCCCGCGTTGGTGCGCTATCACTTCGGTACGAAGAAGCAGTTGTTCGCACTTGTGCTTGGCCTCGCTGTTGCTCCGGCCGACGTGCTCGAGCGAGCATTAGATTCTGGATCGCCAGAGAGAATGCCGGAGCGCCTTGTCGCGCTCGTGATCCGCAGTTGGGAAAACCGCACCGCGATAGAACCATTGATGAACCTTGCGGGTGCAGCGCTGCGCGATGCGGAGACCATGACACTATTCCGCGGATACATTGACGAGGAGATAGTGGCCACGCTCGAGTCTCGACTGACCGGCCCCGGTCGAGCGGATCGCGCCGCTGCCGCAATCGAAGTCGTCGTCGGACTGGTCTTTTCTCGCTACATTCTGCAGATACCTTCCATCGCCCAGGTCACAGCGCAAGACGCCTACCGCAGAACCTTGCCGCCGATGCGTGCGGCTCTTCTCCATCGCCTGCCGAGGAGCTAGGGTTCCGGATGCCGAACCCTCGGCGAGCTAAAGCTGGTCGTCGAGAATAACCGCCCGCACTGGCGCACCGTCGGCATCGATGGGCAGTGGGAAGAAGCCGACGCGAACGCGCTCAGACAGGTCAGCGAGACCCGTGACGTTTTCGATGATGAGTCCGTCACTTCCCAACACGACCTCATGCACGGGGAACTCGGTTGAGCCTTTCCCTGTGGGGTCGGGGCTGAGGGTGTCGACAGCGAGCACGTGCATTCCGCGGCGCATCAGTTCTGCTGCGGCATCCGCATCAATGGCGGGATGATTCAGCGCCTCAACTGAGCCGAAGTGTTGAGCCCACCCGGTGTTGATGATCACGATGCTGGGCACGGCGATCGGAAGCTCGTCGGCGAGAGCGTTGATGATGTCATCGATGCCGTACACGGCGTTGGCTGCTTGCGGGGCGAGGTGCACAACGAGAGCATCGCCGACGAGTTCATCCAAGCGGATCGCCGCTGTAGTTCGACCGCCAGCAACCGTGTGCGAGGGGGCATCAAGGTGGGTGCCGGTGTGTGAGCCCAGGCGGAGCACGCTGACATCAACGCCATCGTGCTCCACGCTGAGTGCGCTCTCAACTGAGACTGCGGGGTCACCCGGGTAGACCTGCATTCCGCTGATGATGGGGTGACTCAGTTCGCGCATGGGGTACCTGATTTCTGGTGAGGCTTGTAGTGCGAGTTAGGAGGCGGGCCGAGCGGCAGCATCCGCGTCGGCATCCGTAGTTTCAGCAAGGTGCTGGCTACGAACGGCTTCGTGACGCTTCCGTTCAGGAAGCATGACTGCAAGGTAGAGCACGAAGGTGAGAACGAACGCCGGGATCGTGGCACCGATCGGCAGCGGCCACACGTAGGCCCAGACATACGACATGGTGGCGCCGATGATCCACATGGCGACGGCAAACCAATTGACACCAGCCTTGTACCAGTAGCGGCCACCACGAGCTTCGAGGATGTCTCTCGTGTAGGCGCCGCGTTTGACGATGTAGTAGTCAACAATCATGATCGCGAAGACCGGAACGAAGAACGCGCCGATCACGACGAGGAAGTCGGTGAACTGATTGAGCAACTGCAGCCACGTCGAGCCGATGATCGAAATGCCGCCCAGAACGAGGGCAGTGGGCAAAAACTGGAGTTTGCTGCCGACCTTGGCATTGACGACAGAGGTCACCATTCCGTAAACAACCATCGTGTTTGTCGCCATCACCGAGAGGAAGATGACAATAGCGAGCGGTGCACCGAACGCGGCGACGATTGTTGTGGGGTCGAAGGCTGCGGCGTCGTCACCCTGGAGAATCACATAAACGAATGCAGTGAGGCCGAGCGTCATCGCGGTCACGGTCGAGACGGTGTAGCCGATTCCTGAACCGATCACACCGGCCTTTGTCGTGCGAGCGAAGCGGTTGAAGTCTGCCGAAAGAACGGTCCACGAGATCGCGGTGGCGATCACAATGTCGAGCACGATGATCGGAGTGGAGCCGAGGGTTGGATCGGGGGAGACGGACTGGAAGTCGCTCAGGTCGAACGCGGTGAACGCGGTGATGAAGACCCACGCAATGATGCCGAGAATGAGCACAGCAAGCCAGGGTTCAATTTTCGAAATACCTTCGTGGCCGAGGATCGCCAAGATCACCACAATGCTTTGGCAGAGTACGGAGAACAAGATCGGGTTCGAGTACCCTGTCGCGCTCTGAACTAAGAAGTTCACTGTTACGCCCGCGAGCATTGCTTGCACCCAGCTCCAGCCCATCAACACGATGACGTTGGCCGCGACAGGAAGCAGGCTTCCTCGAGTTCCGAAGGCCCCGCGCGTGATCGCCATCGTGGGCAATCCCGTGCGGGTGCCAATCGCACCAATAGCGGTGAGCACGACGGCTCCGCCCAAGGTTCCAAGAACAATCATGAGGAACGCAGTTGAGAAGTCCACGCCGGGCACGAACAGCGTTCCCGTGAGCAGCGTCGTGACTACGAGGTTGGCTGCGAGCCAAATCATGCCGATCCGCAGCAGTGAGTAGGTTCCTTTGACGGGTTTTCCGCCATCCGACTGATCTTGGGTGTGCTTGTTAAGACGGGAATAGAGCGACATTGCTTCTGTCTCCTGAGTGGGGGTGCGGTAGTGGTTGGTCGTTAGTTGGCGGCGTCAGGCGCCGGGGAAAGATGTTCATGCACGGCCAGAAGCCGGTCGTTGTCGAGGCGGAACACGATGGTTTCGCGCTCGCGGTAGGAGTCTTCGCCGTCACCGGTGTCGACGCGGGTGAAAACGTTGTGGCTGAATACCGCGCCGCCGGGGAACGACTGCACCGCGGCATCCGATGATTCGCACTCGAGTACTTTCCAGCCGCTTTCGATCCAGCTCGACCACAGGCGCTCGTATTCGGCACGGTCGTTCAGGCGAGCGGGTTCGGTGTGAAAGATGAAGGTCGCGTCGGGCGCGAAGCCGCGAAAGTAGCGATCGCCGTCAGTGTCCTTGAAGGCTTCAACAATGGCGGATGCTGCGCTGAGCACGTCATCCTCGTGCGGTGTTGTCGTGCTCATGGTGCGCTCCTCTAGCTCTCGGGGTGTTCGGCCGGCTGCTGGTTGTCGCGGGGAGTCATCGCGCTGAGTAGCTCGTAGGCGACGTGGCTCGCGGCAACGGCGGTGAGCTGGGCGTGGTCGTAGGCGGGGGCGACCTCGACAACATCGGCTCCGACGATGTTTTTGTCGGAGAGCGCGCGAAGCATCCGCAATAGCTCACGGCTGGTGAGACCGCCGGCTTCAGGAGTGCCGGTGCCTGGCGCGTGCGCGGGGTCGAGCACGTCGATGTCGATGGAGATGTAGAGCGGCTTGTCTCCGATGCGGTCGCGGATGCGTTTGATCGCGACGGCCACTCCGTCTTCTTCGATGTTCTCGCTTGTGACGACCGCGAATCCAAGTCGGCTGTCATCGCTGAGGTCTTCTGCGCTGTAGAGCGGCCCACGGGTGCCGACGTGCATGCTTGCAGTGAGGTCGATGAGTCCCTCTTCGGATGCCCGGCGAAACGGTGTGCCGTGCGTGACGGGTGCGCCGAAGTAGGTGTCCCACGTGTCGAGGTGGGCATCGAAGTGGAGTACGGCGACGGGGCCGTGTTTTTTGGTGACGGCGCGCAAGAGGGGCAGTGCGATGGTGTGGTCGCCGCCGATGGTGAGGATGCGGTCAGCGCGGGTTGCGAGGTCGAGTGCAGCAGCTTCGATTTCGAGGATTGCGTCGTCGATGCTGAAGGGGTTTGCGGCGATGTCGCCCGCGTCGGAGACTTGCTGCGCGGCGAAGGGCGAGACATCTTGCGCCGGGTTGTAGGGGCGCAAGAGGCGCGAGGCTTCACGTACGTGGGCTGGACCGAAGCGGGCTCCTGGGCGGTAGCTCACTCCGCTATCGAAGGGGATTCCCACGACGGCGATGTCGGTGTGTTCGACATCTTCGATGCGCGGCAGACGAGCGAATGTGGCGATACCGGCAAAGCGCGGGACAATACTTGCATCGATCGGCCCAACAATAGGTTTCGTCATAGTAAACTTTCGATATTCAGCAGTAAACGTGAACTCACAGTAAACCCCGAGGTCCGCCTCGTCAACCCCGGTTAGTGATGGAGTAGAGCCATGAGACCGTTGTCGCCGTCACCCAGCGCAGAAGCGCTCGCTATCGGAGCGCGCATCCGCAGTGCCCGCAAAGCTCAAGGATTCACACTCGAGCAGATCGCGACATCCGCGGGGCTTACTAAGGGTTTTCTGAGTCGTCTTGAACGCGATGAGACCTCGCCGAGCGTCGCCACCCTGGTGCAGCTCTGCCAAGTTCTGTCGCTCGAAATCGGGTCACTTTTCGCTGAGCCCGAAGCAGTAAAAATTTCTTTAGCGGATGCCCCGCACATCAATCTCGGCGGCCAAGGAGTGGATGAGCGGCTCATCTCCCCGCGCAACGAATCTCGTGTTCAAGTCATTCGCACCCACATGCAGCCCGGTGCCAACGGTGGCGATGCCTTCTACACAATCAGTTGCGAAGTAGAGGTGCTGCACGTGATCTCGGGCGCCGTCACCGCACGTTTCGTGGATCGCGAGATTCCCCTCGCCGCGGGTGACTCGCTCACATTTCCCGGCCGCGAACCACACAACTGGGAAGCGGATGCCGCGCTCGGCGCCGAAGTGATCTGGACAATCGTGCCGGCAACCTGGCGTGGAGAGTAGGGCGTTAGAGATCAACATTAATCCGAGGGCCTGCTCCCCGGAACCCACGAGACGGCCACAGCTCGCAGCATTTTCTGCGGCCCTCTGCGCAGTGCGCTCGCTGACCGCGGCCATGTGGCGCAGCGGCAATCCGATGGTTGTGCAAGTATCGATTCATGACGGCGAGTACTCCTGCAGAGATCAGTGGTCTCTCGGCGACGGAGATGGCTCGGCTTATCCGCAATCGCTCATTGTCGGCGCGGGAGGCAGTGCAGGCTCACTTCGACCAGATCGATCTCGTCAATCCCGCGATCAACGCCATCATCCTTCAGGATCGAGAAGGCGCTTTTCGGCAGGCGCAGCGCGCCGACGATATAACGGCGTCCGGCGTTGAGCTCGCCCCGTTGCACGGTGTCCCGATCACGCATAAGGACACCAACAACACGAAGGGGATGCGAACAACTCAGGGCTCGGTTGTTCTCAAAGACTTCGTGCCTCACGAAGACGACCTTGTTGTGGCACGGTTCAAGCGCGGCGGCGTGATCAGTACGGGCAAATCGAATGTTCCAGAATTTGCTGCCGGTGCACACACGTTCAACGACTTGTTTGGCACGACCACTAACCCCTTCGACCCTGCGCTCAGCGCCGGAGGCAGCAGCGGAGGGCTAGCAGCAGCCCTGGCGGCGCGCATCCAGAACGTCGGAGATGGTTCCGACATTGGCGGTTCACTCCGTATCCCCGCATCGTTCTGCAATGTCGTTGGTTTGCGCCCGTCGCGTGGTCGTATCCCTACGGTCGGTCCGAACTCGTGGTCGTGGCTTGTGCGCACGGGACCGATGGCGCGAGATGTCGCTGATATTGCCCTCGCGATGTCTGTGCTGGCTGGGCCCGATCCACGAGCTCCGTTGTCGATCCCCGAAGATGGTCGGCAGTTTTCGCAGCCGCTCGAACGTGACATCCGCGGATTGCGGATCGGCTGGTCACGAGACTTTGGGCTCGGCGTTCCTGTCGAACCAGAAGTTATCGCTGTGTTGGAGCGGGCGATGGCAGTCTTCGAGCAGTTGGGGGCGATCGTAGAGGAGGCCGCGCCCGAGCTCGATGACGCTGATGAAGTATTCAACACAACCCGCGCCTTCGACTTCTCTATGCTCCTGAGCGATTTTGTAGAACAGCACCGAGATCTCGTGAAGCCCGAGTTGCGCTGGAACGTCGAGCTCGGAAACTCGCTAACCGCCGCTGACCTCGTTTCGGTTGCTCTTGCGCGCACGAGGTTAGAACGCAAGATGGCCACATTCCACGAGCGTTTCGATGTTTTCGCATCGCCGGTTGCGCAACTGCTTCCGTTCGGTGCCGTGAAACGGTTTCCGACATCCGTCAACGGCGTCGAATTCGACAATTACCTCGGCTGGTTGCGATCAGTGACCCTCATGTCTGCGGCGGATGTTCCTGCCATTTCTGTTCCGGCGGGATTCAGCGAGGCGGGCCTTCCTGTCGGACTCCAGCTCAGCATGCCGCACGGCAAAGACTTCGAACTCTTGCAGGTGGCCTACGCATTCGAGCAAGCGACGCAGTATGCGCGGGTCACACCGGCGGTGCTTACCTCGCGATCGTCAGCGGATGACGGGCGACGTTTCCAAGACACGCTATCGCTGCGGACAGCTTCACCGTGACTGCCCTGAACTCAGCTAGATTGCTGGACAGCTCTCTATGGTGCATCGGCGTATGATCGCATGATGTTGGTCTTACCAGCGCACATAGTTGTTGGAGCAGAACGGAGAGGAAGAGTCGAATGAGTGGGCAGCCTGCCAATTCTGAGCAGTCAGATTTCGCGCAGCACAGGTTTCTGACAAACCTTCTTGAGGACAAAGCGCTTGGTGAGCTCGTGACGTTGCTGATGGCGAAAGAGCCAGGGCAACAGATCCCGAGCGAACGTGAACTTGCCGAAACCTTGGGCATCAGCAGAACCGCCCTGCGGGACCGGATCAGTCGTCTAGTCTCGCTCGGCATTCTCCAGCGTCGCGAACGCGAAGGTACTTTTCTCACGGGCATCCAACCCGACAGCATCAGTGACACGCTCATCCTCAGCCTCATGTCGTCCCAGTTGACGATCGACTCTCTAATTTCTGTGCGTTTTGCTTTAGAACGGCATGCAGGCATGGCGGCGTGCGATCTTCGAGATGAGCAGGCTCTGGAAGACCTAGCGAAGGCCGTGCAGCGCATGCGCGATTCCGACGACGGTCGCGAGCTTTTCGAGGCCGACAACGAATTTCACCGCGCACTATTCCGCGCATCCGGTTCAGAGGGACTCATCTTTTTCTCGCAAATGTTGCACTCCGTTTTGCGAGGAACCGTGCGCTACATCGCGCTCGAACATGACAGGGAGATGCTGCGAAGAGTGCACAGCGAAGTTCTCGAGGCCGTGCAGAACCAAGACCGTGAAGCTGCCGCAGCAGCGGTCGACAGGCATTTTGCGTGGCTTGAAACTCTGAGGGCCAGCGACTCCCGCGGCACTACCGCTGGCTGGCTCCCCGCCGCAATGGACCCTCGAGACTAAACGCTGGGAGCAGACTGCTGAGTCAGCCCCCCGTCGACGGGCAAGCACACGCCATTCACATACTTCGCTTCGTCAGAAGCTAGGAACAGAGCGGCATAGGCAACGTCGAAACAGTCACCCATTTTTCCGGTCGGGGACAGCGCGTTTCGCGCGGCGACCATTTCTTCGACCGAGTTGAAGTTGCCGCTGATTTGCTTGTACATCATTGGAGACTCGATGTAACCCGGAGCGACACAGTTCGCGCGAATGCCCTTGCGAGCATATTGGAGCGCGATGTTGGTGGTGAACTGAATCATCCCGCCCTTAGTGGCTGAATAACTCGGGTAGTTGTATCCGATGTACCTCATGCCACCGATGGATGCCACGTTCACAATCGAGCCGGAGCCCTGAGTAATCATGTGCGGAAGAACGAATTTGCACGTGAGGAACGCGCTCGTGAGGTTAATCCGCATCACAAGTTCCCACTCCTCTAGGCTCATTTCGATCGGGCCGCCCATGCGCGCAACACCCACGTTGTTGTGGAGAATGTCGATGCGGCCGTAGCGCGAGATGACGTGATCAACCACGGACGATACAGATTCCTCAGACGTAACATCGCCGACGATACCGGTTGCTTCAAACAGCACGCCTGCGGTGTCGCATTCCTTGCGCAATCGCGCTAGCGCGCTCTGCACAGCCTCGTCATTGATGTCGACGACGACGACGGTTGCCCCGGCTTGTGCGTACACGATGCTCGTAGCGAGACCGTTATTGATTTCGCCTCCGGCCGAACCGCCACCGAATACGAGCGCTACCTTATTACTGAGCCGAGCCATGAAATCCAGACTTTCGTGATTGTGCGGAGGGGAGCATCCGGTCAGATGCCCCCGTCCGCGGTGTAAGCAATTTAGGCAAGAGTGCGTCGGACTGCTGCGACGATCTTGTCGACCGTGGGAATGACCGCCGCCTCAAGCTCTTCGCTGTAGGGAATCGGTGTGCGCGCTGCTCCCAGCCGCACCGGTGCTGCGTCGAGCTTGTCCCAAGAGTTCTCGACCACTTCAGCAACGAACTCGGCGCCCCAGCCATAGTCACGGACTGCTTCGTGGCCAACCACGAGGTGTCGAGTCTTCGCGACCGATGCGTAGACCGTGTCCATATCGAACGGAAAGAGAGTTCGCGGATCGATGACTTCAGCGCTAATGCCCTCGGCTTCGAGAATTTCCGCCGCGACAAGTGCCCGCGCGAGGATTTGCTGGGTAGCAACGATTGTGACGTCGGTGCCTACTCGAGCGATACGCGCCTGACCAAAAGGTAGCGGCTCAAAGTCAACGAGGCCCTTGTCGTAGTACTGATTCTTGTGTTCCAAGAAAATTGTCGGGTTGTTGGTTGTTACCGCGTGGCGCAGCAGTCCGTAAGCATCCCCTGGTGTGCCCGGCACCACTACCTCGAGGCCCGGAATATGGGCGAAGAGCGTTTCGAGCGACTGCGAATGCTGAGCTGCCTTGCCGATTCCGGAGCCACCATTGGTGCGGATTACAAGCGGCACATCGAACTGGCCGCCGAACATGTAACGCGACTTGGCTGCCTGATTGATGATGCCGTCGAAGCCGAGGAAGCTGAAGTCGGAGTACATGATTTCGAGGATGGGCCTAGTTCCCCGAGATGCTGCTGCCGTAACCGCGGAGATCAGCACTTCTTCGCTAATGGGGGTATCCATCACCCGGTTCTTGCCATAGACATCCGCGAGCTTGCGGGTGACACCATAAATGCCTCCGCCGGTACCCCACGTCGTGATGTCCTCACCGATGACGAATGACTCGGGAGTGTCTTCGAGGATGTCGTGCAGTGCGGCGTTGAGTGCACGCCACGTGCTCATACTCTTGGGTGTTGTGCTCATCGCGTGACCTCTTCTTTCTCATACACATCGGTGAACGCTGTCGACACGTCCGGGAATGGTGATTGGCGCGCAAAGTCCTCTGCCGCTTGAACCTCACGAGTGAGTTCTGCTTGCATCTCGGTCCAGCGGTCGCCATCGAGAGCTCCTGAATCGATGAGATCGGATGCCAGGAAAGCAATCGGATCTTTGTCGTGCCAGCGTTTAACTTCGTCGGCATCCCGATAGATCTCAGTGTCACCCGCCATGTGTCCGAGGTAGCGGTAGGTGTCTGCGACGATCAACGTTGGTCCGTTACCGGCGCGTGCACGATCGACAGCGTCGCGGGCGGCAAGATAGACGTCGCGCATGTCCATTCCGTTCACGGCGACTGATTTCACGCCATACGCTTCACCGCGTCTCGTGAAGTCTGGCTGAGCGACCATTTCTTCGATCGAAGCGGACTGCGCATAGTGGTTGTTCTCCAGCACGAAGACAACAGGCAGATTCCAGATTGCCGCCAGGTTGAACGCCTCAGCGAGTACGCCCTGATTGGCGGCGCCGTCGCCGAAGTAGGCAACGGCGACACTTCCGTCACCGCTCACTTTCGCGGCAAGCGCTGACCCGGTAGCGATTCCGATTCCGGCTCCGACGATGCCGTTGGTGCCCAAAACACCAATCTCCTTCACACCGATATGCATCGAGCCGCCTTTGCCGCCGCAGTAGCCGTCGGCCCGACCCAAGATCTCTGCCATTGTGCGACCGAAGTCAGCGCCCTTGGCGAGAGTGTGAGCGTGTCCACGGTGGTTGCTCGCGACGGCGTCCTTGGTCTCGAGGGCAAGGGAAATGCCCACAGCCACGGCTTCCATGCCCACGGAGGGGTGCGTAGATCCCCGGATGAGGCCCTCTTCGGAGAGCAGCGGCATCCGTCGTTCAAACTCCCGAATCTTCGCCATCAGGCGTAGCCCGGTGACTCCATGCTCTTCGTTGTCAAAGTGTGGCATTGCGTCCTCCTATTCGATGATTGCGATGATGTCGTCGCCGGAGACGACGTCGCCAACTTCTGCCTTCAGCGTGATGACGCCACCAGCGGGGGATACGAAGTCATTCACGAGCTTCGAGGTTTCGACCTGGGCTAGGGGATCGCCCTGGGCGACCGTGGCGCCGTCTGCGACGAGCCATTCCACGAGGTCAGCTTCGTCTTCGTCGCCGAGGAATTCTTTGCCGAGTACTACGTCCATTGGTGCTCCTTAGGTGTTGGGGTGAATTGATGTTGTGGTGTCTAGCGATCAGGAAAGGTTTTGGATGATGAGCTCGAATGTGACGGCTACCGCGTTCTCGCCTGGCACTAGCTCGCCGGCATGCACGGCTCCGTGTCGATCAACGAGAGTGCAGCTGATTGCTGATTGGTAATGTCCGTCTACCAGCGTGATATCGCCCATGATCGAGATGACTTCGGTGCCCGGCCCATCGACGTGCGTAGTTCCGCCCGTAGTGCGGTCGACGAAGGTGCCTCCGACTAGGCTGCCTAGCCCGCCGCGAACGATGGCAGCGGTAAAGCCGTGCTCTGCGCAGACGGTAATTACCGCTGCAGTGAGGTCTTCGTTCGGGCGCACTCTGGCTACAACTGTTTCGAGGTATCCGGTTGCATCTGTGTGGTTGGGCATGGGGTTCCTCTCATCGGTGGATGGGGTGAAGACGGGCATCCGGGTCTCGGGATCGTCGGCGCTGGTCCACCGTGCACCGTAGATGCCGTAGATAGCGGCGCGAGGTGCAGGATCGCCGGAGATGGTTTCTGGCCAGAGGTGGCCGCCGAGCTGTCGGTGACTTTCGTCGAGCCAGAGGCAGTGGCTATGAATAAAGGGTGCGTTGTCTCGAAGCCCGACCGTTACTGCTCCGTAAACCAGCTCGGCGCGATCCACTGTGCGGGATTCGGAGAAACTTACGGCTCGCTCGCTGTCTCCGCCGGCGGGAACGCAGTAGCTGACGGGGGCGTAGTTTCCAGAAAACAGTTCGACATAGCCGCTGTCGGTTCCCATGTCGCGCAGCTTCTCGGTGAGCTCATCGAGAACGTTTCGACCAGGAGTAAGCGTGGTGAGCATTCCGCGCGAGCGAGTAGCTATGGACACGATGCGCGGACTCAGTGCCTCGCCGTGGTGCGTGAGTGTCTTCATTATTTCCGCCTTGTCAGCTTGTGGCTTCCGTATTTCCCCTGCCTTGGTGAGGAAGGAAAACACCATTTGGTACTACCAGCAGTGGTTGTGCTGTTTTCTTGCTTTTTGAGAGTGGTCTAGCTACCCGATAGCTGTTCCGCCATCGACCTTCAACGTGTCTCCTGTGACGAAACCGGAACTGGGGGACGCCAAGTAGGCCACGGCAGCAGCAATGTCCTCAGGGGTACCCATGCGCTTTATTGCGTGGGTGTCGAGCGAGTAATTGGTGCTCGCTGTCATCGGCGTGGAGATAGGGCCAGGAGCCACAGTGTTGCTCGTGATGCCGAACACTCCAACTTCTTTAGCGACCCATTTCGTAAACGCAATCACTCCGCCCTTGGATGCGGCGTAGGCAGGTCCGGAGCGGTTAGCGCCGTCCCCGCTGGCGAACGGGCCGCCCATGATTCCGGAAATCGAACTGATATTGATGATCCGGCCGAACGACTGATCCTTCATGTGCGGGTAGATCGCCGCTTGTGTGAAAAGGAACGTTCCACGCAGGTTCGTTTCAATGTCACGTTCCCAGGTTTCGTCATCCATCGCTTCAAACGAGACTCGTCCGCACGTTCCAGCGTTGTTCACCAGAATGTCGAGAGAACCGAAAGTGTCAACGACCTTTGCGACGCAGGCGCGAACCTGCTCCCGGTCTCTGACATCCACAATCGAGCTGGCGATCCGAACTTGCCCATCAACAGCGGCCGAAATCTCTTCGACCGCGTCGGCACCGTCAAAGAGATCAACCAACATCACATCCGAGCCGCGCTGCGCAAGGGCCAGTGCGATCGCACGGCCGATTCCGCGAGCTGCGCCGGTAACGAGGCTGACGCGCCCCTCTAGATCCTTTGTCATCTATCTCGTCCCCTCTACAAGCCCATAAGGTCGGGAAGTCCGGTGCTGAGCACCGGTATGAACGTCAGCAGCATGAGAACCGTGAGGCTTGCGATCAAGAACGGCCAGATGCCCTTCACCGCTTCGCCGAATGGCACCTGCGCGATTCCGGCGGCGACGAAGAGGTCGATTCCAACCGGTGGCGTGACGAGCCCGATCGCTAAGTTGATGGTCATCACGACACCGATTGTCGTGATGTCCATTCCGAGCTCCAACATGACCGGAACAAAGAGAGGGATAAAGAGGTAGAACGCAGATACAGCATCAAGGAACATTCCGGCGATGAGCAACATGATGTTGATCAACAGGATGATGATCACCACATTATCCGTAAGCGAGAGAAGGGCGTCAGTTACTTGACTGGCAATCTGGTTTCTGGTGATGACGTAGGCGAATACTGTTGCCGCCGAGATGATCAACATGATGCGCCCGGCTTGAATACCGGCGGTGGTGAAGACTCGGAACAGCCCTCTGAAGTTGAGTTTGCGGGTGACAAAAACGCCAACCAATAGGGCATAGACGGAAGCGACAGCTGCAGACTCTGTCGGTGTGAAGATGCCGCCGTAGATCCCACCGAGGATAATCACGGGAACGAGAAGGCCAGGAATAGCCCGCACGAAAGCGCGACCGATGAACGGCCACGATGCTCGAGTTCGCCGTTGGCCCACTTGCACTTCGTCTGGATCGACATCGTCTGTAGTGAGCACGGTCGGGTTGGCCGCGGTGTACATGGTGGCACCGGTTGCCGTCAGTTGAAGCTTCTTCTTGTTGCGCCCGAGAGCCTTATCAATGTGATTCTTGGCGTTCGCTTTTGCCATTTCTGTTTCCACAGGCAAAAGCCGAGCCACAATGTAGAACGCAATTGCCATCAGGAGACCTGGGACGATACCGGCGAGAAAGAGCCGCCCGATCGAGATGCGCTCGTAGTCGCTCGCCACTACAGCGAAAACGATGAACGCGATGCTCGGCGGAATAACAATTCCCATTTCGCCAGCACTCGCCACGAGAGCTGCGGCGTGACGTTTCTTATAGCCATGCTTGGCCAGCGCGGGAATCAGAATGGCTCCGAGCGCGGCCACAGTAGCTGGCCCAGATCCCGAAATTGCCGAAAACAGAAGCGCAGCGAGGATCGTCGTAAGCGCGAGCCCACCCTTTTGGTGACCCACCATGGCATCGGCAAGTTCGATAAGCCTGCCGGAGATTCCGGTGATTTCCATGATCACCCCAGCGAGGATGAAGAAGGGGATCGCGAGGAGTGTTTCGGACGAAAGTGATGCGTACATGATTCCCGCGGTGGGGAACAGTGCGTTGATTCCATCGGAGACGACGATGGTGAGGAAGGCAGCTCCACCCATGGCGAATGCCACAGGCACGCCCACGAGGAGAAGTCCTAAAAAGGAGCCGAAGAGGACGAGTTCAACCATGGAGTTACACTCCCTTGAGTTCGAGTGGAGCGTCGGTCTGCTTGTTGAGCAGTTCCCTCACGACCACCTGCACAGACCGCAGCGCACCGAGTGCGGCGCCGAGCGGCAGTGACATAGAGAAGATCCACTGAGGAGCTCCTAAGGCGAAGGTCAGCCGACCAGATTCCATTTGCTTCATAGCCATGTCAAAACCCAGCCAGAGCAGGAGCAAATAGAACGTCAGCATCGCGAGCGAGATGATCACTACAACCACCTTGCGGGGGATGCCGTGGGTCGAGTCCTTGAGGAGTGTGAAACCTGGGTGGGTGCCGAGACGCACTGCCGCGGCTGCCCCCACCAAGGTAAGCAGTACGGCCAAGTTGACGACCAGTTCTGCTGTGTACGCGATCGAGGCGTGCAGCACATACCGGCTGACCACATTGAAAAACGCGAGAAGGGTGATGGCTGAGAACGCGACCGCAATGATCGTGTTCTCAGCCCCCGTGAGTATCTTGTCGAACATCGGAAGTGTGAACTATTCCGGACGGACCGCAGCAAGCAGTTCGGGCGTCCACGCGTCTGTGAATTCGTCATAGACAGGAGCCATAGCGTTGCTGAAGACGGCTAGCTGCGCCGCGGAAAGTTCTGAAACAGTCATTACGTCTGACATTTCTGCCAGCTGCTCTGCTTCACGAGCACGGTTTTCGCTCTTCTGAACCTCGTTCGCTTCGGCGGCAGCCATCTCGACCAGCGCTTTATCGTCGTCGCTCAGGGCGTCATACATGTCTTTGTTCATTCCCAGCATGAGCGGGTCATAGATGTAGTTCCACACCGACATGTAGTCCTGAACCTCGGTGAGACCGTTGGAGTAGATGACGTCGTACGGGTTCTCTTGCCCGTCAATCGTTCCCGTCTGCAGCGAGGTGAAGACTTCACTGAAGTTCATCGAGACGGGGTCAGCGCCCAGCTCTTTGAAAATGCTGAGGAACAAGCTCGAACCTGGAACACGGAATTTCAGGCCGTCAAGGTCTGAGGGCGCAAGGATTTCGTGCTTGCTGTTGGTGATCTGGCGAAAACCGGACTCCCCAAAACCGAGTAGTTGCACGTCGAACTCTGCTGCGAGTTCCTTGTAGGCGTCAAGCGCGCCTGCCTCTATTGCGGCATCCGCAGTCTCGTAGCTGTCGTACAGGAACGGAGCGTTGATCGCGCCGAAGCGAGGATCGATTCCCGAGTAGATGATGGTCGAGTTGTATGAGAAAGCTTTGTCGCCATTCATCAGTTGTTCGACGCCGGCGGCGGAGTCGCCGCCCGAAAGCTGTTCATTCGTGAAGATGTTGACCTTGATGCGACCGTTGGTCTCTTCGTCCAGAATTTCTGCGAAACGCTCAGCCCCTGCGTTCCAGCTTGACTTGTCGCTCACGGTAATTGTGAAGTCCCAGTCATACGAGGGCAATCCGGAGTCATCACCGGAATCGGCAGACCCGGAACTGCAACCGGTAAGAACCAGAGCTAGCCCCAGTGTCGAAGCGGCAATTTTAACAAACTTCATTTCTCCTCCTTGAGTGTGAAGTAACCCGGCTGGCGTCGCTGTCGATGCAAGCCCTTGGTGAGACGCACCGTTTTCGCCAGTTGAGCGGTTCGAATGCGCTTCGCACCATTATGCATGAATCTGGTACTACCAGCCACACTGAAGAGAAAATTTGGTCCGGAATGTCTCCGCGAGCCTTGTTATTGCTTGGCGGCGGCAAATAATTTCTGAGCGCGGGCGGCGCGGCGGAGACGGGATTATGCGATCTCTCTGAAGTTGCTCGCGCTGAGAATTTCGGGAGATTTGCCGATCGTGGGGTGCACGAGAATGGACTTATGACCGACGCATCCTCGCCGACGACTACGGAACGTCTGACCCTTTCTCGCCCAACTGAACGAGACCTTCAGGAGCTGCACGAGCTCCACTCTGACCCTGAGGTGTGGAAGCACTTGCCGTCTGCGCGTCACACGACTCTTGCTGAGACCCGCGAACTGGTCGACAGGTACGTGGCGGGGTGGGAGGCGAATGGTCTCGACGTGTGGGTGGCCCGCGATGCCGAGACGAATGCACTGATCGGTATCGGCGGTCCGAGCTTGCGAGGCGGCGTTGCGTGGAACCTCTACTACCGGCTCGTGCCCGCTGCCTGGGGCCGTGGCTACGCTCAAGAACTTATCGTCGCGGCACGCGCGGCCGCCGCAGCTCTGGGCCCAGATCTGCCTGTGGTCGCGTTTCTGCTTGAGCATAACGAGGGCTCTCGTCGTGCTGCTGAACGGGCTGGCTTGACTGTTGTGTGGCGCGGCCACGACGCGGGTAACCCAGATCCGGATGCGGTGCGTCTCGTGTTCGCTGATCGGCCACTTACTGACGAGGAACTTCGCGTCTTTCTCTCCTAACGTGAGGCTCTCACTGCAGTTCTGTGCGGCCGTTCACGCGGCACAATGTCAGTGGCTGCGGGTAGTTTTAAAGAAAGTTGGCCGACACGCCGAGACACTACATCTTGTGTAATGACATGGGTGTCATTACCCGTATATAGTGAAATCTCCGACAAACCGTCGGCAAACTTCGAGAAGACTTTTAAGGAGGATCGTATGGATAACGAAAACGACACTGTTGGCGGATACGCAATTCCCGTCGACCCAATGGATCTTCTGCAGTGCGACAGCTGCCAGTAAAAATTTACTGAGCTAACGCCTCACAAGATTCCTGAAGCCCCGGCAGACCACAGGTCACCGGGGCTTCACCCATTAACGTGCAGAACCCACAACACTGCCTAAACTGGTACCCGTGCCAGTGAATCCAGAACTAGAAGGCCGGGTCTTCCCGCCCACCACCCCCTACCTCGTCGGGCGCGAAAAAGTACGCGAATTTGCTCGCGCCGTCTTCGCCCAAAGCCCCCTCAACCACGACCCCGAAGCAGCACGTGCCGCAGGCTACGCCGACGTCGTCGCGCCGCCCACCTTCGCCGTCGTCATCCAAGAAGCAGGGCTCGCCCTCCTCCTTGCCGCCCCAGACACCGGCATCGACTTCTCCCGCATCGTGCACGGAGAACAAAAGTTCAGCTACACGCGACCCATCGTCGCCGGAGACGAACTCACCGCCATCCTCACCGTCACCAGCATCAAATCCCTCGGCGGCAACGACATGATCACCGCCGACACAGCCATCAGCGATGCCGAAGGCAACCACGTCGTCACCGCAACCTCCGTACTCGTCATGAGAGGCACAGAATGAGCGACCTCACCGTCGGGCAAGAACTCATCACCGGCAAAGTCACCCTCACCCGCTTCTCCCTCGTGCGCTACGCCGGAGCATCCGGAGACTTCAACCCCATCCACTACCGCGATGATGTCGCACAGTCAGTAGGGCTGCCCGGCGTACTAGCCCACGGCATGCTCACCATGGGACTCGCCGTTCAACCCGTTATTGACTGGATGGAAGGCCGCGGTGAAGTCGTCGAATACGGTGTGCGCTTCACCCGCCCCGTTGTCGTCGACGGTAACGGCGGAATCACCGTCAGCGTCACCGCCAAAGTCGGCGCCATCGAAGATGACGTGACCCGCATCGACCTCACCGTCAGCGCCGCCAACCAAACCGTGCTCGGCAAATCACAAGTCAGGGTCAAGCTTCACAAATGACCGACACCGCCCCCAGCGACAGCGCAGCACCACAACACAATGTGATGCTCGCCGACCTCACCACCATCCGGGTAGGTGGGCCGGCACACACCCTGCTGCGCCCCACCACCGAGCAAGAACTCCTCGCAAGTGTGCATGATGTGTGGCAACGAGGCGACGAATGGCTGCTCATTGGGGGCGGCTCCAACATGGTCATCAGCGATGAAGGATTCGACGGCACCGTCATCCACATCGCCACACAAGGCATCCAGGTTACCGACCAGAGCGACACCACTCTCAGCGTGCGCGTGCAAGCGGGAGAATCATGGGATGGACTTGTCGCGCGCCTCGTCGCGCGCGGTTGGGGCGGCATCGAAGCGCTCAGTGGTATCCCCGGATCCGTGGGCGCATCTCCCATCCAGAACATCGGCGCCTACGGTCAAGAAGTAGCCAGCGCGCTCACCGGCATCGACTTTCTTGACTACGACAGCGGCGAACTCGTTCATCTCACCACCGAAGAGCTCGAATTGGGCTACCGCAGCTCTGTCATCAAGAGCGGCCGCGAGGGAGTCGTCGTCGCCGTGCACTTCACCCTCACCGCCTCACCCACCAGCACGGTTCAGTACCAACAGCTCGCTACCGCGCTGGGGGTAAACGTCGGCGACAATGTGCCCCTGCAACAGATTCGCGACACTGTGCTCGCCCTCCGGGCATCCAAAGCGATGGTGCTTGACCCCAACGAACCCGACTCCGCAAGCTGCGGCTCCTTCTTCACGAATCCCATCGTTCCCGAACACATTGCTCGCGCTTTGCCGGCGGATGCCCCACGCTGGGTCATCGACGATGAGCCCGTCGCCGACGTTGTCGTTCCGCTCGGCGAAACTCCCGCCCCGCCGCCACCGCCAAAACCACGCCTCGTCAAGCTCAGCGCCGCCTGGCTCATCGAACACTCGGGAGTGCACAAAGGCTTCCGCCTTCCCGGCTCCCGGGCAGCAGTCTCCACCAAGCACAGCCTCGCGATTGTGAACCGAACCGGAGCAGACGCTGCCGAAATTGCAGAACTTGCCCGCTACATCGGCGCCTGTGTGCTCAGCCGGTACGGCATCCAGTTACAGCCGGAGCCGGTCAGCGTCGGAGTCGAGCTCGCCTAAACCGCGCAGTCGCGCGCTAGCGCGGAAGCAACCCCAGCTCCATTGCCTTCGTGACGGCACGAGTGCGGTCTTTCACGTCGAGTTTCTCGAACACGTGGATGAGATGTGTCTTCACAGTCGCCTCGCTCAGGAATAACGCAGCGGCAATCGCCCGGTTGCTATTGCCCTCAGCAACGAGAGCAAGCACTTGAGTTTCACGCTCGGTGAGCGACACTTTCGCTGGCTCCCGCATCCGAGTCACGAGCAGTGCCGCAATCGAGGGCGCCAGAGCAACTTCGCCACGCGCTACCGAGCGGAGCCCCGCCAAAATTTCGTCCTGAGGCGCTGCCTTCAGCAGATAGCCACTCGCGCCAGCCTCGATCGCGGTCAAAATGTTCTCGTCCGACTCATAGGTGGTGAGAATCAGCACGCGCACGTCAGGGCGCGCTGCCACCAGTTGCGCAGTCGCCTCAGCGCCTCCGAGACCCGGCATGCGCAAATCCATGAGAACCACGTCGGGCGAGAGCTGAGTGGCCAACGCAACAGCCTCAGCACCGTCGCTTGCTTCGCCGACGACTTCGATGTCATCCGCAGAACCCAACAATCCTACGATTCCACTGCGAACGATCGGATGATCGTCAGCAACAACGACACGGATCATGCGAGAACTTCCTTCGGAATGGTGGCGCGCACGGTCGTGCCGGCGGCCGAACTGGCGACATCGAGGCGCCCATTGACGAGAGCGAGACGTTCGCTCATACCCTCGAGCCCGAACCCCGTGTGCGTGATGTTCGGGTCGAATCCTACGCCGTCATCGGCAACCGTAATGCTGAGCCCAGAATCGTCAGTCGTGACTGTGATCGTGGCGCGCGTTGCCGACGCATGCTTACGCACATTCGCGAGGGCCTCCTGGGCGCAGCGCAGAACGACAACCTCTGTTTCGCGGGCAACTGTCGGCAGTGGTTCGGCATCCACTGTCACGGTCAATTGGGTTTCGCGACTGTAGCGCTCGGCCAGCCGGGTCAGGGCACTCGTGATCCCGTCTCCCGTAAGCCCAACGGGAGCGGATGCCGTCACAAGTGCGCGCGCTTCTGCGAGCGCTGCGCGGGCGCTATCTTCAATCAGCTCAAGCTGTTCGGCTGCCGCGGCAGGGTGGTTGTTGTCGAGTTCGCGCTTGGCTCTTTGGGCTACGAGCACTAGCCCGGTGAGGTCTTGTGCGATGGTGTCGTGGATTTCGCGGGCGAGCCGCTCACGTTCGCTGGAGATTCCGGCATCCCGGCTGATGGCAGCGAGTTCGTCGCGAGTGGAGCGCAGTTCGAGCACGAGGTTGTGGCGTTGATTGCTGAGGGTGGAGATTTGGGTGATCCACAGCCCGAGGGCGAGGCTGAAGGCCAGTGACAGTGCCACGATGGTGCCATTGCTGAGCAGTGCTTCTGGGCTTGTGCCTGAGCCGGCGACGAAGCCGAGGCCTACGGCGAGAGCGACGGCGACATTGCCGATGATGGCGTTGCGTGTCCGTTCCGCTATCACCCACACGAGCGGGTAGGCGACTGACTGCAGTGTTGCCATTGTCGGCAAGAACGCGACTCCGACCCCCAGCAGCACGGCAAGCAGCGCAATGTAGCTGAAGGCGATTGTCTTGTTCGAGAATGCGCGGATGCCGAGAGTGAACCAGGCCACCACGAAAACGGCGAGGGTGCTCCAGGCCCCAATTCGGTTCCCGAGCTCGGCCCAGCTGGAACTGAAGACGAGCGCCGCCAGCACGAGTGAGGTGACGACGACGGCGACGCTCATCCAGCGAATAAGACCCATTTAGCTATCCTTGCGGATCCAGCGGAAGGTGAGGCGCGTCACGATCAGGCCGAGCACAAGCCAGAGGCCGGTCGCGAGCGCTACGCCGGGGAGGTTCCAGCTTTCTGATTGTTCCATCACTTCGAAACTGGCCGGCAGGAACACTTCACGCATTCCCTGCGCCATCCATTTCAGGGGAAAGATGCTCGCAAAGTTCTGCAACCAGACGGGCAGCATCGAGAATCCGAGGTAGACGCCGGAGATGAACTGCAGCACGAGGGCGATGGGGATGACAACGGCGGTTGCACTCTTTCCGCTGCGGGGGAGCGCGCTGAGGGCAATACCGAGCACAGCGGATGTCGTGACGCCGAGCACAAAGACCCAAGCGAAGGTCAGCCACTTGCTGGGTTCGCTCGGCAGTTCAACGCCGAACGCAACACTCGCGACCAGCATCACGAGGGCTGCTTGCAGCACTCCGGTCACAAAGACCTGACCGATTTTGCCGATGAAGTAGCTCATGATTGGGAGGGGAGTTCCGGCGAAGCGTTTGAGGGTTCCGTCGCTGCGTTCCATGGCGATGTCGATGGCCATGTTCTGCAGACCGCTGAGAAGGAGGCCGGCGGCGAGCATCCCTGGCAGGTAGAACGCGGCAGCGGTGAGGGGTTCGTCGTCGGTTCCGAAGTTCTGTTCGCTAAAGGCGACCGAGAAGATCGTGAGCATGACGACGGGGAAGAGGAAGGTGAAGAACACCGAGTCGCCTTGACGGAAATAGGCGCGCACTTCGTACTTGATACGGCTGAATCCGAGGGTCAAATTGCGGCCGAGGCTCGACCCCAGATTGCTTTTCGGCCTTGCAGGTGGCGTTGCCACTGTCGCTGTTGATGGTGAGGTGCTCATCGTGCGTTCTCCAGTTCGAGTGCCTGTGCGTGGTCTGAGACCAACTGCAGGTAGATGTCTTCGAGGCTCGGGCGGATGACTTCCAACCCGACAGGTTCATGGCCGTCCGCCATGAGGGCTGCCACGACAGCTCCGGGAGTGTGGGTGCGTTCTTGTCGATGGCCATCGCCTTCGCGCCAGCGCACTATCGGCACCCGCGCTTCGGTGCCGCCGAGCTCATCAATCGCGCCGACGTCGATCATTTTTCCGCCCGCAATAACCCCGGCACGGTCGCCGAGTTGCGCAGCCTCGTCAAGATAGTGAGTCGTGAGCAGGATGCTCGTGCCCTCCGTCTTGAGCGAGCGAATGAGTTGCCAGAACTGCTGACGTGCCTCGGGGTCAAAGCCCGTAGTGGGTTCGTCAAGGAAGAGCAGCTCGGGATTGCCGATGATGCCGAGCGCGACATCCACTCGCCGACGTTGCCCGCCCGAGAGTTTGCGGATGAGCGTATTCGCTTTCTCCTCAAGCCCCACGGCTGCGATCACTTCGTCAACGGGGCGGGGGTTGGGGTAGTAACCGGCAAAGTGGGTGAGTTGTTCGCGCACTGTCACGTTGCCGCTTTCGCCGGTGGACTGCAGCACAATACCGAGGCGTGCCTTCCAGTCGAGGCCGCCTTTGCCGGGGTCAACGCCGAGTACGCTCGCGTTGCCCCCGGTTCGATCGCGGTACCCCTCAAGAATCTCGATCGTTGTCGACTTTCCTGCGCCGTTGGGGCCGAGCAGGGCGAAAGTTTCGCCGCGCTGGATCTCAAAACTGACCGAGTCGACAGCCGCAAAAGTTCCGTAGGTTTTGCGCAGATTCTCGACCTGCACGATGGGAGCGGTGGGGTTCATGCTTCTATCGTCGCTTGTCTAGACCCGCGGCGACAGGGTCGGATGGTTAGAGGTCTATCAACCGATCGGTTGATGCTCGCTCGGCGCTGCTTCTGCTGGAGCTTCTGGTGAGCGCTTCTTTTGTTGAGAACGAATAACGGCGAGCAGCCCGACGATAAGCAGTATCGCACCCAGAATCATTGAGGCGGTGAGCATGGCTTGGCCTGCGGTCATTGTCAGAACCCAGTCGGCGAGTTCTTCGCGTCGACCGGGAGTGCCGAGCGCCGTCAGTAGGGAGCTACCCGCTGTCAGTATCAGTAGGCCCCACACGATGGTGCCAAATCGGATCCGCGGTCGGGCCAGGGGTGACACGGCTGCGGGTGTTTCAGGTGTTTCAGACATCGCACTGTCGTTGTTGTGGTGAGTGTCGTCGTGAATTGTCATTTCTTAGTCCTCTAGCTTGTCGGCTGGGACAGGATTGTCGTTGAAGATCTCGACCTGTCCGGTTTGTTGCCACACGTGGATTGTTGTGCTCGGGGTTGCATCCGGGTCGCCTACCGTTACAGTCCACTGGTTGAATTCGTCGGTGCGAGTCGTGGGTTCGAGGCAGTCCCAGATCCCGGTGAAGCCCTCGCTGTTCTCGCGGCTCTGCAGCTCGGCGATGCAGACCGAACTCGAGGGGGACCGTACCTCCACGGTCACTGCCGTTCCTTGACCGACGAACACGCTGAGTTCACCGACGCCCTGCCAGAGGTCGCGCGAGGTGACTGCATCATTTCTCTCGTTGGTATTGACGTGGGCATAACCGATGAGCTGCGCTGATCGGCCTTCGCCGAGTTCTGCGGTTACTGCCAGCAGCGTGCGGTTTGCCGGGAGCGCGAACGCCACGGCAGCGGCAAGCACGGTGACGCCGGCGACAAATCCCAAGAAGGCACTGCGGTGGCGCAGGGCCCCTCCGATCACAATTGCCGCACCAAAAACCAGCGCAGCTACCGACAGTCCGGTCGCAGCCGCGACTGTGGCTGAGTCAGAGGGCGCACTGAATGCAGCGATTCCGCCGGCGAGAAGTGCGATGCCGCTCACGATGGCCATGACGCCTATCGAGAGCCTCGGGTTGAGCCGCCGGCGCTCACGACGTCGTTCTGCGGCAAGTGCTGCCGCCACACGGGATTGTTCGCGAAGTTCCGCTGCTCGCTGGCGGCGCACCTCTTTCGCCTCTATCTCCTGTTGAGACTTCCACTGCGCATTCTGGACTTTCCAGATCTCGCGCTGCTCACGCCAGGCCGCTACCTCTTCATCGCTTGCTTCGGATGACGGCTGCTCGGGGAGCAGGGGCGCTGAGACGGTGGCGTTGCTTGGTTCCGCGCTCGCGATAGCGGAGTCTGCGGAACTCTCGTGAGGATGGGGAATTGTCGTGGGGTCCGCGTCCGTCGTGGCGGGGACCGCAATGGGGTCACCGTCCGCTGAAGCTCGTGGGCTGCGAGCGAGACGCACTATCCACAGCACGAGCGCGACGAGTCCTGTAATTAGCAACACCGTCCACAGCGCTCGTCCCAGTTCTGCTCCCCAACTCGCTGGGCCGGCGACGAATGAACCTATCTGCCAGAATCCTTGAGTTGTAGGCAGCATCGAGAGCAGCAGCAGCGCGGCGATTGCGGCGTGTGCGCGTTCAAACTTCTTACGGAAGAAGTTCTCAAGATGAATTGAATCGTTGTGGTCGGGAATGAGAAGCCAGGCCACCGCGTACAACAGGATCGCTGGGCCTCCCAGTACGGCAACAACAACAAGGATGCCGCGCACGATGAGGGGGTCGATACCCAGGCGGGTTGCGACTCCTGCTGCGACTCCGCCAATCCAGCCGGGCTCGCGGCGCAGGTCGAGTTGGCGTAGCCAGTTCATGAACGGATGTTCGGTCGGGGGTGATGCGGGTGGTTTACGTGATGCCATGATTCGATCGTCGTCGGTGAGAAAGCGCTTCGCTATGAGGGATGACCCTGAACGTACCCTTACTGGTCACTATTCACGCGAAAAACCTGCTTGGATTCTTGAGTGACCACAGTAGCCATTCGACCGCCACTTCTGCGCCCGCGTGAAGCGGCCGTGAGCGGAGTGAGCGTAGCGCTCGCTACCCATCTGGGATGGAGCGTGGGGCGCGTTCGTTTTCTTGCTGTGCTGACCTCGCTATGCGGTGGCGCTGGACTGCTGCTGTATTTCTGGTTGTGGGCGCTTGTGCCTCTTGCACCGAGCGACACCGAGAACCGGCGCGAGGTTCGCCGGCGAGTACCGATGGCGATGATGCTCGTCATCGCTTCAGGTATCGCAGCGGCGAGCGTGATTCTGGTGACCCTCGGCTCTGGGCCCAGCGGCAGCTCACCTTTCCTGTTTGCGGTCGCCCTGACGAGCGCTGCAGCGGTTGCCTGGAGTCTCGCGATTGACCGTCATGATCCCTCGCGGCTGCAGAGCTACGGAGTGTGGGTGCGCACCGTTGCGGCCGGCATCATCATCGCCTGCTCGATCGCCGTGTGGGCTCTGCGGCCGAGCCTCATCAATAGTCTGTTCGCGACGGTGCTGATCATCGCTGGCGTGGGATTGCTGGCGGCGCCACGAATTGTCGCGCTCTGGAGCGACCTGATTACGGAGCGCACGGCCCGAGTCCGGGAAGAGCACCGGGCGGAAGTCGCGGCTCACCTGCATGATTCTGTGCTTCAAACTCTCGCCCTCATCCAGAACCGTGCGGGAGCATCCAGCGAGGTCGCGCGCATCGCGCGAGCGCAAGAGCGAGAACTTCGTGAGTGGCTTTTCGAGGGCGATGTCGCGCCAAGCACCGACAGCGTCGCTGAGATGCGTGCAATCGCGGCGGCGATCGAGCTCGACTTTGCGGTCAGATTCGATGTCGTGACAGTGGGTGAAGTGCCGGAGGGCGTACCGGTAGCTCTGGTTGCCGCTGCTCGAGAAGCGATGTTGAACGCTGCTCGTCATGCTGGCGGAGACGTCTCCGTCTATATCGAATCGTCACCTCACGACGTCAATGTCTATGTTCGCGATAGAGGGCCAGGGGTAGATCTCGAATCTTTGCCCGCTGACCGTCTCGGCATCCGTGAATCGATCATCGGTCGCATGGCGCGAGCGGGAGGAACCGCTACTGTTCGTCACGGCACTGGTGGTATCGGAACTGAAGTGCATTTACGAATTGAGGACCTACCGTGAACGATTCCGCATCGCTCGATGTCGTGATTGTGGATGATCATTCGATCTTCAGATCAGGACTTCGAGCCGACTTAGACGCGACAGTGCGCGTCGTGGGCGAGGCGGCGACGGTCGATGAAGCGGTGGAACTCATCGCCCAACTTCGTCCGGCAGTGGTCTTGCTCGACGTTCACTTGCCCGGTGGCGCTGGAGGCGGCGGTGCCGAGGTTCTCAAGCGATCGAGTGGCTTACTCGACTCGGTTCGATTTCTTGCGCTGAGCGTTTCGGATGCTGCCGAAGATGTTGTCGGAGTGATCCGAGCCGGCGCGCGCGGGTACATCACCAAAGGCAGTTCTGGCCGTGATGTCAGCGAGGCAGTGGTTGCTGTGGCCGGAGGCGATGCAGTGTTCTCGCCCAAGCTCGCTGGCTTTGTGCTCGACGCGTTCGGTGCCGTTGCCGGGGAACAGTCGGAGTCGAGCGATGAACTGGACAGGTTGTCCGCTCGAGAGCAAGAAGTGATGAGGTACATCGCGCGAGGCTATGCCTATAAGGAGGTCGCGGCTGAGCTCTATATCTCTATCAAAACTGTAGAAACCCACGTGTCTGCAGTGTTGCGCAAGCTGCAACTCTCCTCGCGGCATGAGCTCACAGTGTGGGCGACGGCCAGAAAGCTACTGTGACGACAGCAACACAGCAAGTTCGGCATCGAAGAGGGCCGCGTCAAAGCCCACTTCGGGAGACTCACGCATAATCAGAGTCGCGTGTGCATGGACCCGACGGGGCTCGTCACCTTTCTCCGCAGCGTTTTCAAGCGGAGTAAGAACAGCAGAGTCTGAGAGCTCCATGAGCGCTCGACTCAGGCTCAGTCGAACATCGCGCTCGCCGCGACCGAGGTGGGCTATGAGCATGGTCGCGAGTTCAGCCTCTTCCGCTTCGGGCACGAGAACTGTTGCCACTCGCCACGCTGTGCGCGCGACGCTGTCGTCGGCGTCATTTAGCACTTCGGGGGTGATCGCAGCCCAACCGGCAGGATCCCGAATCTTCGAGAGAGTGTGCAGCGCTTGACTGCGGGCCTGATTCGACGTGGACCTAGCTTCGTCAATGAGCAGGGGAACTGTGATGCGCGCCGGATGCCGCATCAACGCCCACGTAAGTGTCTCGCGAACATTGAGGTCGGGTTCGATCGCGCACCGCTCCACGAGCACCGCAACGTACTCATCCTGGGGGTGTGTTCCGGCAGACATTGCTGCTTGGAGTCGTTGTGAGGGTGTCGCTGCGCTGAGTGCAGCGCTCAATCGGCCGGCGGCGTCAAGCGGCGGTGTTGCATCCATAATATCCTCCACCGCATTGGCGGCGGTTGTGGGCTTAGCTGAAGAGCTTCTGAAGGCGTTGCACACCTTCGAGGAGCGCATCGTCGCCGAGGGCATAAGAAAGGCGCAGGTAGCCGCTCGGGCCGAAGGCTTCTCCGGGGATGACCGCAACCTCAGCTTGCTCAAGGATGAGGTCTGCGAGTTCGAGGCTTGTTGTCGGGGTGACTCCGCCCCATTCGCGGTTGAGGAGCCCCGTGACATCCGGGTACACGTAGAACGCGCCTTGCGGTGTCGGACAGTGCAGTCCCTCAATCTTGTTGAGTTCGGCAACGATGAGTTTTCGGCGGCGGTCGAAGGCCAGTCGCATTTCCTCGACGGCGTCTTGCGGGCCGGTGAGGGCTTCAATGGCCGCGCGCTGCGAGATGTTGGAGACGTTGCTCGTGAGGTGCGACTGCAGGTTCGCTGCGCCCTTCATCGCGTCAACCGGGCCGACCATCCAGCCAAGGCGCCAGCCGGTCATGGAGTAGCTCTTGGCAACCCCGTTCACGAGAATCGTGGTGTCGGCGAGCGCGGGAACGGCCTCAACAATGGAGACGGCACGCACTCCGTCGTAGACCAAGTTTTGGTAGATGTCATCGCTGATGACCCAGATGCCGTGCTCGAGTGCCCATTCACCGATGGCCTTTGTCTGCTCAGGCGAGTAGACGGCGCCGGTGGGGTTGGACGGTGAAACGAAGAGGAGAACTTTGGTGTTCTCGGTGCGCGCCGCTTCGAGTTGCTCGACAGTGACGAGGTAGCCCTGATCGGCTCCGGCGAAGACCTCGATCGTGTTGCCGCCGGCGAGCTTGATTGCTTCGGGGTAGGTGGTCCAATACGGGGTCGGCACGAGAACGTCGTCACCCTCGTCTACGAGAGTCGCGAATGCTTGGTAGACGGCTTGCTTGCCGCCGTTGGTGACAACAACCTGGTTTGTCCCGACCTCAAGGCCACTGTCTCGCAGGGTTTTCGCGGCGATTGCTTCGCGCAGTTCAGGCAGTCCCGCGGCTGGAGTGTAGCGGTGGTTCTTGGGGTCGAGCACTGCAGCGGATGCCGCATCCACAATGTTCGCGGGTGTCGCGAAGTCAGGTTCGCCAGCCGCATAACTGATGATGGGCCGACCGGCCGCAAGAAGCGACTTGGCTTTGGCGTCCACCTTGAGGGTGGCTGACTCGGCGATGGCGGAAATTCTGGCAGAGAGGCGAGGTGAGGTCACCGTTCAAGTCTATGGCTTTGGTGGCGAGTGTGCCCAAGGATTACGAAGGCTTCGCTGGTCGTCTTGTGGTACGAAAAAGCCCCCACCGCTGAGGCGGTGGGGGCTGAGGGAAGCGGCCGGAGTTCTCATCCTGGGGGACTAGGAGCTCCGGCCGCTGTGGTTACCTCCGCAGTCCTAGAGCTCGGACTTGGGATGTGTACGGAGGTAACCCTGACGCGCGAAGTAGGCACCCGCTGCCAACAACGCGACGATGAGGGCGATGAGTGTCGCTACGCCAGCACCGGTGTACGCGAGTTGCCCGTTGAGGGCGAGAGTGGGAAGTTGAGGTCCGTCCGGTCCTCCGGGGAGGCAAATGCCCATGCAGGGATCTTCGGGGTCAACCGGGCCACAGTTCGTCGTGCATCCTGGGTCAACGACTGTCTGAACGTTCGGGCCGACGACTGCGCGAGCAACGTTGAGGGTGACGAGGCCGTCGTTGGTGAAGCTCGGGCCGCTGGCCGCCCGGCCGAGCACTCCACCTAACAGACCGCTGCCGCTGGATGCCGTTGAGGAAGCAACTCCGCTGCCTACGGTAACGCGAACGGCGGTTTCGCTGAACATGTCACCCTTGACGGCACCGGTGGAAGTCCACTGCTCTTGCACGTTGACTTTGATGGAGATCAGGCTGCGAAGCACGGTGGCCACGCTGGTGTCTCCGAGCAATCCCGTGACTGCGGGATTGACCAAGCCGCTGTTGAGGCTAGCGACGAGCGATGAAACCGCCCCATCCCGGGAGAAGAGTGACGTGTTGAGCGTCTTGCCGAGACTACTGATCAGCGTGTCTACGTCGAGGCCGGTCTTTACTGTTCCGCCGAGGAGCGAGATGTTTGCTTTCGCTGAAACAGCGGTTCCGTTGATCAGGTCGTTCACGGTACCGATGATGCTGACATCGACGGTGCTGCGCAGGTCGGGCAGAACTGAACTCACGAGTTCACACACGGTGTCGGTTGTGTAGCCGATGATGCCCTGGGTTACGCCCTGAGTTACGCCGTCGGTGACGCCTCCCGTGAGTCCGCCGAGCAGCCCGCCGATCAGACCGCCGTCGGAGGACGAGCCGTCGCCAAGAACTTCACCGTTCAGAATGTCGCCGATGATGGGGACTTGGATGTCGCGGCACACGGTCTTCTGTGTTGGTTCTTGAGCGGTCAGCAGGTTGAGCTTTGCAGACACCTCTACTCGGGCATCACGTAGTGCACGTTCGACGCGTTCGACAATATCGTCGGCGAGGTCAGCGACGGTCTCTGTGATTCCGTTGAGAACTTGATTGACCACAGCATCTGTCAAGAGTTCGGTGTTTGGCGGGAGATCGTTCAACTCACTGCCCAGCAAGGTTTCGAGATCAACGAGCACTGCTCCAGTTTCAAGATTGAAACTGACGGCACCGTTGCCGTACTTGCCCACGAGCAAGGCACTCACGGCTTGCTGAAGGTCAGCATCGATGACGACTTTGACATCGGCGGAGGAGCCCACGACGCCGAGAACGGGGTCAAGGACGCCGTCGATCGAGTTACCTAGCGCGCCGTTGTCACTGCCCAGACTGATCAGCTGGTTGTCCACACCATTTAGTGCAGTGGTGACCTTCTTCGTCAGTTGGCTGATAGCTGGGCTGGAGAAGCTCAGCGTTGCATCTGCGAGGGTGTATTCGCCGGACGCTGATGTCAAATTCCCGTCAGCACGAGCTGCGACCGCGTTCAGATCGAGCGTGAGATCTGTGAGCACGGAAGCGAACTCGTTGGCGAGGAGGCTGTCGAGGTCGAGAGTGAGATCGCCGGCGGCACCGGAGGTGACTGAGCCGACACCGATTCCGCCGTCGTCGTGAATGGCACCGGTCGAAGCGAACGACTCGCCGTTCTTGTCTGCTTCAGCGTACTGATGGACGACTCCGGCATCCACTACGTCAAGAAGCGGAAGCTGTATCCCGCCAGGTTTGTTGACGACGCTGGCACCGAGAGCTTCTACGGTGAGCGGGTCGCGGCGGACCTGTCGTGATTGTGTGCCGTTGTTGGACGCCACGACGTGTCCAAGTCCAGCGACAGTGCTGAGGTCGGTTTCGAGCACTTCGCCGGAAAGGAACTCGGCGTAGGCGTACGATGCTCCGTTGGTCTCGTTCGCGGTGGCCGCAGCGGGTGCGGCAAACGTGAAGCCCGATACGAGGGCGATGGTTCCGAGAGTCGCCCCGAATCGGACTCCTACGGTGTGGTTGCTTGTCCCGACTGGCTTCCCAGTGCGCGGGATGTGTTGAGTAAACACGACTGGTACCTTCCTGATCCTGTGCGGAAAAGGAAGCTGACTCGACAGTGAGGTCAACGTATGGGTTGGGTCACGAACTACTGCCTGATTTCAGCTTCGCTTGTCCATCTGATGTTGTGCTCTTGAGTTGTGCAGCGAGGTGGTTAGCTCTCGCTTTGTCGGGCTGGTTGGACCCGGTGTGCATTGGTGTTGCGTGAGATAAAGAAGGGATGGTTCGCCCTGCTTGCATAGAGAGACTGCGACCTTCTGTGGTTATGACGCGGGTTTAGATCTTTTTTGAAGATTTTTTTCGAGGAGAAGAAGTCTGGCTTTTACTTAGCGTTCACTGTGTTGATCGCCGTAGAGAGGAGCACGGACTGCGGGAGCCGCCAGGATGACGTACACTTGTCCAGTTAGTTGATAACTGCCATACTTTCGCGCGCCTGCTCCTGATTTCTCAATGTGGATGTCGCGGCGTGATTGTGCGAAGGTGTGAGTGAGGGATTCGCGTCCCTTGCAGAGGGTGGTGGCTCAATTGGTAGAGCAGCGGTCTCCAAAACCGCAGGTTGCAGGTTCGAGTCCTGTCCGCCCTGCAAGTCCCGGTCCGTCCGACACGGAATGGGTCGAGCAAGCCGAAGTATCGGAAGGTATCTAAGAGTGGCCAAGAAAGTCGTAGACGAGCCCAGCGAGGACGTCGTCGCCAAGGCGAAGAAGGAGAGTGCGCAACGTCGTGGACCCTTCGGTCGCATGGCACTCTTTATCCGCCAAGTAATTAACGAACTCAAGAAGGTTGTGACGCCGACCCGCCGAGAGCTGGTTAGCTTCACGCTCGTAGTTCTTGTTTTCGTTGTCATCATGATGGCTATCGTTTCCGGTCTCGACTTCGGGTTCAGCGCCTTGGTGAACTTCTTGTTCGGCGATCCCAACCTTGTGGTCTAGGCCCTTCATAAACCGCAGCGGCCACGGCCGCAATGCAGAGTAACGAAAAGAGATTTAGTGTCCGAGAACCACCGCGAAGACTCAGAGCTCGCTACGGCAGCAGAGCAGTCCTCCGAGGAGGATGAGGCGCAGACGGGTAACACCCTGGCTGAGGCAGAGCGTTCAGAAGACTCCGCCGAGCACCAGGCCATGCACATCGAAGATGGCTCAACAGATGTTGACGCCGATCTTGCTGGCCTTCTTGAGGCTCTTGATGCTGCAGCCGACCCTGAGGCTGATGCAGCGGTAGATAGTGCTCTTGACGTTCACACCGCGACCGACGCCGATGCATCCGTTGCAGCAACGGATGACGAAGCTGGAGAAGAAGCTGACGCTGAGGTTGATCCTTACGCCGAGTTCCGCATGGACCTGCGTCTTCAGCCTGGCAAGTGGTACGTCATCCACTCCTACGCAGGCTTCGAGAAGCGCGTCAAGCACAACATTGAAAACCGCAAGGTTTCCATGGCGATGGAAGACTACGTCTTCCAGGTCGAGGTTCCGATGGAAGATGTTGTCGAGATCAAGAATGGCCAGCGCAAGCTTGTCAATCGTGTTCGCATCCCCGGCTACGTTTTGGTTCGCATGGACCTTAACGAAGACAGCTGGTCTGTTGTTCGTCACACTCCTGGTGTTACTGGCTTCGTGGGCAACGCTCACAATCCGGTTCCCCTGCGGTTCGAGGAAGCATTCAACATGCTGAAGAGCCTCGTAGAAATCGTTGAAGCTCCCGCTGCCAAGGGCTCGTCGCAGAAGAGCAAGACTGCTGCGCGCGCTATTCCCGCAGAGATCGACTTCGAGATCGGCGAGACCATCACGATCAAGGAGGGCTCGTTCGCGGGTCTGCCCGGTTCGATCAGCGAGATCAAGCCCGAGAGCGGAAAGCTCATCGTTCTCGTATCCCTCTTCGAGCGTGAAACTCCGGTCGAACTCAGCTTCGATCAGGTCACCAAGCTTTAAGGGCTCACGCCCGCACAAACCACCGCGCCCCGCTGGGGTGCGGGAGAGCTGGCCACACGGGCCAGTTCGTACCGAAAAGGAAACACAATGGCACCGAAAAAGAAGGTTACAGGTCTGATCAAGCTTCAGATCCAAGCCGGCGCCGCTAACCCCGCACCGCCCATCGGGCCTGCGCTGGGACAGCACGGCGTTAACATCATGGAGTTCTGCAAGGCGTACAACGCCGCGACCGAGGCACAGCGTGGAAACGTTATCCCGGTTGAGATCACCGTGTACGAGGACCGTTCGTTTACGTTCATCCTCAAGACCCCGCCAGCTGCAGAGCTCATTAAGAAGGCTGCTGGAGTTCCAAAGGGTTCGGGTACGCCGCACAGCGTCAAGGTTGCGCAGCTCACCAAAGACCAGGTTCGTACGATCGCCGAGCAGAAGATGGCTGATCTCAACGCCAACGACATCGACGGCGCAATGAAGATCATCGCGGGCACCGCTCGCTCGATGGGAATCACGGTGGAGGCATAATGTCCAAGAATTCCAAGGCATACAAGGCCGCCGCTGAGAAGATCGAAGAGGGCAAGTTCTACACGCCCACCGAGGCTGTATCAGTTGCTCGCGAGACGGCTTCGAAGAAGTTCGATTCCACCGTTGAGGTTGCTCTTCGCTTGGGTGTAGACCCTCGCAAGGCTGACCAGATGGTTCGTGGCACCGTTATCCTGCCTCACGGCACGGGTAAGACTGCTCGCGTTATTGTTTTCGCAACCGGTCCCGCAGCAGAGGCAGCAATCGCTGCTGGCGCTGACGAAGTTGGTGGCTCGGAGCTCATCGAGAAGGTAGCCGCTGGTTACACCAACTTCGATGCTGCAGTTTCGACCCCCGAGCTCATGGGCCAGGTTGGTCGTTTGGGTAAGGTTCTTGGTCCCCGTGGCCTCATGCCGAACCCGAAGACCGGAACGGTTACCCCTGACACGGCAAAGGCGGTCTCGGAGATCAAGGGCGGAAAGATTGAATTCCGCGTCGACAAGCACTCCAACGTTCACTTCATCGTGGGCAAGGCTGGCTTCACCGTTGAGCAGCTCGACGAGAACATTAAGGCAGCGCTCGAAGAGGTTGTTCGCGCCAAGCCCAGTTCTTCTAAGGGTCGCTACATCACGAAGGCTACGGTTTCGACCACCTTCGGTCCCGGCATTCCGGTCGACATCAACTCGATCTAATACTGCTTAAGAAACGGGGGTCGGCTAGCGCCGGCCCCCGTTTTGCATCCCCGCCCGCTTCGCACGCAGTAGCGTGGGAGTGGCCATCGATTGCTACTTGGTGAAGGAGTCTGCCGTGCCCACCACTGTTCGCCGTGCTGTCGAGGCGGATGCGCAACTTCTTCACAACCTTGCGCGTCAGACATTTCCGCTCGCGTGCCCTCCCGGCACGACACCAGATGCCATTGCCGCATTCATCGCTGAGCACCTGTCAGCGGTGTCTTTTGAACGGTACCTCGTAGACCCATCGCGCGAGATTTTCATCGCCGAGGTCGAAGGAGAGCCCGCTGGTTATGTTCTCTTCTGTGCAGAAGAACCGACGGACCCCGATGTGGCGGCGGCTCTCACGGTCCGCCCGACGCTTGAGCTGAGCAAGTGCTATGTCCTCAGCAACTTTCATGGCTCGGGTGCCGCATCCGCACTTATCAGCGCTGGGCTCGACTGGGCTCGTTCACACAATTTTGCTGGAGTGTGGCTCGGTGTAAATCAGGAGAATGCACGCGCAAATCGCTTCTACGAGAAAATGGGCTTTGAGCTCAAGGGAACCAAAAAATTCCTTGTGGGCGGTCGCTGGGAAGATGACTACGTTCGTGAGCTCGCCTTCGAAGCTCAGGGCGTTTCCCCCTAGCGAGCGAGATCATCCGTTGCTCTAAACTGGGCAGATGCTGGCACAACCTTTTACGCGCTTAGTCGCGGTCAGCTGATGACGGCAGTTGCGCCGCAGCGGGTATCGACTCACGCGGTAGAAGGTGTCGCGGCGATCCTAGGAAGCTCAGCGGTGGCGATCGCCCTGATCCTTATTTGGGGATCTCGCTTGATGGTCACCCGCGAGCTCTACGTCAGCGAGCTCGGTGCCGAAGGGGAACCAACGGCGGCAGCGTTCGAGATTGCGTTACTGCTCATCGTGACGGGTGGCTCTGCTGTCGCGTGGGCGGCGCGACGAGTGCGGGCATGGCCCCCGCTGCTCTCGTGGGGGTCGCCGGCAGTGTCTTTATGGGTTGGGTGCGGTTTCTTTCTGGTGGCATCGCAAGTGACCTGCACATCCGGATGCCCGCTGCCCTATGGGCCGAGCTTTACGTGGCAAGATTTCACGCACACGCTCGCGGCCGTGCTTGCTTTTGCCGCTGCCTGTTGGGCGATGATTCAGACTTCGTTCGCCCGTGAGCACCGGGTGCTTGCGCGAATGTCAATCGTCACAGCGATTGCCGTTGCTGCGATTGCAGGTACCGGCGGCCTTTTCTCGCTGTTCCGATTTCAGGTTGTGCTGGGCAGCAGGCTCGAATTCGTCGCTACGACCATTGCGATCGCGTGGCTCGTGATGTTGGGGACCGTTATCGCGGTCCGTGCTTTTCGTCGAGCTGCGTCTGAGTAGCCCGAGCACACATTTGCGTGGCTACGGCGCTCGCATGAGTTCGAGCAAGCGGTCTGCTAGCCCCACCAGCGTGTGAATCTGGTTCTCGTCGCGTTCGACCCACTGGCACTTAGGTGCGGCATGGGTTGGCACGAAATCGGTGTGTTGCTCCCAGACCACGAGAGTGCGGTCGGCCCCCAGCACATATTGTTGCCACCACACTTGGCGCAGGTAGGAACGTGGGATGCTCCGCCACGCTTTCGCCGTGGTCTTTATTTCAGATAGTACGAGTGATCCATCGATCATTGAAACGCCATCCGGCGTCGCCAAATGAAGCGGTTGATCGTGCGCGTGGTAGAGCGCAGAACTCGATTGAATGCCATGCTCGCCCAATACCCAGCGTGCGATCTCCGGTTCTCGAGCACGGCCATGATCGGTGAACGCGTTACCGGAGAATCCGGAGCCGAGAAGCTTGCTTTCCACGACCGCTCGCAACGATTGCTCGGTGGCGAGTCGGGCGGCATCCGTAGCTGTGACGCCGCGGCTGCGGGCCCGCAGCCACGCGACTCTGTCTTCGGCATGGGCGACGATGCGGTCGCGATGATTGGGCGCGATAGGTTCCCAAAGATCGAGCTCCGGCTGCATAGTCACACCCCTATTCTCTCCCCTTCTGCGCAACTCTGGTCGTGAGCGCCGCCGCGTGTGCGATTCGCAGTCGTGCAGTGACTGTGGGTAACAAGGGCGGGCGGGAATTGCCGGTGCGAACTGGCAGACTAGGCTCATGCACGCAGTCCACCCCTCACTGTCATCTCGTCGTCTTCGCCACACGTTGGCCGGGGCGGCGGCAGCGACGCTCGTCGCCATGATGATGTTGAGCCCCGCGGCGGCGGTTGCTTCGACAGGCTCCATCCCTCCCGATGTCGCGGCGTTTGCTTCAGCCGACGATGGCCTGTTGCTCGAACTGGAAGAGTATTTCGGTCTCGACGAGCGCGGTAGTGGTCTTGATTTTTCTGACGGAATTGAGCTGGGAGCTATCGACCGCGTCTTCTTGTGGTCGCAGGATTATCACTCCGGAGTGGCAACCGAGACTCCGGTGCAATACGTCAACCGCTGGAAAGTTCCCGTACTGATTGGCGAAGAGCCGGTCGGTGTTGCCCTCATCGGATTCGATCCGGCAACAGTCGAACCAGAAATGATCGATTTCATTCGTAACCCCGGCACCGCGCTTGCCCTTGATGATGTGGACAACGATGCCACTCTGATTCACGAGCCAGAGACTGACGCCTGGTTTTCGCTCATCGGTGATGTGATTACCCCACTTGTTCGCGGTTCGAGCGAGGTTGAGGGGGAGACGACGCTGGCAGAGTACCAATCGATCGTCTCAACTCGACTCGTTGAGGTTGTCGATGAGGAGCCTCAGCCCGACCAGGGCTCGGTGCAGTCTGTCGTGCTGATCGTTACGACAATCGGCGTCGTAGTGCTGGTTTTGCTCCTTCCCGCCGTTCTTGGCAAACTGCGAGCACGTCGCGAACGCAGTGCAGAAAACTCGGAGGCAACTGGCGGGGTAGAGGCAGATCATGAATCGGTCCCCCCTGCAGAAGAGGCAGTTGCGACGCCGTCGATCGATGATGAAGTGACCGCTGCGGTTCCTAGTTCCGCCGCGAAGCGTTCTCCTCGCGCCAAGCCTGTGGCCTCCGAGGCGGCGACCTCCCATGTAGCTGACAGCAAGAAAGCTGCTTCGGCTAAGGCTGAGAACACCAGCGCCGCACTCAAAAAATCGAGCGCCACAACCCAGCCGAAAACGCAGACGAAGGCGACGAGCGCGACTGCTACGAAAAGGCCAGCCGCGAAGTCAACGCGAACGAGCCGCGCACCCCAGCCGCGCGTAACGAAGGTGCCCGCTGCCAAGGAGCCTGCAGCAACAAAGCCTGTAGCAACAAAGCCTGCAGCAAAAAAGCCTGCTGCCAAGAAGCCTGCGGCGGCGGATGCCGACGCGACCGACAACCCGGCACCGCAGTAGGCCGTGGGAGTGTTCCGTTCGCCACTCGACCGCGATATTCGTCGTCTGGCTGTCCCCGCACTTGGCGCGCTAGTCGCGGAGCCGATTTTTCTCCTCACTGACACGGCGCTAGTGGGGCATCTCGGCAGTGCCCAGCTGGGCGGGCTGAGCGTGGCTAGTGCAGTATTGCAAACGGCAGTGGGTTTGCTGATTTTCTTGGCATACTCCACAACCCCGGCAGTAGCCCGCTGGCTCGGGGTCGGGAATCGGGCGCGCGCTGTGGCAGCGGGAGTAGACGGAGTGTGGCTCGCGGTGATGCTCGGCATCTTCCTTGTGGCGGTTGGAATTCCCGCAACTCCGTGGCTCATAGGCCTGTTTAACCCCGATGCCAGCATTGGGGGCTACGCTACGGAGTACCTCGCGATTTCGATCATTGGCTTGCCCGCGATGCTCATCACTTTTGCCGCCTCCGGCCTTTTGCGTGGTTTGCAAGACACCCGTACCCCGCTCATCGTTGCGGTCGCAGGGTTCATCTCAAACGCTCTGCTCAACACGCTTTTCATTTACGGTTTCGGCTGGGGCGTCGCAGGTTCAGCTATCGGCACGGTGGTGGCGAGCTGGGGCATGGCTGCCGCTTATCTTGCAATGCTTGTCACTTTTGCCCGCCGTGAGGGAACAAGCCTGCGACCACATCTCAGCGGGATGTTGTTGGCGGGACACGCAGGGGCCTGGTTGCTACTGCGTACGGCATCGTTGCGCGCAGCGATGCTTGCCACCATCGTTATCGCGACAGGTATCGGGGTGCCCGAACTCGCTACGGTGCAGATAGCTTTGACAATCTTCGCGACTCTCGCGTTCGTGCTCGATGCACTCGCAATCGCTGGGCAGGCCATGATCGGTAAAGAACTCGGTGCGAGCGACATCGTTCGAGCCCGTGCAATCACACGCCGACTGATCGAGCTAGGAATAGGCAGCGGAGTTGTGCTTGGAGTGCTCGTTCTCATCGCCTCGCCGTGGGCGGGATTCGCGTTCAGTTCCGACCCTGTAGTGCGCAACGGACTCGCCGCACTCCTGCCGGTGCTCGCCCTCGGCATCCCGATCGCGGGCTTCGTCTTTGTTCTCGATGGCGTACTGATTGGGGCCGGGGATGCGCGCTATCTAGCGCTCACCGGGCTCATTAATCTTGCCGTCTATGTGCCTCTGCTGTGGTGGGTTGAGTCGGCAAACCTCAACGGTATCTCTGCCACCGTTGCCCTCTGGCTCGCGTTCGGCGTGGGGTACATCGGCGCCCGCGCGGTGACCTTAGGGATTCGCGCTCGCGGCGACCGCTGGCTCATTCCGGGGGCGACGCGCTAGGCCCTGCACACCACAAGGATCGGGGAGTCAGGCTACGACTCAGCCACTCCGCTCCCGCACTCAGAAAATTCATAGGAAACTCCGAATAACTAGAGGGCATGACACCGTCACATCACCTGCCCGCCGTGCAGGCCCAGCCCCGACTTAGTCGCGCCGACGGAACCGCCATCCGGGCTGTCGTAGTTGACGATGAAGACTCTCTTACCGACCTTCTCTCCATGGCGCTTCGCTACGAAGGGTGGGATGTCCGGCTCGCGTCAGATGGTTCGCAGGCGCTGTCCACGATCCGCGAATTCGCGCCAGACATCGTGGTGCTCGACATTATGATGCCCGGCCTCGATGGACTCTCGGTGCTTTCGCGGTTGCGAGCGGATGGCATCCAAACTCCCATTCTCTTTCTGACTGCGAAAGACTCGGTTGACGACCGCATTGCTGGTCTCACGGTCGGAGGGGACGACTACGTCACTAAGCCGTTCAGTCTGGAGGAACTGGTGGCCCGGCTGCGCGCACTCTTGCGCCGCTCCACCCTCACCGTTGCGGGCGAGTCGAGCCCGATCATAGAAGTTGGCGATCTCACACTCGACGAAAGTACCTACGAAGTAAGCCGTGCTGGCACTCCCATCGAACTCACTGCTACCGAGTTTGAGCTGCTGCGTTATCTCATGCGAAACCCGCGTCGGGTTCTCAGCAGGTTCCAAATTCTTGACCGCGTGTGGAGCTATGACTTCGGGGGAAAGTCGAGCGTCGTCGAGATCTACATTTCTTACCTTCGCAAGAAGGTAGACGTTCTTGGGCCGCCGATGATTCAGACGGTTCGCGGCGTTGGTTACATGCTGAGGGCGCCAGAGTGACATCGCGGAGCGAGGAGCTACGCCGTGGCAAGATCGGTGGTCGCTCCCTGAGCTTACGCACGAGACTCGTATGGGGAAGCGCGGCGCTTATCGCGCTCGCAGCAGTGGTCATCGGCGTGGTTAGTGTTCTCGCATTGCAGGGTTTTCTGGTGGGGCGACTCGATGCCCAGTTGCTCGCCGCTTCGAGCCGCTCCCAGGGGGCACTCGACGGACAGGGATATAACGTTCAACGTACTCCTGCCAGCGAATTCCTCGTGCTTCCGGGCCAGCGAGAAGGAACCGTCGCCGGACTGGTCAGCAGTTCGGGCGGTATTACCGCCGGCGTGTTGAGCGACGAAGGAACGCTCGCCCTGTTGACTACCGAGCAATTGCGCACACTCTCCGCCCTAGATCAACTGGATAATCCCACGACCGTCACTCTCGGAGGAAACTTGGGGGAGTACCGGATGATTGTGACGAGCGATCCGTCCACGGCGGCGTATCTCATCGTGGGGCTCCCTCTCGCGGATGTTCGCGCCACCGTTCTTCAACTGACCATGGTCGTCGCAGCCATCGGAGTCCTCACTATCGTGATCGCCGCTGTTGCCGGTGCGATTGCCGTACGTTTCGCGCTCCGACCACTTGAGCGCGTAGCGAGCACCGCGACTCGGGTGTCAGAGCTCCAACTTGACCGTGGAGCGGTGGCGCTCGCGGAACGTGTGTCGCTCGATGACGCCGACCCGCGTACGGAGGTTGGCCAGATGGGATCGGCCCTCAACCGGTTGCTTGAGCACGTGGCATCCGCTCTGACCGCTCGTCAAGCCAGCGAAGACAAAGTGCGATCATTCGTTGCTGATGCGAGCCACGAACTCCGAACGCCCCTCGCCTCAATCCGTGGGTATGCAGAGCTGACGCGTCGCGGCGGTCATACGATTCCGGATGATGTTGCCCACGCTATCGGGCGAATCGAGGCCGAATCGGTGCGAATGACGGGGCTCGTCGAGAGCCTATTGCTCTTGGCGCGACTTGATGAGTCGGCCCCGGTCGATTATGCAACTGTTGACTTGTCGCGTCTAATGATTGACGCCGTCGGTGATGCCCATGTCGCTGGGCCGGACCACACGTGGGCGCTCGAACTGCCGGATGTTGCCGTTCTTGTGGATGGCAACAGAGCTCAGCTTCATCAAGTCGTCGCCAATGTGCTCGCCAACGCGCGCGTGCATACCCCTGCCGGCACCAGCGTGACGGCGAGCCTTGCGGCGGAGGGGAACCGCGCGGTCATCGAAGTTCGAGATACCGGGCCGGGCATATCGGATGACCTGCAAGCGACGGTTTTTGAACGTTTTGTGCGGGGAGATAGCTCTCGGTCCCGAGCGGCGGGCAGTACCGGATTGGGGCTAGCGATAGTTTCCGCTCTGGTCGCGTCGCACGGTGGAACGAGTGCGGTCTCAAGCGAGCCGGGCAACACAGTTTTCCGAATCGAGCTGCCGCTCGTTGTCGAGTCAGGGGCCGCTGACGGGGCGCGGTAGTCGTGGGGAGTGTGTGGATGGCATCGGATTTGCGGCGACGCCTGCAATCACGTACTCTTACGGAAGCCAAAGACCGCCGGTCGTTTGCATGCGCGAAAGTGTGTGCGATCGAAGTTCGTGAAAACGAAGGCCAGCGCAGGTGTATGAAGTAGTTTTCCGGCCAATTCTGGCCGCAACTCAGCTCCGTGCCTCTGCGTCAGTGCAGAAGGGCCGGAGCTTTTTCGTTTAAGAGCCCCGAGCTCCTCCGATATCTTTACGCGGTTCTGCGGCAGACACACATCAACCAGTAGGGAGCACCATGGCGAACAAGGAAGCATCGGTCGCCGAGCTTACGGATCTTTTCCGCAACTCGACCGCCGTTCTGCTAACCGAGTATCGCGGACTCACTGTTGCCCAGCTCAAGACGCTGCGCAAGTCAATCAGTGAGCACGCAACATACGCCGTGGTGAAGAACACGCTGACAAAGATTGCAGCTAACGCAGCAGGCATTTCGTCGTTCGACGAAGAGCTCGTTGGTCCGTCTGCAATCGCATTCGTACACGGAGACCCTGTCACCGTTGCGAAGGCTATGCGTGACTTTGCCAAGGCAAACCCTCTTCTCGTAGTGAAGGGTGGTTACTTCGACGGTAACGCGCTCACTGCAGACGAGGTCAAGAAGCTGGCCGATCTGGAAAGCCGGGAGGTGCTCCTCGCGAAGTTTGCTGGAGCAGCCAAGGCTTCACTGTTCGGCGCCGCGTATCTGTTCAACGCACCGCTCGCTCAGGCCGTTCGCACGGTCGACGCGCTGCGCGAGAAGCAGGATTCCGCGCAGTAACGCGCGGGCTAGCTAGTTCAAGAAATATTAGGAGAAAATCATGGCGAAAATGTCAAGCGACGACCTCATCGAGGCGTTCAAGGAACTGACCCTCATCG